>Ga0073934_10002182_pt1 | contig 42183 bp, 42 predicted proteins | sample LarsenN4metaG_FD_76834 | JGI IMG/M metagenome (GOLD analysis project Ga0073934, IMG submission 76834) | Hot spring sediment bacterial and archeal communities from British Columbia, Canada, to study Microbial Dark Matter (Phase II) - Larsen... ...
GGTCGACCTCTTCCGTCGTGTGGGCCGCGGTGACCGTGATACGGAGCCGGCTCGTGAGCGGCGGGACTGCCGGCGGCACGATGGGGAGCGCGAAGATACCTTGTGCGTGGAGGTACTCCGCGATGCGCAGGGCGGCCTCATCCTCGCCGGTGATGACCGGGACGATGGGGGTGGGGTCGTCGCGGATGGCCAGACCACCGGCCCGCAAGGCCGCGCGGAGCCGCTGCGCGTTGGCATGCAGCCGCTTGACGCGCTCTGGCTCCGCTTCGAGGACGTCCAGGGCCGCGATGACCGCCGCGGTGCTCGCCGGGGGCAGGGCCGCGGAGAAGATGAAGGCCCGCGATGCGTGTTTCAGATAGGTGATCAGGTCAGGTGAGCCGGCGATGTATCCGCCGACCGAGGGGATGCTCTTGGAGAACGATCCCATCTTGATGTCCACCACGCCGGGCAGGCGGAAGTGGGCCTCGATCCCCTGGCCGCGGTCTCCCAGTACGCCCAGGGAGTGCGCCTCGTCCACCATGAGCCGGGCGCCGTGGCGGAGGCAGACGTCGGCCAGCGCGGGGAGGTCGATGAGGTCGCCGTCCATGCTGAAGACGGCGTCGACGACCACCAGGCGGCCGTGCTCGGGCGGGACCTTGGCCAGAGCCCGGTCGAAGGCGGGGATGTCGTTGTGCGGGACCCGCACGAACTGGGCACCCGAGAGCAGACACCCATCCACGATGCTGGCGTGGTCGAGTTTGTCGCAGACCACGGTGTCCCCCCGGCCGACCAGCGCCGAGATGGCCGCGAAGTTGGCCAGGTAGCCGCTGGAGTAGACGACGGCGGCTTCGGCGCCGAGAAAACGGGCGATGCGGGCTTCCAGCCGGTCGTGCAAGTCGGTATTGCCGGCCAGCAGCCGCACTCCGTGGGTCCCCGTGCCGTAGTGGGCCAGGGCGGCGGCACTCGCCGCTTCGATCGCGGGATGGCCGATCAGCCCCAGATAGGAATACGACGATGCCAGCAGCATCCGCCGCCCGCGGATGCGCACCCAGGAACTCTCCACTGCCTCGACGGGCTGCTGGTAGAAGTACACGCCCTCGCTCTTGATCTCCGCGACTCGATCCACCAGGGCTCGAATGCGGCGCGCGATGGGATCCACCCGGTTCCTCCGGACCGCCTGAGGTTACTTGCTATGCTTGTCGGCGACCTTGCTGGCGCCGTACGCGTCGGGCTTGGTCACCGCCGCGAACCCGGAGCCGGTCACCATGCCGATGACCTCGCGGATGATCGTGCGGGTCTCGCCGACCTCGCCTACGTCCAGGTGGATCTCGATCGGCAGCTTCGAGTAGCCGTTCCGGGCCAGCTCGGTGGTGATCCGGCTGGCCGTTTCCAGGCTGAGGGCGGTTTCAAAGAGGATCCGCTGCCGCAGGCTTTCGATCTTGCGGTTCCGCTGCTTCCGGTAGAAGTAGCGGCCGCCGTGGCCGACGCGGTGCACCACGATTGCAGTCACAAAGCTGGTATCCTCGGCCAGGAGGGAGTCGGTGCCGATGATCAGGTGGTAGTGCTGATCCGGTTCCTCTTCCATGTAGCCGACGAGCCGCTGGAACATCTCGGCGAAGGTGACTTTCCCGTGGGTCGGGCTAAAGAATTCCATAAGCGACAGTCCTGCAGGCCAGTATAGTGCGGTGTTCAGCCCGTCGCAATCGTGGTGTGCCGGGTCGGCCGCAGCAGGCGGGCAGAGTTGCCCAGGATGCCAAGGTCGGGCAGTGACTGGGCGGCGGCGGCAAAGAGAAGCGGGAGGATGCCGAGGGCGGCGAGGGTGAGCCCGGCCAGATTGTATACTGCGGTGAACGCAATGTTCATCTTCACGACACCCATTGTCCGGCGAGCAATCCGGAACAGTTCGGGAACGAGCATCCAGTCTTCGCGCATCAGGGCGACATGCGCGGCCTCCATGGCGACATCTGCTCCCGCCGCGCCCATCGCAATCCCCACGTCGGCCTGTGCGAGGGCTGGCGCGTCATTGACGCCGTCGCCGACCATGACCACGCGGTGCCCCCTCGCCTGATATGCGCGTACCACGTCGATCTTGTCTTCCGGCAAGAGGCGCGCCCGATAGGCGATGCCCAGGCGCTGGGCGAGTGACGCTGCCGTTTGCTCATTGTCACCGGTGAGCAACTCGAGGTGCTTCAGATCCAGCCGCCGGAGCGTGGCCAGGGCGCCCGGCACTTCCGGGCGCAGCGTGTCAGCGGCGGCGAGGATGCCCACCAACCCGCCATCACGAACGACGTAGAGCAATGACTTGCCCTGGGCTTCAAGCACCGCGGCGGCGGATTCCCCGTTGTCCGCCGACACGATACGGCCGCTGCCGACCACCACATCGCTGCCACTGACTCGTGCCCGGACGCCCTGCCCGGGCACGGCCGCGAACTCGTCAGGCTCCGGTAGCGGGAGGTTGCGCTCCCTGGCGGCGGCGCGCACAGCCTCGGCCAGCGGGTGCTCCGAGTAGCGCTCGGCAGACGCGGCCAGCGTGAGGACTTCCTCCGGTGCGACGCCGTTCCGCGGGACGACGTCGGTGATCTGCGGACGCCCCAGGGTCAACGTGCCAGTCTTATCGATCAGCAGCACGTCCGCCCGGGCCAGTGCTTCCAGGTATTTGCCCCCCTTGATCAGCAAGCCGCGCTTGGCTCCCGCGCCGATCGAAGCCAGCATCGCAATCGGTGTGGCCAGGGCAAAGGAACAGGAGCAGGCGACGACCAGGACCGCTGCGGCGGCCAGGGGGTTGCGGCCGATAAGAAAGGTCAGCGCCGCGATACCTACCACTACCGGCAGGTAGTACGTGGCGAATCGATCGGCGATATGCTGGACTCCGGCGCGGTGCAATTCGGCCTGTTCGACCATCCTGATGACGCGTCCGAACGTCGTGTCCCGGCCGACGTGGACGGCGCGCACACGCACGCTGCCCAGTCGCGCGATCGTCGCCGCGAAGACGCGTGTTCCCGGTCCGGCTTCCACCGGCATGGACTCCCCCGTGATGGACGCCTGGTCGATCGTGGCGCGTCCGCTGACGACCTCGCCGTCCACCGGAATCTGCTCCCCCGGACGCACGACCACCATGTCACCGGGCCGCACCTGGTCGACTGGGATCTCCTCCTCGGCGCCCTCGCGCTCCACACGGGCCTTCTGGGGCGCCATGGCCGTCAGGTCGCGGACGGCGCGGCGGGCCCGCTCAGTCGTAAAGCGTTCTGCGTAGTCGCCGACACGCATGAAGAAGACGACCACGGCGGCGGTGGCCCACTCCCCGACGGCCAGGGCGGCCAGCGCACCCAGGGTCATCAGCGTATGAGCGGTGATCTGTCGGCGCAGCGCCGCGCGGACGACATTCCGTAGGACGGGCGCACCGGCGGCCAGGACGAAGGCTGCACCGAGCGGCCAGGGCACACGCGACGTGAGCCTGGCGAACAGCCCTAACCATTCGCCGACGACCACTACAAAGAGGACGGTCCCGAAGACGACCGCCAGCAGCGTAAGGACGGGTCGCGAAAACTCTCCCGGAGGGGCTGAGCGCACCCGGGGAGCCGGCGCGGTGGCGGAAACCGCGTAACCGGCCGCTGCGACGGCGCGCGAGATTCCCGGCAGGTCCACGCGTTCTGGATCCAGGCGGATTACCGCTTTCTCCGCGGCCAGGGAGACATCCACGGAGACGACACCGGGCAAGGCCGCAATCGCCCGCCGGACATGAGTGGTGCACTCCGCGCAGTCCATCCCATGGATTGGGACTTCGATGGTACGTAGTTCGGCCATCAGCGCGGCTCCGGTACTTCGTACCGGGTGCACTCGTAGACACCCTTCGCCACGTCCGCCAGCAGTTCGTCGGCCAGCCGCAGCAGGGTCTCGATGCGGGGATCGCTCAACTGGTATCGGACGTGGCGTCCCTGCTGCTCAGAAACCGCGAGGCCACAGTCGCGAAGACAGGCCAAATGATTCGACGTGTTTGGCTGGCTCAGACCGGTTGTGGCCACGATTTCCCCGACCGTCCGCGGTCCTCGGCGAAGTGCCTCTATGATTGAGAGCCGGGAGGGATCAGCCAGCCCCCGGAACAACTTCGCCTTCAGGGCGATGGCGTTTGTCTGTACGGTCATGAGCATGCTCAGCCCTCCGCTGGGCTTTTATCTCAGTGTATAAGCATCTAATGATATGATACCTTGCTTGGAATTGTGGTCAAGGAGCCCGTTGTTCTCCCCCAAGAATCGCCAGGTCTAGCGGAGTTTGAGCCGCATGACGTACTGTCGGGGGGTGGGCCGGGCAACCTGGCGGAAGCCCGCCCTCCGGAACGCGGAGACCACACCCGTGAAGCCCGCGTAGCCGGTCAGCCCGTCACCTGGGTCGATCGGGTAGCCTTCGATTAGCCGGGCTCCGCGCCGCCGCGCATAGGCGACCGCTGCCCGCAGGAGTGGTGCCATCACGCCCCTGCCCCTATAGGGTTTCGCCACGAAGAAACAGACCACGGACCAGACCGGTTGATCGTCCACCCGTTTCAGGGTCGTCGAGCGCTCCAGCGCCGCGAAGTCCTCCCGGGGCCCCAGGGAGACCCAGGCGACGGGCTCGCCGCCCCGGTAGGCCAGCATACCCGGCACGGTCCCGGCGCGGACCAGCGTTCGCAATGCCCGCCGGTTGCCGCGGTTGCCGTTGCGGCTGAACTCGGCCCGCGAAATGCGCCACCACATGCACCAGCACCCGCTGTACGCGCCGCGCTCGCCGAAGAGGATCTCCAGATCGCGCCAGCGTGAGGGGGAGACGGGGCGGATCTGAAGAGGGCTGGAGCGGGTGCGGACGCGGGTGGAGCCGACGTCCCGTGGCAGTTTAGATATCGTGGCGTCCCTCCAGCGCCTTGGCCAGGGTGACCTCGTCCGCGTATTCCAGGTCGGCTCCCACCGGGACGCCGTAGGCAATGCGCGTGACGCGGACCCCCAGAGGCTTGAGGACCTTGGCCAGGTACAGCGCGGTGGCCTCGCCTTCCGCCCGCGGGTTCGTGGCCACGATCACCTCCTGCACCGGTTCCCGGCGGATGCGCTCCAGCAACTCGGCGATCTTCAGGTTGTTCGGCCCGACGCCGTCCAGCGGGGCAATGGCACCGTGCAGGACATGGTACTTGCCCTTGACCTCATGGGTCCGCTCCAGCGCGGCCACATCCCGGGGGTCCTCGACCACGCAGATGACGGCCGAGGTGCGCTGCGGGTTGCTGCAGATCATGCACGGATCCACGTCCGTGAGGTTCCAGCAGATACTGCAGTACCGGGTGAGCGCGCGCGCCTCGGTGATAGCGTCGGCGAGGGCCTGCGCATCGGGCGCGGGGAGGCGGAGGATAGCGTAGGCCAGCCGCTGGGCGGTCTTCGGCCCGACGGTCGGAAGCTTGGTCAGCGCCTCGATGAGCCGGGCGAGGGGTGGCGCGTACATGTGCTTCTAGATTAGACGGTGAGGCCGGGGATCTGCAGCCCGCCGGTAAGGTCCTTCATTCGTTCCTCCGCCAGCGCGCGGGCCTTCCGCTGGACTTCGTTGACGGCAGCCACGACCAGATCCTGCAGCAGGCTCAGGTCGGCCGGATCCACCGCTTCGGGCGCGATGACGAGGGACTGCAGTTCGCCGTGCCCGTTGGCCACGGCGGTCACCGCGCTGCCGCCGGCGGTGGCCTCCACCCGAACGTCGGCCAGTTCCGCCTGCACGCGGGCCATCTCCGCCTGCAGTTTCTGGACCTGCTTGAGCATCTTGCCCATGTCGCGCATGCTCGGGCTCCGGTCAGACCGGGTCGGTGACCCGCCGCACCTCGACGACCTCGCCGCCGAACAACTCCACCGCCCGGGTTACCAGGGGATCAGGCTCCTCCGCGGGGGGCAGCGCCTCCGAGCCTCCAGGTGCGGTCACCGCCGCCGCGGGCGCGGTCCCCGCGAGGTCCTGCTGGACCTGGCAACGCAGGTGGAGCCGACGGCCGAAGACGCGCTCCAGGGCCTGCTCGACGACGGCGCGGTTTTCCGGCCGGTGCAGACTGTCCACATGGAAGTTATAGCCGCTGCGCAGGCTGACGATGAGCGTCTCCCCCCGGACCTCCATCGGCACGCCTTCAATCAGCAGCGCGTGGCAGAACATGCGGATACGCTTGACCTCTTCCAGGACACGGGCCCAGCGGTTGCGCACGTCCTGGAGGGTCACTGCCAGTGAAGCTCCGGCGGGTGGCGCCGCGGCGGGGGCAGGCGCAGAGGCTGCGGCGGCGGGCGTGGGGGCCGCGGCGGCGTCGGCCTTGGGCGTCTCGCGGCGCACCGGCTTTCCCGCCGGAGGCGTCTTGTGCTCACGAGGGCGGGGTGCCTCCGCCGCCGCCGCGTCGGTCGCCGGACGCGCTGGACGCGCGGGCCCGGCCCGACCCTCCAGCGCCTGCACCCGAGCCTGCAGGCCCTCGATCGTCGGGTCCATCTCCGGCCGCGCCAGGCGAATCAGCGAGATCTCCAGCAGGAGCCGCGGCTGCGAGTGGGAGCGGGCTTCCACGTCGGCGTCACTCAGGATCTTCACGGCCCGCAGGATGTCCGGCAATTCGGTCGCGCCGGCCTGCCGCTGCAACGCGGTCAGGCGCTCGGAGGTCGTGTCCAGTACCCCTGCGGGTTGCTCGGCGACCTTGACGACGAGCAGGTCGCGGAAGTGCTCCAGCAGCGTGCGCATGATTTGCCGGCTCTCCTTGCCCTCGTCGATGAGGGCGGAGCCGATGCGCAGGACTTCGACCGCGTCGCGGCGGAGCACGGCGTCCACCAGGGCGAACAGCGCCTCCTCCGCCGGGGCGCCCAGGATCGTCAGGATGTCCGCGGTGGTGATGCCCTCGTCCTTGTAGGCGCTCAGTTGGTCCAGAATAGATTCGGCATCCCGCACCGAGCCGTCGGCCAAGCGGGCGATGTGCCGGAGGGCCCGGTCCTCGATGGCGAAGCCCTCCGCCTGCGCGATGCGGCGCAGGCGCGCCTCGATCTCCGCCAGGGGAACGCGGCGGAAGTCGAAGCGCTGGCAGCGGGAGGCCACCGTGGCCGGAATCTTGTGCGGTTCGGTGGTGACCAGGACGAAGACGGCGTGGGGCGGGGGCTCCTCCAGCGTCTTGAGCAGGGCGTTGAAGGCGCTGGTGGAGAGCATGTGGACTTCGTCGATGATGTAGACCTTGTAGCGGCCGGCGGCCGGCGCCAGGACGATCTTCTCTTTGAGGTCGCGGATATGGTCGACCTGGGTGTGGCTGGCCCCGTCGATCTCGATGACGTCCAGGCTGTTGCCCTGGTTGATGCCCTGGCAGGCCAGGCAGGTGTTGTCCGGATTGGGCGTGGGTCCCTGAGCGCAGTTCAGGGCTTTGGCCAGGATGCGGGCTACCGTCGTCTTCCCCGTGCCGCGGTGTCCGGCGAAGAGGTAGGCGTGGGTGATCCGCCCCGCCCGGATCGCGTTCTGCAGCGTGCGGGTAATGCGTTCCTGCCCGATGACCTCCTCAAATGTCTGCGGACGCCACCGCCGGTATACGGAGATGTGGGACACTGCGGTCACCTCGGGGGAAAGGCTGTCGCTGGATAGTTCGACAGGAGGGCGCCGCGGCCTGCCAGAAACCTGACGGGGTATGTCCGAATACGCATTCTATGCACGACTCTTCCTGCTCGCTTCGCTGGCGGCCGGCCTGTGGGTCCTCTGGGATGCGCGCACGCGTCTGGTCGGTCGGCCGGCCTGGGAGCCGTTCGTCTGGGGATTGGGGACGGCGCTGGCACTGCCCGTCTTTCTCCCCCTCTACCTGCTGGGGGCGCGCTCACCCGACCGCTCCGGCACGTGGGGGGTCGCGGAGATCGTCGGGATCGCCGTCGTCTTCGCGGTGACCCTCCCGGTCGTGGCCGGCGTCCTGGGGGTTCCGGAGGGCGGGCTGAGTTTCACCGAGGTGTCTCTGGTCCTCCTCGTGCAGAACGGAGGTTTCGTGCTGCTGGCTCTCTTCGGCATTCTGGCGCGCTACCGGCTGCCGGCGGCACGGTTGGGACTGACCACCCGGCGGTGGGCCGCGATGCTCCTGCTAGGTGCGGTCGTGGGCGGGGCCATGATCTTCGTCAGTCTGGTCGCGGAGCGGGCCAGCCTTGAGCTTGTGGGCCTGGTGGAGGGACGCCCCGCTGCGGAGGCGCGCGCGGAGCGGGAGCACGCGGCTGATCCGCTTGCCGAGTACCTGGGAATCAGCAGTGGTCCGGCCCGGTTGATCTGGCTGACCGTCCTGCTCGTGGTGGTCGTCCCCTTCGGAGAAGAACTCTACTTCCGGGGCGTGGTCTACGGGGGCCTGCGCAACCGCTTCGGGGCCGGATGGAGCCTGCTCGGCAGCACGCTGCTGTTCGGGGCCGTGCACCGCCAGGTGGTGCACTTCTTGCCGATCGCGCTGCTCGGGCTGGTCATTGCCCTGCTCTACGAACGGACACGCAGTCTGCTGCCGTCCGTCGCCGTCCACGCCGTCAACAACATCATTTCGATCCTGGCCCGCGTCTACGGCTGGGACATCTAGCGCGCGCCGGGCTGCACGCGCCCCCGGTCAGCGCAGCAGGTCGTAGTCGGGCAGGTCCCGGCGGCCGAGCAGGGCGAGCCGGGTGAAGACCTGGCCGCGGTGGTACTGCTCGTGGGTCACGACGTGCCAGACGATCTCCTCGACGCTGGCGGTCTCCTCCCTGTTCCATGGGAAGGGCCGGCGCGACGTCTGATCCTCCGCAGAGAGCCCCCGCACAAAGGCCAGCGTGGCCTGCCGCTGCGGGTTCCAGGCATTGAGGATGGCGTCCAGATCGGGGAACGTATTTGGCGCCAGCCGCTTCCGCGGGTCCCCGTGGACGACGTGGCGGATCCAGTACCGTTCCGAACTGATCAGGTGCACCAGGACGTCCCGGATCGGGCGCATTCCCCCGCCCGGAGGTTGCGTCAGGTCCGCCCAGGGATGAGGGCGGCAGAGGTCCACGAGTTCCTGCGGGACGCGGGCAAACGTGTCCAGAATCCGCGGTGGAATCACGGTTTCACCCCTGTTCACGGGACGGGATGCCCATGATGTGGAATCCGCTGTCCACGAAGATCGTGTTGCCGGTAACCGCACGGGCCAGGTCGCTGGCCAGGAAGACGGCGACGTCGCCCACATCCTCCTGGGTGATGTTGCGCCGCAGCGGTGCCATCTCTTCGGTCAGATCGCGGAGCTTCGAGATCCCGCGCACCGCGCTCCCGGCCAGGGTCTTGAGCGGTCCGGCGGAGATGGCATTCACCCGGATCTGCCGCGGGCCCAGTTCCGCGGCCAGATACCGGACTTCAGCCTCGAGCGCGGCCTTGGCCACGGCCATCACGTTGTAGCCCGGGACGACGCGCTCCACGGCATTATAGGTCAAGGTGAAGATGCTCCCGCCGGCGGTCATCAGGGCCGCGGCCTGCCGGGCGACGGCAATGAGGGAGTACGCGCTCACGTCCAGCGCCAGAGCATAACCGGAGCGCGAGATCTCGTGGAAAGGCCGGGCGAGATCCTCCCGGTCGGCGAAGGCGATGCAGTGGGCCAGCACATCCAGCCGGTCCCAGCGCTCCGCGAGGGTCCCGAACGATGCGCGCAACTGGTCGTCGGACTGCACGTCGCAGGGGAAGGTCAGAAAGCGGTCGCGCCCGCCGATCCCATCCAGGAGTTCGTCCAGGTTTTCCTTGAGCCGGTCGTTCTGGTAGGTGAAAGCCAGTTCCGCGCCCTCGCGCTGAAAGGCCGTGGCGATTCCCCAGGCGATGCTGCGCTTGTTGGCGACGCCCATGATCAGGGCGCGTTTGCCTTCCAAAAGCACGGCGACCACCCTTTCTGTCCTGCTGTGCCCTGCGAATATTCGACGTATCTGCGGGGGAATCCGGCCCGCGCCAGGGTGGTGCGACCAAGGGCTGCACGCCGGGCACCACGGCGTCTGGCCTGCATCCACGTGTGCGCGCATCCACGGATCGTCGAATGCAGGACGTGTCGATACAGCGTGGACACGTGGATAAGGGCGGCGCAGGACGCCGGCAGGAGATATCCGAATCAGGAATCGCAATGAATCTGGGTGCCGTATCGTTCGACATCTACTCTGCTCTGTACGACACGCCGGCTGGGCTGGCTAGAGCGGTAGCCCCCGTCTTGAAGGCGCGCGGTGTGACGGGCGATCCACTGGCTGTTGCGCGGGCCTGGCGCCATAAGCAACGCGAATACCTGCAGGTGGCGAACTCCCTGGACCGCGAACCGGCCTCTAATCGCCGGGCGATCGAGGCCTCGGCCCGCTACACACTGCGGGGTCTGGTCCCGGCGCTCTCCGCAGAGGAGGTCGCGGCCCTCGTGGCTGCGTGGGAGGATCTGCCGCCATGGCCGGAGGCGGCGGAGGCGCTGGGCGAGGTCCGCCGCCGCGGGCTCGTCCTGGCCACCCTCTCCAACGGCGACGAAGACATGCTGCGCGCGCTCCTGGACCGCACGCTGCCCCTGCGTTTCGACTACCTGATCTCCACGGAGGGCGGAAGGTTCAAGCCCCACCCCTCGGCCTACCGGCGGGCGCTGGAGACCCTGGGGGTGCGGGTGGAGGACCTGCTGCACGTCGCCGGAGCCGCCACCGATGCGATGGGCGCGACCGCCTACGGCATCCGTACGGTCTGGGTGAACCGCGCCGCCGACGCCGTGGTCGACCCGCGCTTCGCGCCCGCCCATGAGATCGCCACCCTCGGCGACCTTCCTCCGCTGCTGGACGCCCTGCGCGGCTGACCGGCGGTGCTGGCTGCGTGCCTTGCGCGCCCCGAGGGGCACCGGTAGAATTCAACCGCGCGAGGGCCTGTAGCTCAGCGGGCAGAGCGCCGGGCTTTTAACCCGGGCGTCGGGGGTTCGAGTCCCTCCAGGCCCTCCATCAGGGAGGCAAACGGGGCGCGGGTCTTCACCGTGTCCCTGCGTTTTTGTGTGGGTTGAAGCCCCCTAAACGGCCGACGACATTTGACCACGCCTCCGTCCCGACGTGGAGCGCGCGCCGCCATGCCCTGCTGGTTGGCGTGGCACTGGCGGCGGTGGCGGGCGCCGGGGACTGGCGGCCGGGAGCGGGACGAGCCCGGCCATCGAGGTCACACCCGGCATAATCGTGCAGGGTCAGGCGCTGCGGGTGCGCATCCGGACGACGGCGGCGTCGTCAGCTGTGGCGCTCCTCGTGGAGGGTCGGGGCGTCCCGCTGCACCGCTCTCCAGGCGGTTATCAGGCCTTTGTCGGGACGAGCCCGCTCACCAAACCCGGGGTACTCAGAACACGTGCCAGCGTGCGTGGTCCGGCGGGCAGGAGCGTCGTGGTGGGCCGCGTCATCGTGCGCGCTGGGGCCTTCGGCGTGCGGCGACTGCGCGTGCCTCGTGCACTCCTGGACCCACCGCTGGTGGCGCGAGAACGGCGCCTCATCGCCGCCGCGACGGCGCGACCGATTCCCCTGCCCCTGTGGGACGGGCCATTCCGCCGACCGGTCGGTGGTCCGGTAACCTCAGGCTACGGCATCCGCAGCATCTACAACGGCGTCCCTCGAGGATACCACCTGGGGGTGGACTTTCAGGCGGCGGCCGGGACGCCTGTGCATGCGGCTGCGAGCGGGGTGGTCACCCTGGCGGAGATGCTGCCGCTCAGCGGCAGGACGGTCGCCCTTGACCACGGGGCGGGGATCTTCACGACGTACCAGCACCTTTCCGCCACCATCGTCCGCCCGGGTCAGCGTGTGGACAAAGGCACCGTGGTGGGGCGTGTGGGCTCCACGGGTCTGAGCACCGGTCCCCATCTGCACTGGGGGATGCGCCTGCACGGGGTGCGTATCAATCCCCTCAGTTGGACGGTGGCCGGCACGCTGACGGCGCCGTGACCTCGAGAAGTTTGGGTCGTTACCGAGACGAATCAGGGCGCTGGTGTGGGTTCAGGCGACGCTGCGGGTGCGGGCGTTGGTGCCGGGGTTGCGGCACCCGGGGCAGCCTGCAGAGTGAACTTGCGCACAGCCGGTGGACCGTTATTCAGGCTCATCTTCCACGTCCACTCGCCCAGCCGTTCACGAGCCGCCTTCCCCTTCGGAATGATCATGGAGAAGAGGAAGGTTGGGTTGGCGGAGATAAGAGCGCGCGGCTCGGCTCCGATCGGGAGCACCCCCCAAAGCCACAACTTCCTGTAGAAGATGTCGTGCTCGGAAGGCGGGGCGACTGTCCGTGAGAAACCCCAGATGCTGTCCTGTTCCGGATCGAGGAGCTCTGTTGCAATCAGCGTTTGTCCGCGTACGTTCGTGAGTTCGATGATCAGGGCGGCGTACGGTTGCGCGGTCGTGAACTTGTCACCACATTGGGAATAGAGGAGTTGGGAACCTCCGACTATCTGACGAACCTCCACTTTTCCGCAGACCAGAATCGATGCCGACTGAGCCAGGGCACGCCCCGGGGCGAGACTCGTCAGCAGCAGTAGGACAACCGTCGCGCCGACCGTCCGGCTCCATCTGAACCGGCCGTTGGAGCCAATCGGCCTCCTAGGCTCATTCTCTGCTCGTTTGGCAATGAGCTCACGTTCCGGGGTCAGGGGCGCCCGGTGCTGCGCAGGCGCGGGAAGGGAACCAAGCAAATGTTTAACCAGTGCAGGATTTCAACGAACAGACGGTTTCCACCTGCAACTTGTCCCTGGGCCAGTGTCTCGAGATCTTGACTCCTGACCACGGCAGGTCCAGCGCCTTCGTCAGGAACTGCATGAGCGGGGCGGCCGCGCGGCTGGCCTCCAGGAACCGGTCCATGAAGTCGCGGCCAACCACGTCACGCTCGCTGAATGACCTCATGATGTAGAAGTCCCTGTGCTTGAGGTCGTCCGCGAAATGATGCTCCGGGTCGTATCATCGCCTCTGACATCACAGCGCGGCGGCTCCTGGTGCTCCCCCAGGACGCCACTACCCTCGGGATCGATTCCGATGATCTCGATGTGGCGCTGGCCGTGCGCATGAGCACGAGTATTCCCGTCTTCTTCGAACCTGTCCGAATGCGGAACCCGCGGACCGGCCGGGAGCATCTCATCGTGGACGGCGGCATGCTCTCCAACTACCCCGTCTGGCTCTTTGACGTGCCGGGGATCCCGGAGTGGCCGACGTTCGGCCTCCGGCTGGTGGAGCCGCAACCTGCGACGTCGATAGGGATGCGGCTGCCGCTGCCGGAACCGGCACTGAGGCCCTTTGAGGGCGTGATCGATTTCTTCCGGAGCCTGATCTTCACCATGCTGGAAGCGCACGACCGGCTCTACATCGAGAAGGCGAACTTCGCCCGGACCATTCCCATCCCGACACTGGGCGTGGGCACGACGCAGTTCGACCTGACCCGGGAGCAGGTGGCTGCCCTGCACGAGTCCGGTCGGGTGGCCGCTGAGGAATTCCTGGCCACCTGGGATTTCGAGGCCTACATCCGGGAGTTTCGTACCGGCAAGAAGCACTCCCGCCGTCAGGATATCGCCGCCGAGTTCCGACAGGCTGTCGGCTAGGCAGCGGCGGAGGCCACGGGCTCCCCTTCGCCCTCCACTCCCTCTTGCGGTACGATTCGCCCTGGAGGGAGTTGTGCATCGCCTGACTTCGCAGACCCGAGGGATCGCGCTGGTGATGGGGACGGCGTTGATCGTCGCTGCGACCGTGCTCGCCGCACCGACGCCCTCACCCACTCCGGACCCCTACGCTGCGCAGCGGCAGCAGATGGTGGAGGAGCAGATCAAGGCGCGGGGCGTCACAGATCAGCGCGTCCTCACTGCGATGCTCACTGTACCGCGGCACCGCTTTGTCCTGGATGCCTACCTCGCCCAGGCGTACGCGGACCGGCCGCTGCCGATCGGGTACGGCCAGACGATCTCCCAGCCCTATATCGTGGCGCTGATGTCCGCGGAAGCCGAGGTGCGGCCGGGCGAGCGCGTCCTGGAGGTCGGCACCGGCTCGGGCTATCAGGCCGCGATTCTCGCGGAACTGACCGATCAGGTCTACACCATTGAGATCATCGAACCGCTGGCCCGCGCGGCCGCCCAGCGCCTGAAAGAGCTGGGCTACGGCCGCATCCGCACGCGCACCGGCGACGGGTATCTGGGGTGGCCGGAGGCGGCCCCCTTTGACGCGATTCTGGTGACGGCGGCGCCCGACCACGTCCCGCCGCCGCTCGTCAGCCAGCTCAAGGAGGGCGGCCGGATGGTCGTGCCGGTGGGGCCGCCGGGCCTGGTGCAGACCCTCTGGCGGATCGCCAAGCAGAACGGCAAGCTGGAGTTCACGAACCTGGGGTCGGTGCTCTTCGTCCCGCTCGTCCGCCCATAGCGCGCAGGGCCGCGCCAGCGCTCAGGTAGGCAAGCCCGCCCAGCACCAGCACCGCCCGGAATCCCCACTCCAGTTGCAGGATCGCCGCGGCCACCGACGCGACCACCGATGCGCACCCGTTGATGCCCCAGGCCCAGGGAATCAGCGCGGGCTCGCGGCGGCCGAGGAGCCGGATCCCGGCCGGGAACGGCATGCCCATGAGCAGGGCGATCGGGACGACGACCCCGCCGATCACGGCGACGCGCGCACCGGTGCGAAGGCCGAGCCCCGCCTGGAGGATTCCCGGCAGCCCATACGCGGCCACCCCGATGGCCACGGCCAGGAGCAGGAGGACCCGCGCATCCGGCCGAGGGCGCGGGGCGGCCAGGCTGCCCATTCCTGACGCGACCAGGAGCATCGAGAGAATCACAGCCACGGCATACGTAGGGAATCCCAGCAGGAGGACCATCTGCTGCAGCAGCGGCACCTCGACGAACAGGTAGCCGAGACCCAGCGCGGTGAAGTAGGCGAAGACGGACCCGCGGGGAACCCGATCTGCGTCTGGGTCGGACAGCGCGGGAAGCTGACCACGCGGGCGCGAGCGCAGCGGCGCCAGGATGAGGCTGGCGCCGAGCGCGCTCAGGATGACCAGGAGGGCGAACAGCACCAGGTATCCGCCACCGCCGAAGGGCTGCCAGGTCCGGCCCAGGTTCGCCAGGATCTGCGGCACCTGGCGCCAGCGGAAGAAGTGGAAGAAGAACGGCCGGTCATCGCGGATCGGGCCGACCGCAAACGTGTATCCGCGCAAGAAGGTCGTGCGCTGGCGCGGGTCCAGGAGAGCGGTGAATGCCCGGCGGAGCACATCGTCGGGGAGGACGTTGTAGCGGTTGGCGTCAGCGGCGGGGACTCCGGGTCCGGAGGTGATGTCGAAGCGGCGGGAAATGGCAAACTCACGGAGTGCGCCCACGTCTGCTGCACTGAACCCGTCCAGCTTGACCAGCATGGTGACGGTGTTCAGCGACCGGAGGGCGGCGAGCCGCCGGCCGGCGGGCATGCGTCCGTTGTCTTCGAGCGCGGTGACCGCGGCCGCCCACGCGCGGATTTCCTCGCTCGGCGGGGTCTGCGCCCACCGGGTCACGACCAGCACGCCTCCCGGGGCCAGGCCGCGGAGATAATCCCGGAAGGCCTCGACCGTGTAGAGGTAATGCTCGGCCAGCGAATACGTCCCCGAGGCGACGACCTGGAAGGACTCCTGAGGCGGAATCTGGATCAGGTCGAACCGTTCGGGGGTACGCCGCAGGTAGGTGCGGATGTTCTCCGTAACGACGCGGACGGTTCGCGCACCCCCCGGCTCTGGAGCGAGGGTCTCGCCGCCGAAGCGCCGGGCGGCTTCGACGACCAGGGGATTGGCCTCGACCACCGTTACGGCTGATGCCCGGTGGGCCACGGCGCTCAGCACCTCCACGCCGATGCCGACGACGAGGACGCGTCCGGAGCCTGTGCGTTGAGGCAGGGGCCCGGAACCCGGAGATTGCGACGGGATCAGCCGGTAGCCCACGGCGCTCGGCAGGAAGTCAGTGAACGCCGTATCAACGCGGGCGGGCAGCGCCCGGACGCTGTCCCCGTCCACGGTGGCGCCCGGAAGCGGCGGCGCCGCGCCCGGAAACAGGTAACTCAGCCCGGGGGCGGACCGGAGTGCCGAGGAGCGCACCACATCCACGCGCGAGACGGCATTCCGCGCGGTGAACTCCACACGCGCGTCGGGAAAGCGGCGCAGCTGGCTGAGGGCTTTGTACGGCGAAAGGCGGAGGTCCACCCGCAGCGTGATCCCACCGGCCAGCAGCGCCGCCGCCAGCACGGCGGTGACGAGACCAGGCCGGATCCGCGCGGCAAGCCCGCTTCGCGTGGGGCGTGCTGCCGGCACCGCCAGCCACAGTGCGGCACTCCCGGCGGCGGCGGCCGCGCTTGCCGCGATCATGCTCCCCACACCGCCCAGGGGCAGCACCAGCAGCGCCGACGCCGCGCCTGCGCCTGCCCCCAGGAACGATGCCGCGTACAGGGAGTTCGCCCGTTCGGGAAGAGCGCTCAGCAGAATTCCGACCGCCACCCCCACGGCGAAGAAGGGCAGGGTCAGCGCGGCCACCTGCGCGGCCAGGTAGGCGAACTGCCGCGGCTGCAGGCCCAGCAGGTAGATGTCGAAGGGCACGACGGCGAGGGCCACCAGGGCTACGGCGACCGCGGGGACCACGGCCATCCCACCCCACGCCGCCGTGCGCAGCGGCGAGCGGTGGAGGGCCGGGATCACGGCCAGGGCGGTGCCGCTGGCGCCGAACCCCAGCAGGCCCAGCCCCACCGCCATGAAGGCGAAGTGGTACCACTGGGTGACCGAGAAGACGCGGGTCAGGGCCAGCTGCAGCAGCAGACCCGCAGCGGAGATCAGCGCGACACCGAGGTGTACCCAGCCCATACCTGCGGCGGCCGGCATGCCGGAACGGCCGCAAGGAGATTATCGCCCTTCAAGGACCGGCGCGTCTGGGGCAACATAGTGGTGAGAGGGCTGTACCTGCGCGGGGCTTCGAGGAGACGACCGATGCCTGAGAGGAAACGCATCCGCAGAGACGCGGCGCCGCGGGCCCGGCGGCGGGAGGCGCCGTCGGAGATCGCTGCGCCGGAAGGCTGGGCGGAGCCCCTGACGATTGCGCGGGCGCAGGTGTACGCCGGCACCTGCTCCTGGGCGGACACGCACTTCGTCAAGCAGGGTGGATTCTACCCGCCTCAGGTCGCTGAGCGGCCGGCGGCGCGGCTGCGATTCTATGCCTCGATCTTCCCTACGGTCGAGATCGACGCGACGTATTACGCGCTCCTCGACCCCGACATGGCCGACCGATGGGTGGAGTGGACGCCGCCGGGATTTGCCTTTCACGTCAAAGCCTTCGGACTGTTCACCGGCCACGCCGTGGATCCGCGCCGGCTGCCCACCGAGATCCAGCGCCTCCTGCCGGAGGACGCTGCGGGGCTCCGGCAGGTCAGTTTTCGCGACGTGCCCCGGGAGGTCGAGGAGGCCTGCTGGGAACACTTCACCGAATTCGCCCGCCGGCTGCGCGCCCGGGAGCGGCTGGGATATGTCCTCTTTCAGTTTCCGCGCTGGTACGTTCCCTCCCCCGGGCTCTTCCGCCGGCTGGAGCACATCCGGGGCTTGCTCGACGGCTATCCGGTGGCGGTGGAGTTCCGCCACCGCTCCTGGGTAGACGAGAAGAACCGGGATTCGGTAGTAGACGTCCTGCGGCGGAACGACCTGATCTACACCATCGTGGACGAGCCCGAGCTCGCCTGGACCGTTCCGCCGGAGATCCTCGTCACGTCACACTGGTCCGTGGTGCGATTCCACGGCCGGAACGCCCTGGCCTGGGCGAAGCGCGGCGCCTCCACCAACGAAGTGTACGACTACCTGTACAGCGGCGAGGAACTCCAGCCCTGGGCGGAGCGGGCGCGGGAGGTGGCGGGTCAGGTGGACCGGCTCTTCCTGATGTTCAACAACCACTACCGCGGGAGTTCCGCCAAGAACGCCCAGATGCTGGTGGAGATGCTGCGCCGCTAGCCCCGCGCAGCCGCGAACCGGGGGCCGACGCCGGCCGCTAGGCCCGGATCTCCTGTCGCTGAAAGAGCACGTAGGTCCCCGCGAAGAGCAGCAGGATCTCCGCGATCATCGTGGTCAGTTGCGGCCAGGAGATCAGCACGCTCTGCAGGAGCGGCAGCGGCGCGCGGATCGCCCCCTCCAGTTGCGTGAGCAGCAGCGGTCCCAGCGCCCGGGTCTCGGGGTTGAGCAGGGCCACCACGACCTCGGTGTAGAGCGTGTTGGGCGAGATCCGGGAAAGGAATAGGCTGCGCTGGGCCTGCGCCAGAGTGGAGAAGGTATCGACCGGGGCGATGATGCCGACCACGACAGGCCAGAACAGCACGAAGAAGAGCCACAGGCCAAAGGTCACCAGCGCCGAGGTCGCGCTCTGGCGGAACTGCACGGAGAAGAGGATGGCCAGGGCCAGCCAGATGCCGGCATAGACCACCGTGGCCAGGAAGAAGAGCAGCCCGCGCCCGACCTCCTCGCCGCTGGGGATGACGCCGAGCCGGAAGATGCCCAGACCGGTCACCAGGAGCCAGAGCGCCAGCAGCGTGATCGCCATCGTGAGCAGCCCCGCCAGGAATTTGCCCAGCAGCAGCGCGTCCCGGTAGATCGGCTGGGAGAGGACCCGGCTGAGGGTGCGGCGGTTGTGCTCACCGTTGACGGCGTCGAACCCCAGGGTGATGGCGGCCAGCGGGATGAGGAAACTCAGGAAGGTCAGAAACGAGAACTGGATTCCGGCCCGCTCGGTTTCGGTCGTAAAGATCCGCAGGAAGAGGAACGGATCCTCGCCCACGACCTGGCGCAGGGTCTGGATCGCCGCGTAGACGGTGCCCAGGGCGGTGAGCAGGATCAGCAGTTCCAGGATCGTCATCCGGACGCTGGTCAGGTGGTCGGCCAGTTCCTTGGCGGTCACCGCCCACAATCCCGTCCAGGGGGACCCTTCACGCTTCGTCGCGCCCCCAGGCCTCGTGGCGCCCCCAGGCCTCGTGGCGCCCTCAGGCTTCATGGCGCACCTCCTGGAGGGAGCGAGCGTAGACCTGGTCGAGCCCCAGGCGTTCCAGGGTGATGCCCAGCAACGTGCCGCCGGCGGCGACGACGCGCTGGGCCACCGCGCCGCGGATGTCCGCCCTGGACTCGACCACGTAGGTCCGCGGCGGTTGGAAGGCGACGCGCACGACGCCCGGCACCTGTCCCAGCGCCGTCTCCAGCCGCGGCCCATCGACCTCCACGCGGACGACGTAGGCGCCGCCCAGCACCTGTACCGAGAGATCCTCGACCGTCCCCTCGCGGACCATCCGCCCCTGGTGGAAGAGCCCCACCCGGTCGCAGACGGCCTGCACCTGGTGGAGGAGGTGGGAGGCCAGCAAAATGCTGATCCCGTCGTTCTTCAATCCACGGATCATGTCCAGGAACTCCAGGGCGCCCTCGGGATCGAGCCCCATCGTGGGTTCGTCCAGGATGGCCACCTGCGGCTGCTTCAGCAGGATCTCGGCCAGCCCGAGCCGCTGCCGCATCCCCCGGGAGTAGGTGCCGACGCGGCGCGCGGCCACGTCGCGCAGGCCCATCCGGGCCAGCACGTCGTCCATGCGCTTCTCCGCCTCGGCTGCCGACAGCCCGTTCAACTGGGCCGTGTAGTGCAGGTTCTCCCGACCCGACAGTTCGTCGTAGAACCCGACCGAATCGGGGAGGTAGCCCACCCGGCGCTTCACCTGGAGCGCCTGGCGCCAGGGGTCGAATCCCAGCACGCGGACCTCCCCCGCCGTCGGTTCGGTCAGACCGAGCAGCATCAGGATCGTGGTCGTCTTCCCCGATCCGTTGGGCCCCAGGAGCCCGTAGACTTCCCCGGCCTTGATGGTCAGGGTGAGATTCTCGACGGCCACCACGGGCCCGTAGTGCTTGACGAGCCCTTGCGTCTCGATAACCGCGTTCATCGCCGCCCGTAGCGCGAAACGGCCAGGCTCACCACGCCCAGCGCGACCGCCACCAGGAGAATGCCGATCAATCCCCACAATGTGGAGGTGTACACGGTGACACGGAAGTCCGCGGACGACGACGCCTCGCCGGCATTGGCGCGCAGGGTCACGATGTAGTCTCCGGTGACGGCTTTGGCCGCGGGTTTGATGGACGCCGTGACTTCCTTCTCCTGATTCGGCGGCACCGTGTCGATCCGCGCCGGGTCGAACTTCACCTCCCACCCCGTGGGCTCGCTGGCCGACAGTTCCACGTCGCGGGCGACGGCGCCGCCCTGGTTCTTCACGACGAGTTTGAACGGGGTGCTGCGGTTGGCATAGGCGCGCCCGGAGAGCCGCCCGTCGGGGGTGGTCAGGGTCAGGTCGGCGCGCCCCGTGACCTCCAGGCCGAGTTTGAGCGCGGCGCGGGCCTCGCCCGCCGCCGCCACCACGGTCACGTCATAACTGCCCGCGGCCACCTCCCGCGGCAGGCTGACCTCCGCGTCGAGATCCCGAGACTCGCCGGCCTTCACAGGCAGGCTGGTTACCTGCTGGCTGGCAAATGACGGCGTGAAGGAAACCTGGAAACTCTTCTGCGTCTGGGCCTGGAGGTTGATGAGAAGATCGCGATCGCTCTCGTTTTTCAGCGTGAGCCGGTAGCGGAAGCTCGAGGTCGCGGGTCCGCGCAGGACGGGCAGTTCGGCGGTGAGGGTCAGACGCGGCGGCAGGACCTGCCCGATCGTCAGCGTGATCGGCAGCGTGGCTGAGGCGCCCTGCCCGACGGCGGCGACGTTGAAGCGGAACGATCCCGTGCCCGCGCCCTCCGGCGGATCCAGCTGGAGCGTGATCGACGCCTCCTGGTCAGTCTCCACATGCACGGCCGCGACCGGGCGCCCCCCGCCCAGGATGCTGGCCTTCCAACCGCGCGCTACCTCCGTCAGGCGCAGCGCGACGTTCTGGGGCGGCAGCCCGTAGTTCTTGATGGTGAGGGTGAGCGAGACCCGTTCGCCCGCCCGCACGGTCTGCGCGGGATAGGGCGTGGCCAGGGAGAGTCCGCGGAACGCCGCGGAAGATATCGGAGCCGTCTGACTGAAGATCAGGCCGAGTACCAGGAGCACGGTCACGAGCCGTACCATACTTCACCTCCGTCCGTTATCGGGCCAATGCAGCGTCAGTCAGTAATTCGCGGTTCTGCCAGTAGGATAGGCCTTCCGGGTTTGGCCTTACTACTAATACGAGTGCCGCGGCCGTTTGGCAAGAGCGGCGAGCTCCCCCATCGGTCTAGGGGAGCACGAAGAACCGAAACCGGTACGCGGCCGCCGCGAGGAACGCGAGCAGGGCGCCTGCCGCCGCTCCCGCGGAGGCTTCCTGCGAAGTCCGCGTCCATCCCACCGTGCGGGCGAGCTCCCGGTAGATCTGGCGGAGCCGGCCTGCGGAGGCGGCGTGGAAATACTGACCCCCCGTGGTGTCGGCGACGGCGCGCAGGGCAGGCTCGTCCAGAACGCCCCAGTAGCCGGAGCGGAACTGCGTCGGGTCGCCGAATGTCCCCATGCCGACCGTGTGAACGCGGACCCGGCGCGCCTGTGCCTCTCTGGCCGCCTCCAGCGGCGGGATCCCGTCGCTGGCGCGCCCATCGGAGAGCAGGACGACGACCGCGCGCGGGTGGGTGAGGGGATTCCCCGGGGCAGGCGAAGGCCCTCCCGGTGGCGCCGCCCCGAGCGCACCTTCGCCCGTCAGGACGCGGATGCCCTCGAGCAGACCGTTCCCCAACTGTGTCCGCAGTTGGGTAGTGAGCAGCGAGATCCCGGTGAGCAGCCGGTCGCGGTCGGTGGTAAGCGGGACCACGACGCTGGCGTAGTTGCCGAACGTCACCAGCGCAGCCGGCGTCGTGCGCGGGAGTCCGCGCGCGAACTCGGCGGCCGCGGCCTTCGCGGCGGCCAGGCGGCTCGGACGGATGTCGTTCTCTTCCATGCTCCGGCTGACATCGATGACCAGCGCTACCGGCCATCCCCGCGGCGTCGGCCAGGGGAGCACCGGCCGGGCCGCGGCCAGCACGAGCCCGGAGAGCGCGAGGGCGAAGAGGACGGCCGGCAAATGACGGCAGAGGCGGCACCCGCCTCGCTGCGCCGAGTCGAGGAGCGGCGCCTGAGTGTGCGCGACGGAGGGATGGACGCGGCGAACGGCGATCCGCGCATACACGGCCGCCAGGAGAGCCACGCCGGCGAGCCCGGCCAGGGCGCCGGGCCACAAAAAGGTCATGCCCCTATCATAGCCCCCGGTCGCGCGCTTCCCGGGCCGCCCGGCGGGCCAGGCGCAGCGGCTCCGGAGTCTGCCACCGGCCGATCAACCCGGTGACAACGGCGAGCGCCGTCTCGGGATCCGTCCGCCACCCCGCGTGGATCGCCAGCGGGGCTGTGCGGGGTCGGGTGCAGAGCCAGTAGCCGACGACTTCGCCGCCGAGGCGCAGCGGGCTCGTCGCTCCGCGGCGGTCCGCGGGCCGCTCTCCCGCCGCCAGGAGCGTCCGCCGTGTGATCCCGATGGTCGGCAGCGCGAGCCGGGCGCCGAGATGCACCGCCAGGCCGGCCTGCCGCGGATGGTCCCGCCCCGTGGCGTTCACGATTAACACCTCAGGCGAGCCGCGCAGGCTTCGCACGGCCGCTTCCAGAATCGGGCCTTCACGCAGTGCGAGGAGTCCCGGTTCGTACGCGGCGGCGGCTTCGCCGCGCACCGTCGCGATGGCCGCCAGACGGCTATCGACAAGCCAGACGGCCGCAGCCCAGCCCGGGTCGCCGGGGCGGCCACGGCCGCTCCGGCCGCGCGCGAAACAGACAAAGCACCCCGCCACCGAGCGGACGGGATCTTCTGGACGCCACGGATCGGGACGCGCGGCCCCCAGCTCCGCCTGCACCTTCACCAGTTCTTCCGCGGTCGCCGGCCAGCCGGAGGCGCTGTGCTCGCGCCGGCCGGCACCGTTCGCGCGACGTGGGGTCACAGGGGAATTATCCCGCACTTCTCGAAGGACGCGGGAAATCCCCGGCCGGTGGAACGGCACCGCGATAGCGCGACGGTATTAACCAATAAGGAGGTCCGGATGACATCGACGTTGTGGAGACAGGCGGTGGCGGAAGCGATCGGGACATTCGCTCTGATCTTCGTCGGAGTCCTTTCTATCTCCGCGTCTGGAATCGTCGGCGCAACCGGCGTGGCCACCCTGGCATCGATCGGGCTGGCGCACGGGCTGACCATCGCGGTCATGGTCGCGGCCCTGGGGGCCATCTCCGGCGGGCACTTCAACCCGGCGGTCACGGTCGGCTTCGTGGTGACCGGGAGAATGCGCGCCGGGACCGGCCTCATCTACTGGGTGGCCCAGATTGCTGGCGCGTCGGCGGCCGGGCTGTTGCTGGCCGCGCTCTTCGGGGCGGACCCCGTCGCGACCGGGACGCCGGATCTCGGTGCCCGCGTCGGCTTCGGAGCCGGTGTCGTGGTCGAGGCGGTGGCGACGTTCTTGCTGGTACTGGTGGTCTTCGGCACGGCAGTGGACCGGCGTGCCCCCGCGGGAGTCTACCCGCTGGCTATCGGGTTGACGCTGGCGCTGGCGATCATGGCCGTGGGTCCCCTGACGGGCGGCAGCCTCAACCCGGCGCGGACCTTCGGCCCGGCGCTGGCCTCAGGGCACTGGCAGAACCATCTGGTCTACTGGATCGGTCCGCTCATCGGTGGAGCGCTGGCGGGCCTGGTCGAGCACGGCTATCTGATGGAACGCGGGTAATCCACCTTAGGCGTCGGCCGCTTCCTCGGCGGCGGGGATGGCGTCTTCGGGGGACCGCACGGCGGACGGCGCACGCAGGGCCTGGCGGACCGACTGGACCTCGTTGGCGCAGTACCGGATCGGGTTGTCCCAGTGCGTTGCCGGGCGATAAAGGAATTGCTCGGGGACCACGCGGATCTCTCCGCGGCGACCGCGGACGGCCCCGCAGCGCTCGGCGTAGCGGAGCCAGCCGGCGACCCGGTCGGGCCCGCGGTGGTCGAGGAGCGCGCCGTCCAGCCGCAGGCCGTCTTCGGCCAGCGCCGCCGCCGCCGCCTGAACCTCCGCCACAAACTGCGAAGTGCCGATACTGCGGCGCCCGGCACGGGCCAGATCCCACACCACCTGGCTGGCCACCTGGCTGCAGGTCATGGTCTGCAGCCCCGCCAGCGTCCGGCGGAGGATGTCCTCGGTCTCGCCCGGTGCGCGCCGCGCGGGCACTTCTTCTCCGATGGTGATGAGGACGCGCAGTGCCCCGGGCCGCATGAAGTCGTAGACGATGGCGATGGGCTGCACGCGCAGCGGGGCCTCGACCTGCGCCAGGATCCCCCGCAGGCCTGACCGGAACACCTGGAACCGTCCGTCCGGCGAGATGACGCCCTCGGGCGCCATGTACAGGATGCCGCCCCGGGTGAGCAGGTCGGCCAGCGCGCGCAGTTGCCGGGCCACGACCTCCCGTTGCAGGAGCCGGAGGCGGGGGCGCCACGCCGGGGTGAACGCGCGCAGCCGGGCAGGGCGGCGCCAGTTCTGCCGGAACTCCCAGGAGAGGGAGGCGGAGAGGCGGGTGTCGGAACCATGTCGGCGCATCAGCACCGTCGCTTCCGAAGGATCGAGGACCTCCGCGGCCGGGCGATCCCCGTAGACCTGGACGACCTCGCGGAGCGCCTCGGCCATCGTGCGCTCCCGGAAGCGGCGGATGGGCAGGATGCGCAAGGTCCGCAGCACAGCCGTCAGGTCGATCTCGTAGAGGAGACGGCGCAGCCACGCCGGGACGACCTCGTACGTCGCCAGGTAGCCGCGGACGAACATGTCTTCCCGGCCGGCGAACCACAGCGGGCGCCGGGGCCGGACGCCGTTGAAGTAGAGCGTCGGCGGCAGAATGACGCTGTCCAGGTCCCGTTTGTGGTTGACGACAATCAGCGTGGACGGACGGTGGCGGTAGCGCCCGGCACCCTCGACGTGCAGCCGGTAGAGCAACCGCGGGACGAGGTAGAAGAATCCGCCGACCCCGTAGTAGATCGCGTCGCCCAGCACGCGCGAGCCCACGTCATAGGAGTTCCGGGCCACCCGCCGAAAGCCCTCGACCGGAACGCCCGCGATGCGCATCCTGTACGCCGTCGGGTCCTGGGGACTCGGGCACGCCACGCGCAGCCTGCCGGTCATCACGGGGCTGCTGGACCGGGGAAGCGCGGTGACCATCGTCTCCACCGGGCGCGCGCTGTTGCTGCTACGGCAGGCGCTCGGCGACCGGTGCGTCTACCTGGACTGGCCCGACGTCCCGCAGACCCTGGGGCGCACCGCCGTGGAGTTCTACCTGCGCAGTGCGCTGGCGCTGCCCTGGATGTTGCAAGCGATGCAACGCGAACGGGCGCTGACCGCACGCCTGCACCACGCCCAGCGCTTTGACCGCATCGTCTCCGACAACCGCTACGGGGTACAGCATCCCGATGTCCCCTCGTTTCACGTCGCTCACAGCCTGCGCTTTCTGGCCCCGGGACGCCTGGCCCCGCTGGAGTGGGCGCTGGAAGCGTTCAACTACCGCTGGTTCGCCGGTCTGCGCCGGATCCTGGTCCCGGATACCCGGGCGGATCGGTTGAGCGGCGACCTAGCCCACGGGCTGCGCATTTTTCCTGCCGAACGGCTCGCCTACATCGGCATCCTGTCGCGCCTGCGGGCGCGCCCCGTCCCCCGGGATCTCGATGTGTTCATCACGCTCTCCGGACCCGAGCCCCAGCGCGCGCTGCTGGAGGGCATCATCCGGCGGCAGATCGCTGCTGGTGCGCTGCGCGGCCGGAGCGTGGTCGTTGCCCTGGGGCGCCCGGAGGCGCCGGGCGTCGAGCGGTTCAACGGGTGCGAGATCCACGGCTACCTGGATCAGGCCGGGCAGGAGGAGATGGTCAACCGGGCGCAGGTGGTCGTCGGCCGGGCCGGCTACTCCACGATCATGGATCTGGCGGAGCTCGAACGCCGCGCCGTCCTGATCCCGACGCCGGGGCAGACCGAGCAGGTCTACCTGGCCGGCTATCACGGGCGGCGCGGGACGGTCCGCGCCGTGTCGCAGGGGAGGTTGCGGCTGGATCGCGATGTGGCCGACGCGGCCGGGCGTCCCGGCCTGGGGGCGCCGGAGAAGACCGCCGCCTCCGTCCGCCGGGCGGTGGACCTCATCCTGGCGGGGTGATGCCGACACGCGGGCAGCGGTGGGTGACGGCGATGAGTTCCGATGAGCGCATGGTCTTTTCTTGGGAGGGCGGGACGGTCTCCGGGTACTGGCACCGTCCGGCGCGGGGGAGGAGCTGGGTGGTGTTGGGCCACGGGGCCGGCGGGAGCATGGACAGCCCGACGCTCGTCCGTTTCGCCGAGGCGCTGGCCGAGCAGGGCGTGGGCGCCGTGCGCTTCAACTTCCCCTACGCGGAACGCCGGCGGCGGGTGCCGGACCCGCAGCCCCGGCTGGAGGCCTGCTTTCGGGCGGTGGCCGGGCATGTGGCCGGGCGGGCGGAACGCCTCTTCCTCGGCGGGAGGTCCATGGGCGGCCGCATCGCGTCGCACATCGCCGCCGCCGGGTTCCCCGCGGCGGGTCTAGTCTTCCTGGGTTACCCGCTGCACCCGCCGGGACAGCCGGAGCGCCTTCGCGACGCCCACCTCGGCCGCATCGAGGTCCCGATGCTCTTTCTGCAGGGGTCGCGCGATTCGTTCGCGCGGCCTGACCTGCTCGCGCAAACCGTGGCGCGGTTGGGGGCGACGCTGCACGTCGTGCCGGAGGGGAACCACGGACTCAATGTGCGCGGACGTCCCCAGATGGACGTGCTCGCGGAACTCGCCGCCGTCACGTTGGAGTGGATCGGCCGCGTGGGCTAAGGCGCGGCGGGTTTCACAGGCGCCCGACCCAGCGCGCGGGCACCTCTTCCCAGGCGAACGCTTCGGAGCTCGCCGCCGCTCCAGCGTTCGCGAAGGGCGCATACTGCCGGCAGGAGATTTCCAGACGCGCCCGCGAGCGGCTCGACCATTGAAAGGCCCGGTCTCCCTGTTTGAAGTCGGCCAGGTTAATCCGGATCCGCGGGGTAACGAACTCGCCCACACCCGGCGCCGGCAGCAGGAATGGCTCGTCCAGCTGGAAGGTCTTGTTCACGACCGCGTGGCAGCCCCGGAAGTAGGCCTGGTCCTGGTTGGCGATCACGAGCGCGGACTCGTTGACCTGGACCTGCAGCAGCATGGCCCGGCTGAGGAACCTCGCCCCGACGCTCTGCCGAACCTCGTAAGACTGCCAGATGATGAACGCCGTGAGCGCCATCAGGATACTCGCGGCGGTGAGCAGATCGATCCTGGATCGCATGGGCATCACCAGAACTCTGTGCCCAGGCCGGCGCCACTCCAGACGCCCGCCGGGGCATCCGGCCGCCGCCATCCTAGCCGAACGGGGATGCGCGTCCGGCCCCCCCGGGTAGTGTGGCTGCATCCCGGAGACGACGTCTGGCCGGCCAGGCGGCCGGGGGGATTGACCGGTAGTCGCGGACTGTGGGAACATCGTTCGAATCCCGCGTGAGCGGAACAACACAGTGATCGGAGTACCGCGGAGATGATGGGACAGATCATCGCAGCCCTGCGCGACGGGTTCGCGCCGCTGCGCCTGCCGAACGTGCGGACGTACCTGGGCGGCCAGGCGATCTCGCTGGTGGGCACCTGGATGCAGATGACCGCCCAGGCCTGGGTGGTCTGGGAGATCAGCCACTCCTCGGCTGCGCTGGGAATCGTCGCGATGCTGGGGTTTCTGCCCCTGCTGGTGCTTGGCCCGGTCGCGGGGGTCATTGCCGATCGTCTGGACCGGCGCCGTATCCTACTGGTTTCCCAGACCGTCGCGATGGTCCAGGCGTTCGCGCTGGCGCTGCTGGTGCAGACGGGGACCATTGCGCTCTGGCACGTCTACGTCCTGGCCGCGCTGCTGGGCGCGGTGGGGGCCGTGGATTTCCCTGCGCAGCAGGCCTTTATCGGCGACCTCTCCGGTCTGCAGAATCTGCGCAAGGCGATCGTGCTGAACACGATGACGTTTCAGGTCAGCCGGATGCTGGGGCCGGTGCTGGCGGGGGTCGTGATCGCCGGATTCGGGTCGGCGACCGCGTTCTGGCTCAACGGCATCAGCTTCCTGGCGGTGATCGGGAGCCTGCTGGCCGTGCGCGGTCACCAGGTCCGGCACACCGGGCGGGGGAGTCCCGTGGGGGACTTCCTCGAGGGCCTGCGCGTGGTCGTCCGCCAGCCCCGGATGCAGGACCTGATCGCGTTCAGCGTCCTCGTCACCTTTTTCGGCATTTCCATCATGACGATTCTACCCGCGGTGGCGGCGCAGGTCCTGCGCGGCCAGGCCGATGTGCTCGGGTTCCTCATGGGAGCGTCCGGCGGCGGCGCCCTTTTCGGCGCCCTGGTTGTCGTGCCCCTGGCGCAGCACGCCCGCCGCACGGGCATGGTGGTCGGCGGCGCGGCGGTCTGGACCGGGCTGTGGATCGCGGCCCTGTCGTTCTCCCGCTCTCTCCCCCTTTCCGCGCTGGCGATGTTCCTCAGCGGATCGACCTTTCCCGTCGTACTGACCACGACCAACGGGTTGATCCAGTTCATGGCGCCTCAGCACATGCGGGCGCGGATCGTGACGGCGATGATTATGGTCTCGTTCGGCGCGCAGCCGCTGGCCGCGTTCCTGGTGGGACACAGCGCCGAAGCGTTCGGCGCGCTGGCGGCCCTGCGGGTGAATGGCATCCTGATGGCGGCGGGGGCGCTGGCGCTGCTCTTCCTCCGTCCGGGCCTGCGGCACTGGGAACCGGGCGCCCGCCCCCTCGAGCCGGAACGCCGGCCGGCGGAGATCCGCGAGGAAGCCGTACGGGCCTGAGCAGCCCGGGGGCCCTGCATGGCGACGATCGCCGACGACACCACCCGGGACCTCCTGAGCTGGCCGGACGTCACAGCCGCGCCGCGGCGCTGATGCGACCGAAATTTGGAAGGAGACGTAGACGATGGGCAGTGTGGAGTTGATCAACAGGAACGGGAGCGACATTGAGCGCGCGGACGCCGGCCGCGATCGGGCCGGCGCGGTGGCGGACCGGGGGCCGGATGCGGCCGTAGAGGCGGAGGCACTCGATGCCTACTCGCGGGCGGTCATCCGCGCGGTGGAGCGAGTCGCGCCGGCGGTGGTCAGCGTCAGCATGGCGCGGCAGGCGCCGGAGCGGTTTCGGCGTCGTGGGCTGCCCGAGCTGCGCGGCGCGGGCAGCGGGGTGATCGTGGCGCCCGACGGCTATGTTCTCACCAACAGCCACGTCGTGGACGGCGCCGACCACATCGAGGTCCGGCTGCAGGACAACCGCCACTTCGCGGCCCGCCGCGTGGGCTTCGATCCCCACAGCGACCTGGCGGTCCTGCAGGTGCCGGAGGCCGGACTCCCCGCGGCCGCGCTGGGGGACTCGGCGGCCCTGCGCGTCGGCCAACTGGTGGTCGCCGTCGGCAATCCCCTGGGATTTCAGGCGACGGTCTCCGCCGGCGTGGTCAGCGCCCTGGGGCGGACGCTCCGCGCGCAGACCGGGCGGTTGATCGAGAACATGATCCAGACCGACGCGGCGCTGAATCCCGGCAACTCCGGCGGGCCCCTGGTGGACTTCCGCGGCGAGGTCATCGGGATCAATACGGCGATCATCGCCGGCGCCCAGGGGATCTGCTTCGCCATCCCGGTGAATACCGCAAAATGGGTGGTCACGGAGTTGCTGCGCGAAGGGCGCGTGCGCCGCGCCTACCTCGGGGTGGGCGCGCGGTCCGTCGACCTGGAGCGCCGTGTGGTGCTGCAGTACCAGCTGCCGGTGACCTCCGCCGCGCAGATCACCGAGGTCCAGCCCGAGACGGCCGCCGCCCGGGCCGACATCCGCGCGGGAGATCTCATCATCCGCGCCGGGGAGGTCTGGGTGAGTTCCCCCGACGACCTGCAGCGGGTCCTGGGACGGCACCCGCTCGACACTCCGCTGGCGTTGGAGGTGCTCCGCAACGGCGAGCGGCGGATCATTGAGACATTGCCTACGGAATTGCCAGACGGGGCGTAAGGAGGACGACGCGACGATCAGGCGCGCCGTGCCGAACATCAAGAGTGCCGCGTTTGCTGAGAGCCGGGAGTTCTACCGCGAATTCCTGGGGTTCGACATCGGCATGGGACATGGGCTGGATCCCTGACGTTCGTCTCCTCAGGCAACCCGGCGGCCCAGATCAGCCTGCTGCGGACCGACGAGTCGGCGATCCATCCGAGCATCTCCGTCGAACTGGCCGACGTGGACGCCGTCTGTGCGAGAGCGCTCGCGCGCGGGATCAAAATTCCCTATCCGCTGACCGACGAGCGCTGGGAGGCGCGGCGGTGCTTCGCCGTGGACCCGAACGGCGTGGCGCTCGATATCATGAGCCGCCGGGAGCCGGCCAGGCCGCCTCAAGAGTAAACCGGCGCCCTGGCAGCACATTGTCCGCGCGCTGGCTTCGCGCAGTCGTTGCCTGGACGGTTCGCGCCATGGTAGCATAACGCGCAGTGCATCACTGCAGAAAGGGGGATGGGTGAATGCTTGCCGTGGTCCGCATCCGCTTCGGGGCGCGCTGCCCATCCCTGCGCAAGGTCGCCTGACCTGATCTGAGCGACCCTTCCGTGCGCGGCCGCGGGCAGCTGCCCGCGGCTGTTGTGTTTTTCATCCTGGCACGGGAGGGAGTCGCCGTGGAGAGTTTCACCGCAATGGTGATTCGCAGTGACGGTCCGCAGGTGACCGTTCGCGACGTCGGCGGGAGTGAATGGCGGTGTGTGTTGCGCGGTCGCCTCCGCCGGTCCCTGAATCACGCCGCGAGCCCGGTGGTCGTGGGCGACCGGGTCGAGGTCCAGCCGTCCGGCCCGGGCACGGGGGTCGTGGAGAAGGTCTGGCCGCGACGGTCGCATCTGACCAGGCGCCAGCCGCTGGGGAGCCGGCGGGATACCGGTCAACCGGGCGGACAGGTGCTGGCGGCCAACCTCGACCGCACGGTTGTCGTGGTCGCGGCACCGCCGCGGCCGATGGTCATCGACCGCTACCTGGCCCTGGTGCGCGCCGGCGGCTGCGATTCGCTGGTCTGCGTGAACAAACTGGACCTCGTGGCTCCCGATGTTGCCGCCGCGGCGGTGGAACCCTACCGGCTGGCCGGCGTGCCCGTGGTCCTCACCAGCGCGCTGCGGGCGGGCGAGGGTGCGCACACGACGACGTGGGCGGCAACCTGCGCCGTGGCCGGCGGGCTGATCGTGGACACGCCCGGCCTCCGCGAGATCGGCTTTCTGGAGGACGAAGGGCGAGACGCCGCGGAGGACCTGTTCCCCGAGATCACGGCGCTGGCGGCTCTGACGGCATCTGGCCGGCCGGGCGAGCGGCGAGGCGGTCAGCGCCGGGCGGTGGGGTGGTTGAGCTTGCCTTCGAGCACCTTCAGCGCGACGGCATAGCCCGTGAGCAGTCCGTGGTAGAACCCTCGGGTATCGGGAGTGCCGACCTCACGATGCCGCACGTACGCCCGGGTAATGGCTTTGTCCAGGCGGCGCGTCGCCGGCGTCTCCACGAACCTGCCGTGAACCCCGTGCACCTTGGCCACCAGTTCGTCCACGGCTTCCGCCTGCCCGATCGCGAACCGCCGCATCCCGGCCACCCCCTCGAGGAAACTCCGGTTCATACTACCCCGTTTCGACACAGACGATCGCGGCGGCCCATTGGGTCTGGAGCTCGTCGGGCCAGGAGATGCGCAGCCGCTCCCAGGTCAGCCCGAAGTTCCCGGATGTGAAGATGCCGCGGTTGTTGGCGGCGAAGACGGTTCCCGGCTCGGCACGGGAGGCGGCCAGCGCGCTGACGGTGGTCCCCCGCGCCTCCGGAAGGCCCATCCCGGCAGTTGTCCAGCGCCCGTCACGCGTCCGCCGGTACACATAGGACTCCGCGCCCCGAGACGCATAGGCCTTCCACGGCCCCGGCGCGGCGGAGACCAGGACCGTCTCGGGATCCTCCGGGTGCACGGTGACGCCGACGAGATAGCCGTGCTCCAACCCTGCCCGCGGCCGCTTCCAGGTCTCGCCTCCGTCGCGGCTCTCGAAGTAGCCGTCGCCGGCCGCGGAATACAACCGCCCCGGCGCCTGCGGGTGCAGCGCCAGCGTATGGGTGTCGTAGGGACTCCCGCGGGTCCGGTCTTCCCAGGTGCGGCCGCCGTCCCGGCTGCGGATGAGCGCGCCGGCCTCGATGGCCACAAACAGCCGGTCCGGCACGGCCGGATCAGGCGCGATCCAGCGTACGTGGTGTGTGTCCGGACGCGGCGGGAAACTCCAGGTGGAGGCCGACGGGAGCGCCTGGAAACCGGTCAACTCTTCCCACGTGTCGCCGCCGTCGTGGGACCGGAACAGCGCGCTGGGCTCCGTGCCCGCATAGAGCCAGCCGGTATCCCCCGGGCCGGATGCGCTCACCGCCAGGGCGGTCACGTCGCGGCCGCGGAAGAGTTCGCCCGCGGGATCCCACCGGTGGCCGCCGTCGTCGCTTCGCCAGATGCCTGCACCGTCGGTCCCTGCATACAGCCGCGGCGTCCGCCGGGGATCAACTGCCACCGACGTCACGTCGTTGCCGACGAGCTGCTGTTCAAGCGCCCCGTCGGGCTGCACGAGGAGCACCCGGTCCTCCATCGCGACGAGCAGAGGGGTCATCCTGAGCTCCTACCGTTCCCCGACCTCCACCGTGATGTCCTGCGTCTGCCCGCCGCGGACGAGGCGCACGGGGACGGGCCGACCGATCCGCTCCGCGCCCAGCAGCGCCATCAGAGCGTCCACGCCCCCGACAGGCTGCCCGTCGAAGCTCACCAGGATGTCCCCGACGAAGAGCCCGGCCCGTTCCGCGGGGCTTCCGGGCTCAATGGAGATCAGCAGGAGCCCCACCGGCGCGCCGGTCGTGGGTGCGGCTAGGCCTCTCAGGGGCACCGGCTGCGCGCCGATCCCGAGATACCCGCGGCGCACGCGCCCGTGGGTCAGCAGGCTCTCCGTGACCCGCTGCAGAGTGGCGACGGGGATGGTCAGGCTGACGCCGCGGAGCACCCCCGCGGTATTCAGGCCGAGAATCCGCCCGGCGCCGTCCACGAGCGGGCCCCCGGAGAATCCAGGGTGCAGGGGAGCATCCGTCTGGAGATAGCGGTCGACCTCGCTCCCCTCCGGCGTCCGCCAGCTCTCACCCAGCGCACTGACGATGCCCAGCGTGGCCCGCACCGTCCGGCCCGGTCGGGCCAGGGCCAGGACGAGATGCCCGACCCGCAGACCGTCGGCACCGGCGCGCTCGGCCGGGGTCCGTCCGGATGCCGGACCGCGCAGCACGGCCACATCTGTCGCCGGGTCGCGGCCGACCAGGGCGGCCCCTGCCGTGCTGCCGTCGGCCAGGCCGACGGTGATGTTCTCCTCCCGCTGGACCACGTGGCTGGCGGTGACGATCACATCGTCCCCCCAGAGGATGCCGCTGGCGGGCAGGCGCCGCCGCGCTTCGATCCGGACAACACTCGGGCCCACCGCCTCGACGGTCTTCGCCAGATCTGCCGAAAGGTCTGCAAGCACGCTCATCGCTGTCTCACCTCATGTTTCGAGTGGCGTTACTCTACAGCCGGCGGGTCCGCAGCACATCCCCCGTTCGGGTAGTGCGGGACAGAACGTTTGGGCGGGTTAGAGGATGATCAGGCCGAGCCGGGCAGCGCGGGTAACCGCTTCCGTGCGGCTCTGGGCATCAAGCTTACTCATGATGGCGTTGACGTGGAACTTCACCGTGTGTTCGCTGATGCCCAGGCGCTCGGCGATCGCCTTGTTGGAGAGCCCGTCCGCCAGGAGTTGCAGGACGCTGTGTTCACGGGACGTGAGGTCCTCCACCGGCGCGGGGACGCCCCGGTCGCGGGCGGGCAGGAGGGTCGTTGCCAGGGCCGGGTCGATCACCACGAGCCCACGCGCGGCCGCCTGCAGCGCGGCGGCCAGGGCTGCGGCGTCGGCGTTACGCAGCAGGACCCCCCGGGCGCCCGCCGCCACCGCCGTCGCGGCGTGTCCCTCGTCGGCGAGCAGCACGACCAGGGGCAAATGGTTCTCCCGGAGCTCGTGGGCCTGGTCGCCCCAGCCCTCCGGCGTCGAGCCGAGATCCCACGCGACGACGTCGGCCTCGGCCTGGGCGGCCGCCCTGGCCAGGTCGGCGTCCGCCGCCACCTGTCCCACCACCGCGCAGCCCTCCTGCTCCTGCAGGAGACCGGCAAGCCCCGCGCGGGCCAGCGGATCGTCCGAGACGATGAGGATGCGGAGCTCGTCCACGGGTTAACCGTCATGATACCCGACCGGCCGGCGGCGTGGGCCGGCGGGATGGGGCGAGAGGTTTGGTTGGGTGAACCGGTCGAGTGAACGGACCGCGCTACGACGCGGACTCGGGCCCGAAGGCTTGGACGAATCGCGCCGCGCGCGGGCTGAAACGCACCGGGTCTCTATAAGCGAAGCGCAGGACCGCCCGCGCGGCCGTGCGCGCGAAGGTCAGCCGCGCCGAAGTTGGGCCCGCCGCGGGTTCGACGTTCCCCTCGAGGGCTGGCGAGACCGCCCGGAGCTTCCGCTGGAGCGCCTCGAGGAAGCGTGGGGACCCGGGAATGGCGAGGCGCCGCACCTGCGGGGATGGCTGGCGGCCGGTCGACCGGCGTCCCCCGAAGGGTGGATCGTGCACCTGTCCCTCGATCAGGCCCCGGAGGAAGTGCGGCAGGGCCACGGCCGGTATGCGATCCACCGGCAGCGCGGTCTCCCGGGGAGGCGTAATCACCCCCCAGTGGGTCGCGGCTTCCCCCAGATCCCGATCCCGGATGTAGACTTGATGGCCCTCGTGGCTGCTGTAGCAGAACTCATAGGTGGCCGGCATGTGCAGGAGGTCGGCCAGCATCGTGCGCACGTGCTCCCGATCGCCCACATCGATGGACAGCACCAGTGGACGTCCGGCGGCGCGATGGGCCGCGCGCCCGCAGGCAGCGATGAAGCCCAGCCAGTACAGCGGCACGGCGAGCGCGCTGCCCGGCCGTTTCGACACCTCGAACGGCGTCGGCATGGTGGTGTTGCTGCGGCCGCGCAGTAGTTGCGTGACGGCCAGACCGGAAAGTTCATGCCGGGCCCCGATCTCGCGCGCCGAGAGCCCAGAGTCCCGCTCTTCGTGGATAGTCAGGATCTCTTCCGCATCGGGGACCATTCCGGGAAGCCGCATGTCAGACCCTCACCCGCTCGCGGCGGTAGATGCGGTCGAAACCCACCTCGACCTCGGTGCCGTCATCACGCCGAACGATCGTCGTGGCATCGCGGCGGACGGCGACGACGATCCCGGAGAGCGCCTCCCCCGAGGCCTTCCACCAGACGCGTTCACCGACCTGAGGTTTCCGCAACGCAAGCCTCCTGCGACTGTGGTCGTAGGGATCTACAGCCGGATTAATTTGTATTATCGCACATCGCGCGCCGCCTGGCGCGTCGATTGCCGCAGCTATCCCTGCGGTGATCGGCGGGACCGCCGTCGCCGCGCCCGCGGGGGTGCCGGTTTCGCAGCGGGCGGCGTCTGCAGCGCGGTGGCCAACTGGGCGATTCGGTCGGCGTACTCGGGGAACGCCTGCAACGTCGTGGCGACCAGAATCGGGTTCAGCGGCGTGCCGGAGGGGTGGCCCGCTTCATTCCGGGTCAGGCGCACCGCGTTGAAGATCAGGTCGATGATGGCTTCGATGTCCTTGCTCACCGCGTCCGTCAGCGGCAGGGTCCCGCGGACCGCGTCCAACTCTTCGCGGAACAGGCGGTACCGGGCGTAGATGCTCTTGTCCGCCATCAAGGCTTCCAGGCGCTGCCGGTCGCGGGCCGGCCGGCCGGCGACGAAGGCATCGATCAATTGCATGATCAGCACCTCAGAGGCGGTTCCCAGGAGCAGTGCGCTCGACCGGATGTAGCCCCGGTGGTATGTGGCCACGGCCTCGCGCAGCACTTCCAGGGCCAGGGGCGGGATCACGGCCAGGCGCGGCTGCGCCGCCGCCAGGTACTGGTCCGGATCGAAGGGCAACGGCTTTCCCTGGCGGATCACCTGGCGGCCGTACTGGGTGACGCGGAGCCAGGGCCACCCGAGATGGGCGCGATCAATGCCGGGCATCACGATGTTGGCCGTCACCAGTTCGTGGAGGACTTCCAGCGCCACCGCCTCCTCCGCGCGGTCGAAGCGCAGAAATGTCTGGCGGAGGTGATCGAGGAGCGTCCCCACCTGCGTTTCCGGGTGGCGGCTGAGGAAGGCGAGGATGCCGGTCCGCAGGCGCGCGCCGAGATCCTGACGGAGTGGCTGGGCCACCGCGGCCTCCGCCGCAGGCGCCGTCGGCGCGGCCGGCCCGGAGGTCTCCACGGACGGCGTCACGGTCGGTGCGGGTGCGGCGGCGGCAACCGTCGCGACCGCCGCCGTCGCGGCGCCGCTGCCGCGGCGCCGTCGTCGCCGGCGTCTCCGCCGTGCGCTGGGTCCCTTGGCCTGCTCGCCTTCTGCCATCGCAGTCTCCACGTATACTCTGCGCATCCCCGGGTGTCAAACGCTCCGGTGCGACCTATCCGCGCACGACCAGGATGACCCCCGCCACCGCCAGGACGGCGCCGGCCAGTGTGCGGCGCGCCACCGGTTCTACCGTGCGGAACGCGTAGCGCAGCAGCAGGATGGCGAAGAGCGGCGTCGTGTTGCTGAGCGGGGTCACCCGGCTGGCCGCCCCCAGGTTGAGGGCCAAGAAGTAGGCGAGGAACCCTCCGCTGCTGAGCAGGCCAGCCAGGAGCATGGGCGCGATGACCCGGCGCCCGGCGCGGATCGACTCGCGACGCCCGCGCAGCAGGACCAGCGGGACCAGGCCGATCGAGGCACCGGTGAGCGTGAGCGCACCGGCCACCGCGGCGTGCGGAATCACCGCCAGGCCGATCTTGCGAAAGATGATGGAGACGGCGGCCAGAACTGCAGTACTCAGCGCCAGCAGTAACCCGAATCGCGTATCGCGCGCGGGCCGCACCTCCGGACCGGCCGGGGAGGTGAGCGCCACCCCCAGGACCACGGCCACCGTCCCCAGCGCGAGGGCCGTCGTGACGCGTTCTCCCAGGAAGAGGGCGGCTCCCACCGCAGTGAAGATGGGGGTGGTGTTCGCGACCACGGTTGACCGGGCGACTCCCACCAGGTCGATCGCGGTGTAGAGCGCGATGCGCGCCAGGGCCGGCGCCAGCACACCGGCGCCGACGAAGATCAACGCGGCGGGCTGCAGGGCGGTCGGCACCTGCCGCTCCAGGAGGGCCAGAGACCAGAGGGCCGCCAGGTTCGTCAGGATGGACACGCCGGTCAGCGTGGTGGCCGTCGTGCCCGCCAGCGCCACCCGGACCGCGAGGGCGTTGCCGGCGAAGAGTGCGGCCGAGAGCAGCGCGAAGAACGCTGGCAGCATTCAGCCTCCGGAGCCCACCCGCTGGCGGCAATACGCGTACAGCGCGTCGTAGACGATAGACTCCTGCGCCAGGATTGCGTGGTCATCGGGCAGGCCCAGGTGGCGGAAGCCTTCGGCAATGGCCCGCAGCCCCGCCGCCTCCGGCCGGCCGTAGAGATCGGCTTCGACATCGGCGCCGTGCACGATCTGGGCCAGCAGCCGCAGCGCCGGGTCGTCCAGCCCGTAGCGATCGAGGATGGCCTCGAAGCTGCACCGGCCGCCGCGGTGGCCCAGTTCGACGCCGGGGACATCGAACGGGATCGCTCCTTCCCGCGCGGCGACGGTCTGGACCTGCCCGGCGGGGACGAAGAGAAACTCCGCCTCAGCATCCACGAAGTGCCTGATCAACCACGGGCAGGCCACCCGGTCCACCTTCACCCGTTCACGGGTCACCCACTTCATGCTGTGCCTCCTTGTCGTGAACGCGGCGTGCCTGCACCCCACGCCCCATAGGCCAGCACCCCGGCCACGCCGACCAGCGTCGCGGCGTAGAACGGCGCGGCCACGGCGCGCGTCCACAGCCAGCCGCCCACGATCGACGCGGGGAAGACGACGAGACCACGGATGAGATAGTACAGGCCTACGGCCCGGCCGCGCGCGCCGGCGGCGGCCAGGTCGACGATCAGGGCCTTGCGCGCCGGCTCCCCGACCTCCCGCAGGCCGGCGATGACGAACGCCAGGACTAGGCCGGGAAGACTCGCGGCCCGGACCAGGGCCAGCGGGAAGAGCGCAAAGAACGCGAAGGTCAGCAGGACGAAGGGGCGGCGGTTCAGGCGATCGGCGAGTTTGGCGATAGGAATGTAGGCCAGGATGGCCGTAAGCATCTGCACGCTCGTCAGCCAGCCGAAGCGGAGCGCGTCCAGGCGCAGCACGTTCAAGACGTAGAGCACGATGAAGACTTTGGGAACTCCCTCGGCCAGCCGGGCCAGGCAGTCGGCGACGAGCAGTCGCTTCAGGCCGGGGTCCATGGCGCGCCAGATGTCCCGCGCGCCGATGCCCGCTGCGGCCGGGGGCGCCTCCTCCCGGTAGAAGCGCCGGACGATGCCGATCGCCACGATGGCCAGGGCGAGCGTGATGAGCAGGCCCGCCTTCATCCCCAACGCCAGGCCGAGCACCGCGATGAGGCCGCCGCCCAGTGGCGGGGCGATGACGATGGGGACGCGCTTGAGAATGGACTGGACGCCGAACCCGATCGCCCGGCTCGTCTGGGGAAGGTTATCCCCGATGATGGCGAAGACCGCCGGCAACGTCAGGCTGGACCAGGCCATGACGAAGACGGTGCCGGCGAGGATCCAGCGCCAGTTGGGCGCGATCAGGTAGAACAGGTACCCTACCATCGCGAGCAGGGTAAACAGGATGAGCGCCCGGCCCCGTCCCAACCGGTCCGCGACCCAGCCCCCGGGGTACTGGTAGACCGCATCGAGGAGATCCTTCAACGTCCCGTAGGCCGCGATGCCGAGCGCGCCGGCGCCGAGCAGTTCCAGGTACTTGGGGAGGAAGCGCGTCCACAACTCTTCCCCCATCCCCAGGACCAGGATGGTCCCCAGGAGCGCCTGGATATTCGGGCGCAGGCCGAGCCAGGCCTGCCACCGCGATTCCGTCGCGCCGGCGCTCGGCGGGCGCGCCGCCGAGCGCTCGCCGGGAGACTGCGGCGTCAGGATCTGGGCTGGGCGGGTCGGAGGTTCGGTCCCGGACTCTGTGGGAACGGCGCGAACGGCTGCGGCAGTCCCGGAATGGCCGGTCCCTGGTACGGGTTCAGGTAAAAGAACTCCGGTGGACTCCCCGGGCGGCCCGGGCCGTCCTGCGGACCCGGAGCCGGCATCAACCGGTACAGTTGCCCGTTGTGGTAAAGGAGGATGACCTGGCACTCCTCCTCGCCCTGCTGCGGGCCGGGAGCGGGCAGCGGTTGGCCGGGACCGGGCAGGGGGATGAGTTCCTGCAGCGGGGGGACGCCCTGCGCCCGGACCATCGGCACCAGCACGACCAGGGTCGCGAGGGCGAATCCGATCACGATTCCGAGACCGAGCATCCGCATGGCACCTGCCCCTTTCCCCTTGTGTACGAGCAGAGTTCCCTCTGCTTGCGTCTATTCCCTTTCCCCCTACAATGGGAGACGATGGCGCTGGTCTTTACGTTCCCCTGCGGCGGCTGCGGCCGCCGCTACAGTGTCTATTATCCCAAAGCGCTGCTCTACGAATTGAGCGGCACGGGGACCCCCGCCCTGGGGTTCCGGGAGGACGAAGAGGAAGAGCGGACCGGGGCCGTGGCGGCGGCCCGGCGGCGCGCCGAAGGCAGCGGCAATATCTGGATCAACGCTGCGGAAGTGCAGGCAATGGTGTGCGCCTGCGGCAAGAAACTGGACCTGAACATCGCGCACCACCCGCGCGTGCCGCAGTCCCGGACCGCCGGGGCCGGCCGGCAGGCGGGGTTCATCCAGTTCCCCGGAAAGGGCGACGCCGGATCCCGCGGGTCCGGAGGCAGGCCGGGGCCGCATGGCCCGCACCGCTCCGGTGGAACGCCCGGTGCCTGACCGCTGTCGGGCCCGTGCGCGGATCCCCTAATCCGTACGCGAGGTGTGGACATGACTGAGCCCGAGACGTCGGCCCGCGAGCGCCAGCGGCTGTCCGTGGCGGCGTTGAGCTGGCGCTGCGATCCGCAGGTCTTCTCGTTCGAAACCACGGCGGAGTTGGCGGCCGAGGAGATCATGGTCGGCCAGGAGCGCGCCGTGCGCGCCCTGGACTTCGGCCTGAGCGTGCCCCAGGCGGCGTACAACGTCTTCGTCACCGGACCGGTGGGGACCGGACGGACGACCTACACGCACAAGAAGGTCAAGGACCTGGCGGCCGCCCGCCCGACCCCCCCGGACTGGTGCTATGTATACAACTTCCAGCACCCCGATCAGCCGATGGCGGTCAGCCTCCCGCCCGGCTGGGGCGCCAGGCTCCGCCACGACGTGGACGAGCTGGTCGAGGAGTTGCAGGACGGCATCCGCAAGGTCCTGGCCAGCGAGCATTTCGCCGCCCGCCGCAGCGAGGCGCTGCGGGCCTACGAGGGCCGCATCAACGAGATCTGGCAGTCCCTGGAGGCGAAGGCACGCCGCCTGGGATTCGGGCTGGAGCGGACGCCGATGGGCGTCGTGCCCGTGCCGCAGGGTCCGTCGGGGGAGCCGCTGTCGAGCGAGGTGATCGAGCGTCTCACCGAGGGCCAGCGCGAGGAACTGCAGCAGCGCGCGCGGGCGCTGCAGGAGGACATCGGCGAATCACTGCGGCAGGTGCGCAACCTGGAGCGCGAAGCCCGCGAGACGGTCCGGACCCTGGAGGGCGACGCGGTCGCGTCGGTGGCGCAGCGGTCGGTGGCCCCGCTCAAGGAACGCTACGCCGTGCACGAACGCGTGGTGGATTACTTTGACGCCCTCCTGCGGGATGTAGTCGAGCACCGCGATGACTTCAAGGAAGAGGAAGAGACGCCGCGTCTCCCCTTCCCGCTGCTGCCGGGTGTGACCCGCCGCGCCGATCCCTACCAGCGGTACCGGGTGAATCTGTTCGTGGACCACAGCCAGACCAGCGGGGCCCCGGTGGTCATCGAGACCAACCCCAACTACTACAACCTGGTCGGCAAGGTGGAGTACCGCGGCGAGTTCGGCGCGCTGGTCACCGATTTCACGATGATCAAGCCCGGCGCGCTCTCCCGCGCCAACGGCGGGTTCTTGCTCCTGCAGTTGAACGACCTGCTCATGGCGCCGCTCTCCTGGGAGGCGCTGAAGCGCGCCCTGAAGAGCCGGGAGGTGCGCATCGAGAACATCGGGGAGCAACTGGGCCTCATTCCTACGGCCACCCTGCGGCCGGAGCCGATCCCCCTCAACATCAAGGTGGTGATCATCGGGTCCACGCTGCTCTACCACCTGCTCTACCTGCTGGACGACGACTTCCGCAAGCTCTTCAAGATCAAGGCCGACTTCGACGTGGACATGAAGCGGTCCCCGGAGACGGTGGACCAGTACACGCGGGCGATCGCTGCGATCTGCCGACAGGATGGTCTGCTGCCGTTTCACCGGGACGCGGTGGCCCGGGTGCTCGAGTACAGCGCGCGTCTGGCCGAGGATCAGGAGAAACTCAGCGCCCGGTTCAACGAAGTCACCGAGATCATCTACGAGGCGTCGGCCTGGGCGCGCCGCGAGGACGACACCGTGGTGGGCGTCGCGCACGTGCGGCAGGCGCTGGAGGAAAAGGTCTACCGCAGCAATCGGATCGAGGAGCGCATCCGCGAGGCCATCCAGCGGGGGCAACTGCTGGTGGACGTGGAGGGCGCCAAGGTGGGGCAGGTGAACGGGCTCTCCGTGCACCTGCTGGGCGACCATGCGTTCGGCCGTCCCAACCGCATCACCGCCCGCACCTTCGTGGGTTCCCGCGGAGTCGTGAACATTGAACGCGAGGCGCAGCTATCGGGGCGCATCCATACCAAGGGAGTCTTTATCCTGAGCGCCTATCTGGGGGGGAAGTACGCGCAGGATCGCCCCCTTTCGCTCAACGCCTCGCTGACCTTCGAGCAGAGCTACGACGAGGTGGAGGGCGACTCCGCGTCCTCCAGCGAGCTCTATACACTCCTCAGCGACCTGGCCGGAACACCGATCGATCAGGGAATCGCGGTGACCGGGTCGGTGAACCAGCGGGGGGAGATCCAGCCCATCGGCGGCGTGAACGAGAAGGTGGAGGGCTTCTACTACGTCTGCAAAGCGCTGGGCCTGAACGGGCGGCAGGGGGTCCTGATCCCGCATCAGAACACGCGCAACCTGATGCTGCGGGA
>Ga0073934_10002183_pt1 | contig 42167 bp, 41 predicted proteins | sample LarsenN4metaG_FD_76834 | JGI IMG/M metagenome (GOLD analysis project Ga0073934, IMG submission 76834) | Hot spring sediment bacterial and archeal communities from British Columbia, Canada, to study Microbial Dark Matter (Phase II) - Larsen... ...
CAGGGAGAGATTTGCCTCTGCGGCTCACGCATATTCATCGAACGCCCAATTTATGAGAGATTTAAAGAGGATTTCATAGAAAAGGTGCGTAACCTTCGTGTTGGTGATCCCGCTGATGGGGCTACCGATGTCGGTGCAATAGTTTCTAAACAACATTACGATAAGATTATGTCTTGTATAGACAGGGCTGTAGGTGAAGGTGGAAGCATTCTATATGGCGGCTCAGGCGTTGTGCCGTCCGGCTCTTCAGATGGAAGCGCTCTTTCGGGATATTTTATACAACCGACGATAATCGAAGGCTTGCCGGCCGATTGCAAAACTAATCAGGAAGAAATTTTCGGCCCTGTTGTAACTATCATGCCGTTTGATAGTGAAGATGAGGTAGTTGCACTTGCCAATTGCGTTCCCTACGGCCTCTCTGCAACTATTTGGACGCAAAATCTGTCTCGTGCCCACAGAATCTCTCATAAGATTGAGGCCGGAATTATTTGGATTAATTGCTGGATGTTACGGGATCTAAGGACTCCGTTTGGCGGAATGAAAGAAAGCGGTCTTGGCCGCGAAGGTGGTTTTCATGCTTTGAACTTCTTCACAGAAGAAAAGAACGTTTGTGTTAAACTGTAATACCGGGTTAGTTTTTATTTATTTTACGTAAGTGACTAGTCCTTTGAATTATCATTTACACGCTTTAAGGGTGATTATGCGCTATATCTTGTCTTTATTGTTTTTGGCTCTTCTGCAACCTGCAATTACAAGTGCACAAACCAAGCCGCCATCTGAGTCCGTACTGGATAGGTTTCTTCGTTACGTTAAAATTGATACCCAATCAGCAGAAGACGCCGGAAAAGTACCGAGTACTGAAAAGCAATTGGTATTGGCACGTCTATTAGAGAAAGAGCTGAAAGATCTGGGTGCCGAAAATGTTAGAATTAGTGAATTCGGTATCGTTTATGCAATGATTCCTGGCAATCTTCCCGATAATTCTAAGGTGCCTACCATAGGATTTATTGCCCATATGGATACATCGCCGGCTGTATCGGGTGCAAATGTAAATCCGATTATTCACCGCAATTATCAGGGGGGAGATATCCGTCTGCCCAATGACCCGACGCAGGTAATAACCTTAGCGCAAAATCCTGACCTGAAGAATTTGATTGGCGACGATATAATCACCGCCGACGGAACAACGCTGCTCGGATCGGACGACAAAGCGGGTATTGCGGAAATTATGACCATGATTGATATCCTCAGGCAAAATCCGGGAATAAAACACGGGAATATCGCAATAGCATTCACTCCGGATGAAGAAGTCGGTGGCGGAATCGACAAATTCGATATAAAAGGTTGGGGGGCAAAATTTGCTTACACCGTAGATGGCGAGCAGTTGGGAGATATTTCCAACGAAACATGGTCTGCCCGGACGGCAACGGTAACTTTTCGCGGCAAATCTACACATCCCGGAACCGCAAAGGGCATAATGATAAACTCCATCTATGCCGCGGGCAATTTTCTTGACCGTTTTAGAAAAGAAATACCAAACCGCCCTGAAACAACTGAAGGGCGGGAAGGATTTCTTCACCCGTATATCGGCAATCTGGACGTCGAAACTTCGGTAATAAAAATTCTTTTACGAGATTTTGAAATTGCCGGCCTCGCAAAACAAGAAGCAGCAGTCAAACGTCTGATAGAAGAAACTCAGAAAGAATTTCCCGATGTTAAAATTGAGTATTCAAGCGCTCTCGGCTACCTGAATATGAAGGAAGTATTGAAAAATTATCCTGAACTTACAGATTACGCAATCGAAGCCGCACGACGCGCCGGAATAAAAGCAGAACTGAGGCCTATACGAGGCGGTACGGATGGCTCCCGTTTGACTGCAATGGGTTTGCCGACCCCAAACCTTTTCACCGGCGGTCATAATTTTCACGGAAAATTGGAATGGAATTCACGCCGCGGATTGGAAAAATCTACTGAAACACTTGTGAACCTGGTGCAGATCTGGGCTGAAAAATACCGGTAAATCTTGAATTTAAGATATTTGACCTTGTCCTTTTGTTTTTACTTCATATCAAGAAATGAGCGATAAAATTTTTTCTCCACGGGCTCCTGAACCCGTCGGCCCTTATCCGCATGCACGCCGTGTAGGCAATCTGCTCTTTCTATCAGGTGTCGGGCCAAGAAAACGTGGTGGTGGAGTCATTCCGGGAGTTACATTTGGCGAAAATGGCGAGATAGTCTCTTATGATATCGAAGCTCAATGTCTATCGGTTTTTGAAAATATAAAATATATACTCGAAGATGCAGGTTCGCATTGGGAAAATATTGTTGACGTAACGGTATTCCTGACAAACATGAAACGCGATTTTCATGTGTTTAATCGCGTTTACGGTGAGCATTTTGCAGGAATTTCGCCTGCGCGAACGACCGTCGAAGTGGGCGCTCTCCCGACACCGATAGCAGTTGAATTAAAAGTAATAGCAAAAATTGATTAGAAACAATCGTCATTGTTTCTTAAAGTTTCGGTAATCTCTCTCTTCAATAAAGACCCATTAATTCAGTCGGGATTGCAATTTCGCAAGCTATGGAGGTAATCCTATGAGCATTCGTCGTCCTTTTAATTTCAAGCAATGGCTCGATGATCATCGCCATCTTCTGAGACCTCCCGTCGGGAATCAATGTGTTTATGATGCCGATGATTTTATAGTAATGGTCGTTGGCGGCCCCAATTCGCGAAAAGATTATCATTGGGACGAAGGCGAGGAACTCTTCTACCAATTACAAGGCGATATATTAGTCAAAGTGCAGGAGGACGGAAAATCAACCGATATTCCGATTCGTGAAGGAGAAATTTTCCTGCTCCCTCCACGAATACCACACAATCCAATTCGCGGTGAAAACACAATTGGCATTGTGATCGAAAGAAAACGACGCGTGGGCGAGCTCGACGGACTGCTGTGGTTTTGCGAAAACTGTAACGAAAAACTCTATGAAGAATACTTCCAGCTTGAAGATATTACTACACAGTTCCAGAGCGTATTTTCCCGTTTTTACGGTTCGGAAAAGCTTAGAAAATGCAGGAAATGCGGAGCCGTGATGGAACCGCCGGCAGTTATTGCATAGAAAGTGTTGACACCGGATAGATGTTAAAAATCGACGTACATACACACATTCTCCCAAAGGAGTTGCCAAAGTGGAAGGAACGTTTCGGATACGGAGGTTTTATTACGCTTGAGCACTTTGCACCTTGCTGCGCACGCATGAAACGAGATGACGGCACGTTGTTTCGCGACATTGAGTCAAATTGCTGGGATCCGCTCAAGCGTCTGGAAGAAATGGATAAATTCGGTATTGATGTTCAGGTCCTTTCTACCGTACCGGTAATGTTTTCTTATTGGGCACGCCCTGCACATGGAGCTGAAATAGCCAAATTTCTTAACGATCAAATTGCTGATATTATCCAAGCTTTTCCGAAACGTTTTATTGGTCTTGGCACAGTTCCGTTACAGGACACGGAACTTGCCATTGCGGAACTTGAAAGGTGCAAACGCATTGGGCTGGCAGGCGTTCAAATCGGAACAAACGTCAACCAACTAAATCTAAGCGAGCCGCAATTTCTGGATTTTTTCCAAGCCTGTCAGGGTTTGGAAATGGCCGTCTTTGTCCACCCCTGGGATATGATGGGCGAAAAGCATATGCGAAAATACTGGCTTCCATGGCTCGTTGGAATGCCCGCCGAAGTGTCGCGTGCAATTTGCTCGCTTATTTTCTCCGGTACGCTGGAGAAATGCCCACGACTCAGAATTTGCTTTGCCCATGGAGGAGGAGCTTTCCCGGCTACCCTTGGACGTATTGAGCACGGATTCAAGGTCCGCCCGGATCTCTGCGCGATTGACAATCCGCACAGTCCGCGGAAATATTTGAGCAAGATGTATTTCGATTCTCTTGTGCATGAGCCTGCCAAACTCGATTACCTGATAACATTGGTCGGAGCGGATCAGATTATGCTTGGGTCGGATTATCCGTTTCCGCTTGGCGAGGCAGAGCCCGGCAGTCTCATTGACTCAATGCCCTACGACAATACAATCAAGGAAATGTTATTCTCCGGTGCCGCACTAAACTGGCTAGGGCTCGATGCCAATGGATTCAGCTCGTAGTAATAAATACTTTCTAAGCATTGTTGCAGTTTAACTTTCTAATTCACTATGCTACGTAAGTTTTTGTCTTGCAACGATTTCTGTGCTAAACGCGAGTGTACGTATATTTACAAAGTCATTTTACGCGGATCCTCTGAAATAATATTGAACTAAACCTGGAATATGTCTGAGAAAATGAATTTTCAAACCGGCTCGGCTTTTGCATCTGAATGTGATAGAAGCGATCATCTCGCTTCATTTCGGGATCGTTTTTTTATACCTGTAACTTCAGATGGGAAAGAGGTAATTTATTTTACCGGCAATTCACTCGGGCTTCAGCCCAGGCGAACAGGAGAATATGTCCAGACCGAACTGGCTGACTGGGCCCGATACGCAGTTGATGGCCATCTGAATGCCCGTAATCCATGGCTTTCTTACCATGAACTTTTGACAGAGCCGATGGCCCGGATAATCGGAGCAAATGCCTCTGAAACGGTTATGATGAACTCACTGACCGTCAACCTGCATTTAATGCTGGTCTCATTTTATCGGCCAGATGGAAAAAGAAGAAAAATCGTTATTGAAAAAGGAGCTTTCCCTTCAGATCGTTACGCTATCGAATCCCAAATCAAATGCCGCGGCCTCGATCCGAATGAGTGCCTCATAGAGGTCAATCCACGCAGCGGTGAAAATAATATCCGGCACGAAGATATTGAATCAGTAATCGGAACACATAACGACGAAATAGCCCTTGTCATGTTTGGCGGAGTTAATTACTACACTGGCCAGGCATTCGATATTGCACGGATTACAAAAGCCGCACATGCGGTAGGCGCTTTTGCCGGATTTGATCTTGCTCACTCTGCAGGTAATATTGATCTCTACCTTTCCGATTCTGATGCTGATTTCGCTGTTTGGTGTTCTTACAAATATCTTAACGGCGGCCCGGGAGGAATCGGTGGCGTATTTGTTCACTCCAGACACTCGGAATCATTCGATATATGCCGATTCGCGGGCTGGTGGGGACATGATAAAAAAACACGTTTTTTGATGAAGCCCGAATTCAAGCCGCTTAAAGGTGCAGAAGGTTGGCAAATTTCGAATCCGCCGATCCTTCAGATGGCTGCCTTACGAGCTTCGTTGGAAATTTTTGATGATGCCGGAATGCATTCTTTAAGACAAAAATCATTACGTCTAACCGGATATCTGGAATTTTTAATCAATGGCATTGCAGATGAAAGAATCGAAATAATAACCCCTTCCAATCCTCAGGAACGCGGATGCCAACTTTCAATTAGAGTCAAGAATGCTGACCGCTCACTCTTTCACGAAATTACCCGACGTGGTGTATTCACTGATTGGCGCGAACCGGACGTTATCCGTGTGGCTCCGGTTCCGCTTTATAATTCATATAACGATGTTTATCAATTTGCGGAAATACTACGTGAATCACTTGCAAAGATGTAATAGAAACCTCAAATTGCAACTATGGCAAATGTTGTAATCATCGGTGGTGGTCTCGCCGGCTCACTTCTCGCTATTTTTCTCGCACGCCGAGGCATTTTTGTCGAGGTGTATGAGTCACGCTCCGACTTAAGGAAAACAAAGGTTGACGCGGGTCGTTCCATAAATCTAGCCTTATCGGATCGTGGTATTGCTGCTTTGAAACGTGTGGGAATGGACGATTATATGCTTGCAAAAGCAGTACCTATGCGGGGACGAATGATCCATCTTCCCGACGGTGCGACAACCCTTTTGCCATATAGCGGACGTACAGGTGAATACATAAATTCTGTATCTCGTAGCGGCCTCAACGCAGCTCTAATCAGCGAGGCAGAAAAATATGCTGAAATTCGTTTTTTCTTCAATGAACGCTGCATAGGTGCAGATTTTGAAACAGCTACGGTCGAATTTGCTTCGGGGCGTAAAATCAATGCTGAAACAATTATTGCAGCCGATGGTGCCGGTTCCGCAATTCGTGAAGCATTAAAAGCAGCCATACCCGAAATGAAAACAGAACAAAATTTTCTGGATCATGGCTACAAGGAATTGCACATTCCGCCGGCAGATGGTCCAAACAAGTTTTTGCTTGAACCAAATGCCCTTCATATCTGGCCGCGTCATCAATTCATGATGATTGCACTGCCCAATTTCGACGGTAGTTTTACCTGCACTTTGTTTATCGCTCATAAAGGCAATCCATCTTTCTCTTCCTTAAATGATGAACAATCTTTGATAGAATTTTTCCAACAAGAGTTTTCCGACGCATTAAAGTTAATGCCTACTCTTGTAAAGGACTTTTTCAATAACCCTACAGGTGAACTCGGAACCCTTCGCTGCAATCCATGGCATCTGGACGGACGAGCACTTCTTATAGGTGATGCAGCCCATGCGATGGTTCCCTTTTACGGACAGGGAATGAATTGTGCTTTTGAAGATGTTTGCGTTCTGGACTCTTTAATCGAAAAATATGGATTTGACTGGACAAAAGTATTTTCCGAATTTGAACAGCTGAGAATGCCGCAGGCATCTGCTATTCAGCAAATGGCGGAAGAAAACTTTTATGAAATGCGCGACGCCACTGCCGATCCCGTCTTTCGGAGGAAACGTGAGCTGGAAACATTGCTTGAACAAAAATACCCTGACTATTTCTCCAAATATTCCATGGTTACTTTTCGGGAAGAACTTCCATTTACACGTGCACGTGACCTCGGCAATGCACAAGATCGTCTGTTGATGGAAATTTGCAAAAACATAACTTCTATCAGCGAACTGAACATTGATGAGGTTTATCAACGCATAAAATCTCTTAAAGCTGAGAATTAAAAAGATGTTCACTCCGGAAAAGATTAACGTTATTGGAGATATATCAATTCCGCTAAGATTTGGAGGCCCGCAACCAAATGCTTACGGTGTAAATTCGGCCGTTTCAGAGCCTATGCTTGCCGGAACGCTTGTTGGTGATGTACGTCGTGGAGGCAGTGTAAATTTCGAGCGGTATGTATTAATTCCACATTGCAACGGCACACATACTGAATGCATTGGTCATCTCACGCAGGAACGAATCCCGATCACGGAATGTCTTCAGGATATTCTTTTTTCGGCACTTTTGGTGAGCATTGAGACGGTTCCTGCTTCTGCTACGGGCGAAACCCTGCCCTTAAATCATTCACGCTACGATTCAATTATTACAAGAGACGCACTTGCAAAAGCATTCAATCAATTAGACGGCGAGATAAAAGGTTTGATTATCCGAACTCTGCCAAATAATGAAAATAAACTTAGTTGTCAGTACGACTCGGAAAATATACCGGCTTATTTTAGCCGCGAAGCAATGGAACTGATTGTGACATCAGGCATTCAGCACTTGCTTACTGATCTGCCATCGATTGATAGACTTTACGATGACGGACATCTGGAAAATCATCGCTTATTCTGGGGGATGAAACCCGGACAAAATAGAATTGATTCTGCATCAAGACGCTTTGCAACGGTAACGGAAATGATTTACGTACCAAACGAGATTCCCGATTCAGTATATTTTGTCAATCTCCAAATACCTCCATTCGTTGCCGATGCAGCACCAAGCCGACCGATTTTATGCACTATTGATAATTGAAAGTATTTATTTGAGAGCATGTACCAGCGCCTCTTTCAAATGTGGGTAACGAAATTCATATCCTGCGTCAGATAGGCGTTTTGGAATAACACGCGTAGAATCCAGCAGTAAAGCATCGCCCATTTCGCCAAAAACCAAATGAACGGCAAATTCCGGAATCGGTAAAATTGTAGGCCGGTAAAGTACCTCTCCGAGAGTCTTTGTAAACTCCTCATTCGTAACCGGATTTGGAGAAACTACATTAACGGCACCGCGTATAGACTCAGTTTCGATTACAAATTCCATAATCGAAACAACATCATCCAATGAAACCCAGCTCATCCACTGCTTGCCGTTTCCGATTACTCCGCCCAGACCAAGCCGGAAAGGTAACAGCATGGATGCCAGGGCACCACCGTCTTTTGATAACACGATTCCATTTCGCAGCAATACTGTCCTTACACCAAGGTCTTCCGCGCGGCGTGACTCAGTCTCCCACTGCCTGCAAACATCTGCCAGAAATGTATCTCCTGGGGGACTCGCCTCCGTGAGTTCTTCATCACCGCGGTCACCGTAAAAACCAATTGCTGACGCCGAGAGGAATACCTTTGGACGTTGATTCAGTTTCGCTATCGCATCAATTACTGAACGGGTTCCGTGAACACGGCTGTCACGAATCGCCTGCTTTTTTTCTTCACCCCAGCGCAATCCCGAAACACTCTCACCGGCAAGGTGTACAAAGACGTCAGCTCCTTCGATTAGCGGTAATGCATTATCGTCGAAACCCGAATCAGGATCCCAGCGTACACTATTGGCGTCCTTTGGTTCTTTTCTGGAAGCGCGGATAATTTGATCGCCGCTTTGTTCCCTGACTTTGCAAAAAGCCGAGCCGATTAACCCGCTCGCACCGGTTACGAGTATTTTCATAACAGAAGCTATTATAATAAAATTTCAGGATTCATTCCCGTCCTGATACTCTTTATCTTTCGGGTCTGGCACGTAATTTATTACGGACAAAGTCAGTCAAGAGCCTTATTTCCCGCTCGGTTAATTGGGTACGAAACGGCGTCATGCCATGTCCCCCTTCCGAAATTTGATACTCAATTTCGGCCTCAGAGTTAAATTTGAAGGGCCCGGTACGCAAACTGGGTACTTTTGTACCATCTTCCAGAATTTTACCGTTGCCGTCCGTTCCATGACATATAGAGCAGTGTTGCCGAAACAGCGATGCCTCGTAACTCTTATCATCTTCAAGTTTATAAACTGTTGTCCGATCAGAGCGGCAGGCAGCAAAAAACTGAAATATCAGTGCAGCTGTTATGATTATAATGGCAACGACTTTCCCGGGCATTATAAGTATAGTAATACCCGAGCCGTAAGCCTCAAATCAATTAATTGGATTATAAGCAACCCTTTAGCCGTTGTTATTTTTTTCTAATTCCTGTTTGAGAGCCAGCTTGGATATTTTCCCCGTATTGCCGATTGGTAAACTGTCCCTGAATTCGACGTAACGAGGGTATTTATTAGCAGCGATTCTTTCCCGGCACCATTCGATAAACTCTGCATCGGTAAGTGTTTCACCTTCTTTAAGAACAAGATAGGCTTTCACTTCCTCACCGAGGCGTTCATCAGGAATGCCTATAATCGCACAGAGCGAAACCGCAGGATGTGTCATTATTATTTCTTCGAGTTCGCGCGGATAGACATTGTAACCACCTCGCAGAATCATATCTTTTTTGCGGTCAACTATTGAAAGATAACCATCGCTGTCCATTACGCCGATATCGCCCGTATGAAACCAGCCGTTACGGAATGCCTCAGCGGTTGCAGCCGGACGTTTGTAATAACCTTTCATCACATTTGGCCCGCGAACTACAACCTCTCCCCGTTCTCCGGCGGGAACCGGAACGTCATCCTCATCAACGCAGCGAATCTCAACACCTGCAATTGCCTGACCAACAGTGCCCGGCTTCGACGGTCGTTCGAAATGATTGAAACAGGCCAAAGGAGAAGTTTCTGTGAGCCCGTATCCCTCTAGCACCCTGACCCCGAAAACTTGCTCGAAGCGTTTCATCACCTCGACCGGCATCGGCGCACCGCCGGAGGTACAGACCTTCATATGTTTTCGAATCGGTGAAACGTCGAACCCGCTTTCATCAACAAATTTAAGCAATGCCCAATACATCGTGGGCACTCCTACCCAGAAATTGATCCGCTCCTTTATCATCGTTTCCAGAGTTGATTTAGGATCAAATCTTGGCAATAAAACCAGCCTGTTTCCGCCATAAATGTTCGTGTTCATCTGGACTGTTTGTCCGGTTGTATGAAATAAAGGAAGGGTAATTAAAACTGCCTTTTGAACACCATCGGTAAAATCCAGAACCGGCAGATGGATGCCATAGGTCGTAACACTGTTTGACCAAAGATTAAAATGAGTCAATTCAGCTCCCTTCGGCTGGCCTGTTGTTCCGGATGTATAAAGTATCGCGCAAGTATCGTCCGGAGCGGTCGCAACTGCCTCGAATTTATCGCTTTGTCTTGCTATCAGCTCACCCAAAGTCTGATGCGGCGGAAAAGGCGTTGGGGTTCCGGGTTCCCTCGTCATGGGAATAAAATGAAAACAGGTTTCAACCGCTTCGAATGCTTTCAAAGTTTCGCGGCCACATTGCAGGTCTTCCGTCCCCTCGAAAACAAAGACGGCTTTTGCATCCGAATCCCTTAATTGATACTCAATTTCGCCGGCTTTGAAGAGCACGCAGAGCGGGACTACGACAGCGCCTGCTTTCATAATGCCGTAGTAAACTATTGGAAAATAAGGCAGATTGGGACAATTTAACGCAACTTTATCACCACGGCCGATACCAAGTTCTGAAAGAGCTCCGGCAACTTTGTTGGACAATCTGTCCAAATCGCCATACGAAAGCCGTGTTTCACCGAAAACGATTGCTTCCCTTTCGGGAGCGAGGCGGGCATGATGCGATATCATTTTCGCGAGATTCAGGGTTGTCGCCGATGTCATAATATTGGAAATTTATGTCCGGAAATTGGATTTCCGCAGATTATAGCCTAAAACGCTTTTCACGTTAAACCACTTTTGCCCTAATTTCAGCAATTGTTTCCGCAGTCCGGATCCCGTTAAAATGCCGACTTTGAATTGAATGAACACGAAATTCATCGCGTTCATGAGGAAAATCTTCCCGGAAATGGCCGCCGCGGGATTCTTCTCTCCAAAGAGCGGCGCGTGCAACAAGTAATGCCAAAGAAACGAAATGATGTGAGGGAATACTGATATTCGCCCCGGCAATCTGTTCGAATTCGGCAATCGCCCGCGACAATGAATTCCGGTCACGCAAAATGCCCACGCGCTCCCACATTACTCTTTTGACCCTTTTTCGGACAGCGGTAGATATTTCCTCCGCGGATGTTCTTTCGTCTTCCGTCGCCTTAATCTTGTTAATATCAATCTCCTTAACTGAAAAATCCGAAGTATCAGCAATAGCCGCATCTCCGGCTCTGGCACCAAAGACCAGGCCCTCTAAAAGCGAGTTGGAAGCAAGCCTGTTAGCCCCATGGACGCCCGTACAGGTTACCTCTCCGGCAGCATATAGCCCCGGAAGTGTGGTTCTCCCGTACAAATCCGTTCTGACTCCACCCATAAAATAATGCGAGGCAGGCGAAACCGGCAATAAATCTCGGGCAATATCCAATCCATAGGCTTTGCATGTAGCGTAAATTTTAGGGAAACGTTGTGACAGGAAATCCTCTTTGAGTCCGGTCATGTCAAGAAAAACTTCACGTGCACCGGTTCTCCGCATTTCCGCAACGATGGATCGTGAAACAATGTCGCGCGGAGCAAGTTCTGCCCGCTCATCATATCGAGACATAAACCTCTCGCCAAATTTATTTCGAAGGATTCCACCTTCGCCCCGCATTGCTTCACTTAAAAGAAAGCGCGGGGCACCTTCCAAAGCAAGTGCGGTGGGATGAAACTGGACAAACTCCATATCGGCGATCTCGGCCCCTGCGGAAAACGCCATAGCCATTCCGTCGCCAGTAGCAACATCAGGATTTGTCGTGTGTAGATAAAGCTGACCGGATCCGCCCGTGCAAAGAATAACGGCTTTAGAAATAATTTCACGAGGCGCACGGAGCACCGGATCCAGAAAACGCACCCCGACGACCCTGCCGCTGCTTAAAAGCAGGCTTTCGGTTCTCGCGAATGGTACCAGATTGATGTTTTTTTCAAGCCGTGCCCTGGCGATGAGTGCGCGAACGAATTCTGCTCCGGTTGCATCTCCGCGAGAATGCAGAATGCGGTTTCGGGAATGGGCTGCCTCACGTGTAAAAAGCAGTCTTCCGTCATTGCGGTCAAATTCAGCCCCCCATTCAATCAGTTCCCGGACATATTCAGGTCCTTTCGTAACCAATACTTCTACAGCCGCCCGATCGCATAGGCCGGCGCCGGCAATCAGGGTGTCTTCTTCATGAAGTACTGTCTCATCGTCTTCCGAGAGAACGACGGCAACTCCGCCTTGAGCATACTCGGTATTTGATTCGCTGGTTTTATCCTTGGTAAGTACTGTAACCTGTCCGCCTGCGGCGGCAAGCGAAATCGCAGTCCGCATCCCGGCCACGCCGCTTCCGATTACTACATAATCGGTAAAAATCGCCATTATATAAGCAATTTACCAAAATTTGTCGCCCGCTGTCTTGTTGGAATTGAGCAAACTGCTCCGATTCTGTTTATCTTTTGCTTTCCGTTGAAAAAAGTCTGTTCAAGAAACTCCCGCAGCATTATTATCACAATGACCGTAGAGACCTGTATAGGCACCTTTGCGTAGATTTATTCCGTATTCAACAAAAGCCTTCAGAGCCGACAACATCTGTGACCATCCCATACAATTCAGATAAGAACTGTCAAGATCTTCCTGCGTCGGCCGCCAGCCGCTTTCCGTGATTTTAACGATGGTGTCTTTTGCGTCCTCGATAAATTCAATCTCTATCCGGGTTTGCAAGTCTTTCGCACCTTCCCAGCCCAATACTATTGACCTGTTTTTTGTTACTGATTTAACTTCGACAGGAAATTTCACGGGCTCAGCACCCGGATTGTCCGCAAATGCCCACTCTACAGTCGTACCTTCTTCAAGCGGTGCACCGGCTCCGCCGTTAGTAAAATATGCGCTTAATTTATCCGGATTGTAAACGGCATCGAAAACTTCGTTAACCGGACGCTGTATTTTAGTCTGCACAGTAAATTTGAGTTCCATAATTTCTCCATTAAGCCAAAGATTTATTTCCAGTTGATTGAGCGAGCATTATAGGTTAGAATTTTCTAACATGTCAAGCATCAAAACTGACGATCTGGTATTCAAGGCATTGGCCGACGGGCGGCGGCGCGAAATCCTTGATTTATTAAGTGAAGGCGGTAAAACGACCGGCGAAATCTGTGCCGCATTTCCAACACTTGACCGCTGTACTGTAATGATGCACCTGCGAATTTTGGAACGTGCTGGGCTTCTCTTCACACGTCGTGAAGGACGTTATTGCTGGAATTATCTGGATTGCGTCCCGATCCAAAGAATCTTTGAACGCTGGATCAATAAATACGCTTCTCCGGATGCTGATTTTCTCAGCAAATTGAAGGCGCAATCTGAAAAATCCACTCAAACCAAAAACAAACCAAGCGACAGTCGGATAAATAACAAAACCGCCCGAAAGAACGACTAACGGGCGGTAATTGTAACTGTTCCGACTATTGTACTTACATTGGAATCTTCAGCTCCTGCCCCGGATAAATCTTGTCCGGGTGATTAAGAATATCGCGGTTATGATCCCAAATAGCCTTCCAGGTTATCCCGTATTTCTTCGCTATTTTCGTCAGATTATCTCCGGCAACTACGGTGTAGGTATGTACTTCACCGGATGAGGCAGCATCCGCCGTTTGTATGTTCAAAATCAAGTCGCCGGAACGAAATTCCGGATCTATGCGCTCATATTCATCCCAGAGCTGTTGTTTTGCTTCGGCATTAGGAGCGACGCCGTTGATATGAAGGACACCATCGCCTTCGGATAATTCATAGCTTGTTCCATTCGAATTAGCCAATTCAAGTAATGTTTGATACTTCTCCTGCAATGACATATTTCCCCCTTTATTTCACCGTAAGTTTGTTGTGAACCTGTTTCGGCTTAGCCTCGTTTGCTGCTTGCATAACACGAGCCAGGTCAGCTTTGGAAACCTCTCCGGTTAGGGTAACTTCACCACCTGCAACAGTTACCGTCACTCCGGAAATCCCAAGCTTCTTGATGGACTCGGTTATTCTTCCTTCGAGCATCTTATCCGGCGAAGGTGGTTCCGGTGTCGGCAAAGGTTTTGTGGTCAATTTGTTATCAACCGATTTTATTCCCTCGACCGATTTAGCGGCTGCTTCGGCTTTGTTTTTTACCGTAATATCGGCAACCTCACCCGTTAATGTTGCAACTCCATTGTTTACGGCTACGGTTACTCCGGAAATTTTCTCCGCGCTGAGTTTTTCATTGACCGATTTCGAAAGATCGGCATCGCTCTTGCCGCAGGCGGAAATTAAAAGCGCCGCGACAATAACACAAAGATAAAAAAATTTACTCCTCATTGTTCCTCCCTAAGTCATGTAATTGTTGATGTCACCTGGCAAAGCCAAAAAAAGCAATAAATCTACAAAGTCTTTAATCAGACCTGTAACTTTTGCATTTGTAAATATTGAACTATTGGCTCGTGGATTACAAGATAAATCTGTTCGGTTTTTTACGAACAGACCTCTTCGGCTATTTGTAGGGCGATATCATAGGATGAGCTGCCCGGCCGCACAACTATGTGCCAATCAGCAAGACAGTAAACCGACCTGCGCTCTTCGAAGATCTCCGCAGCGGTAGCTTTGTTTCTTGCCAATGGCCTGCGTTTGCGGGATTTTGTAATGTTCTGCCAGCAATGCTCAAAAGTTGCTTCCAGCCAAATGGTCATATAGCCTTCTGACTTGATAATTTCCCGATTGCTTTCTATTGTCCAGGTTCCGCCGCCAAGCGAAAGAATTGCGGGTTTGTATACACTGAGGGCTTTTTCGAGATGTTGGGATTCTATGTTTCTGTAAACAGCAATACCCTCATTTTCAATTATGTGTTCAATTGCGACAGAAAGCGATCGCTCTATGAATTCATCAAGATCCAGTCTGTCCCAGCCGGTTATTGCCGCCAAATGTCGCGCGACGCTTGATTTGCCGTCTCCCATGAAGCCGGTTATCGCAATTCTTTTTTTATTTTCATTGTCAAGCGGATTTAACATCATTTAACAACGAAAATTGAGGCCCGGGATAGCTTAATTCCGCCAATCTTTTGTAAAAATCAGGAAAAGAAACGGCAGCCGATTCGGCCCCGACGATGACCGTTTCACCGTCCGCAAACAAGGCAGCAACGGAAAATGCCATGGCTATTCTATGGTCACCGTGTGAATCAATTTGTGCTCCGTGGAGCCGGCTTTTGCCAACACGAAAGCCATCTTCAAATTCCTCTATCGAGGCTCCCATCTGCCTGAGTCCATTGCATATAGCCGTAATTCTGTCTGATTCCTTGTGGCGAAGTTCTCCGGCATTACGAATTTCCAGCCCGCCAGACAATTGGGTGCCGAAAATGGCTAAAATCGGCGCTTCGTCAATCAAATTTGCGATTATATTCCCGCTGAGAATTATTGGTTTACCGGATTTATTCGGATCGAGGCCTCCTTTTACCAAAATATCACCGACCGGTTCACCGCCTTCGAAGCGGTTTTTACTTACAGTAATATCCACGCCGGCTAAAGTAAGAACCTCCAGAATGGCAGTCCGCGAGGGGTTCAACCCGACATTTTCTATTCTAATCTCCGAACCCGGCAGACAGGCTGCAGCCACGAGAAAAAAAGCCGCTGCCGAAATATCCGAAGGAATACGAATATCTGCCGGGCTGAGCTGCCCGCCGGTTACGGAGATTTGTTTCCCGTCTTCATATTGTCTGGTCGTTATTTTTGCACCAAATGCAGGAAGCATAAGTTCTGTATGGTCACGCGTCGGTACAGGTTCTGTTACTGTAGTCACACCATCTGCGAACAATCCGGCAAGGAGAATTGCTGATTTGACTTGTGCCGAAGCAACGGGCAGACGATATTTAACAGGCATAAGAGGTCTCCGCCCGAAGATACGAAGCGGCGCATGTCCGTCAGTAGATGAAATCATCGCACCCATTGCTTCCAATGGTTCGACGATGCGTCCCATGGGACGTCGGCTAAGTGATTCATCTCCTGTCAGAATCGTTTCCAGTGGCTGTCCGGCAAGCACTCCCGCCAGCAGTCGCATAGTCGTGCCGCTATTTCCACAGTCCAGTGCTACTTTTAGTTCTGTAAAGCCATTGCTGCCGCAACCGGTGATTTTTATCACCTCATTTTGGCGTTCTATGCGGGCGCCGAGCATCTCTACGCATTTTAGTGTGGATGTGCAATCCGCGCTCGGTGAATAATTTCGCAAATAGGAAACTCCGCCGGCAATCGCAGCCAGGATAGCTGCCCGATGCGATATTGATTTGTCACCCGGCAGCTTTAATACACCGTTAAGTTTTTCTATTTTGTTTAACTTCACTTCTTATATTCTAAAAGTTTTCAGCCGGTTTGTCTTGACAGCCGCTGTCCAAGGGTTTACTTTACAAGTCATCATTCTAAATTTAAGTGCGCGAAGAATTTTCCCTGCCAAGCCGAATCGAATCCGTTGACATCGCCGCGATGCGGATTGATGAATTTGCCAGACGGGCGGGCTTAGGTGAGGATTTTGTCGGCTCAATAGACTTAGCTGTCCGCGAATCAGTCGCCAATGCCGTAAAACACGGCAACAATCTCGACGAATCAAAATCCGTCGATATTACGCTTGAAATAACGGCCGCCGGCTTCGAGATGCAAGTGAGAGATTACGGCGAAGGTTTTGATCTGGCCGAAGTTCCGGACCCGACAGATCCGGAAAATCTTCTTAAGTCATCAGGACGCGGTATTCTTTTTATGCAGGCATTTATGGACATTGTGGAATGGACGCGTCACGACGACGGCGGCACAGTCGTCAGAATGGTCAAACGTAGATAGTAGTTAAAATTCGCTGTTCCGTTTTGGACAATTACACAAACGTTGTTCTAAAATCGGTTACCGATATCATTCGAATAATCAGGAGAACAAAATGTCCGATTTAACAATTTCTGAACGCCAGGCCGGCGATGTAACAATTCTCGATTTAGAAGGGAAAGTCACTATCGGCGAGGGCAGCGTCGCTCTTCGCAATGCAATCAGACGATTGCTTGGTGAAGGCAAAAACAAAATTTTGCTTAATCTTGCAGGCGTCGGTTATATCGATTCAAGCGGCATCGGTGAGCTTGTCTCAAGTTTTACTGCGGTCAATAAAGAGGGTGGAACTCTAAAACTGCTCAATTTAACACAGAAAATCCAGGACCTCCTGGCAATCACAAAACTTTTGACGGTTTTCGACGTTTACAACGACGAAGCTGAGGCACTTGCAAGTTTTAACTAAAACTTGTTCGAGTCAGGCCAATTTTGTATGGACGGCGGGCTAATTTGAGGCTCCGCCGTCTTTTGTCATATTGGAACAGTGCATCTCAATAACGGTATAATTCATCTTTATCAAGACTGAACCAGATGTTCTCGGGCAATTTTATAGAAATGAAAGCATTTTTTCGGTTTACAGCAATTTTATTCGCACTTGCCTTTATCAGCCAGGCACAAAAGCCGGCTGCTGCAACTGACCTGTCCGCTTACGGTGTAAGGATCGAACCGGACAAAAGGGTAATTGTTGTGCTGGCCGCAATTGAGGCCGCACGCACAACTGATAATAAAGGCGAGCCGATACCAGTAATTTCAACGCCTCTTTCGGCTGCCGGTCAGGAATTTCGCGAACTGTTGCGAAGTGATCTTGCGGCACTGAATCCGGATTTGCGGCAAAGGATTTCGACCTTCCTGCTCCAGCATAAACGCCGCAACCCCGGAGTATCGGATAGCGAATTGGTCGCCTCTTTCATTTCTATGGCTTATGCGCTCTCGCCGGTTCCGGAACTTGCAGACCCGGTCGTAACTATTGACCTGCCCGGAAATTTACTTGACGTTCTTGATTTTGCACCGCTTGTTCGTGATTTTTACCGCCGTTCAAGTATTGCAGCCAATTTGCCTGAATACGTAAAACTTTATCAAAAGGAAGCCGATTTGAAGCTTCGTGCCCAGGCAGCCGAAATGGTGAATGAACTCCTCGATTACCTTCACACTCGTCCGCAGCTCGTAATCGTCGAAAAGGTTAAAACAGAAACACAAAAGACTAAAAAAACAACACTTACAAACGTCGAGATACGTGAAAGGGAGCGAAAATTCCTGATTGTGCCTGAAATGCTAGCTCCTGCGGGGACCGTTAATCTTGTCAATGTAAAGGACGAATATTTTGTAATCGTACCACCGGACAGTGACCTTGAATCTTCAGGTGTGCGCCGCGGCTTTTTGCAATTTGTGATTGATCCTATTGTCCTTTCTGCAGGGAAAGATATCGCCTTGATTCGTGAACAGGTAAAAGCCATTCTTGACGAACGCCGCAAAGCCGACCCGAAAATTTCACCTGACGTTTATTTGACCATTTCCCGTTCTCTGGTTGCTGCTATTGATACCCGCGAATGGGAGTATTCCCGCCTGCGTGCTGCGACAGAACAGGCACGGCGTAAAATCGCAAATGCCGGGAATGATGAAGAAAAACGCCGGATTTCCGCCGAGTTACGAAAATTAACTCAGGAATTGTCTGACGAGGCCGCCCTCAGGCTTTCCGAGGATTTCGAAAAAGGCTCTGTTTTAAGTTTCTACTTCTATGACCAGCTGAAAGGCGTCGAAGAATCAGGATTCGATATTGCGGCAGCAATGCGTGAAATAATATTATCTTTTGACGCTGCAAAGGAAGCCGGACGATTTGAACGTTATGCGGAGGCGCGCCGCAATGCCATCGCAGCCCGGGAAGAACGAAAGAAAAAAGTAGAAACATCGACGTCAATAATTGCTGATCCTGTAGTAGAAGCCCTTTTGACCGCCGAAAAGGCTATCCGGGAAAAGAATACAGCCGCTGCCGAGGCACGGTTGAAACAATTACAGACAGAATACCCGACAGACCCGCGTCTATATTACTTCCTGGGTCGCATTGCAAGTCTTTCTGCGGAATCCATATCCGATCCGGAATCGCAAAAATCCAAACTTCTGGAGGCAAAAGTCGCTTTTGAAAATGTTATCAGGCTTGCCCAAAAGCAATCCGTGGAACCTGCCTTGCAATCCCTTGCTTACGTGGCTTTAGCTCGTATTTATGAGTTTTTCGATGAAAAAACCTATGCCTTGGCACTTTATGACGCTGCTTTGAAATTAAACGATATCCCGGGCGGAGCCTATAAGGAAGCTCTGGCAGCAAAGGCCAGGCTTACCAAAGAACAATGACATCTTTTGGAGACCAGACAATGGAAGTTTCTGCCTCGGGAAACTCCTCAGTCACGCAGACAAAGTTTCGTAGCGGCCTTGCTGCTCTGATCGGCAGGCCAAATGCGGGCAAATCTACCCTGCTCAATAGATTGGTTGGTGAAAAGATTGCCGCAGTTTCAAATAAACCCCAGACTACACGACACAAAATTAAAGGAGTTGTTACGCGCGATGCGGGACAGATCGTTTTTGTTGACACTCCGGGCATACATAAACCGGGCTATCTTTTGAACCGGCGCATGATGTCCGCAGTCGAGGATGCGCTCCTTAGTGTTGACATTGTGGTACTGGTTCGCGACGCGAGTGTTTCAACCGGTAATGGCGACCGTTTTGTCCTCGAAATGGTAAAGCGTTCAAGCCGGCCCGCAATTCTGGCACTTAACAAGATAGACAAAATTGCAGACAAAAAAAGTATTTTGCCACTTATTGAATTCTATTCTGGCGAGCACAATTTCAGCGAAATAGTTCCTGTTTCGGCCTTGAAAGAAAAGGATCTGGATGTCCTTACGAATTCGATCATACGACATCTGCCCGAAGGCGAACCAATCTTTGATGAGGACGATTTAACCGATCAGCCGATGCGTACGCTTGCGGCCGAAATGGTAAGGGAAAAAATCCTGCAAACAACAGGAGAAGAAATTCCTTTCGTTACCGGTGTAGTAACCGAACATTGGGACGAATCCGACCCTTCCGTAGTACAAATCTATTGTGCCATTTATGTCGAAAAAGATTCGCAGAAACCAATAATCATTGGCAAACGCGGCCAAAAAATAAAAGAAATCGGTACGGCTGCCCGCGCTGATATCGAAAAACTGCTGGGGCGTCATGTCAACCTCAAGCTTTTTGTCAAAGTAGTCGAAAATTGGCGTAACAAGGGCGGAAAACTCAATGAAATGGGTATCATCGAATGATTGCTAAAGCGATTTTCCTTCTGATAGTCTCAAATGTTTTCATGACTCTTGCCTGGTACGGGCATCTCAAATTTAAGCAAAGTCCGCTCTGGCTTGCGATTCTTTTAAGCTGGGGACTTGCTTTTTTCGAATATATTTTTCAGGTACCGGCCAATCGAATCGGCTCCGGAGCTCTGAGCGTAACGCAGCTCAAAATTACGCAGGAAGTGATAACTCTGGGCGTTTTTACAGCAATAGCTTTTTTATTATTCGGTGAAATTCCGAAATGGAATCATCTGGTAGCTTATTTATTTCTGATAGGCGCGGTATTTTTTGCATTTTTGGACTAATGCGAAATAAAAACTGGCATATTATTGAATTGGAAACTGATCGGAACTGTTCCGAAGCGGTCGAATCTGCATTTAATGAACTGGATGCACTCGGTACAGCCATTTCAAGTCCCGCACATAGCCGAGATCCGAAAATTGTTGTCCGGGGATACTTTGAGACTCTTCCTTCCGTCCGGGCTGTGTCTGAAGCAATCCAAGAGGCCATACGTATTGCGGGATGTTCCTCTGAAGCCATAGGACAATTAAAATTCGATACAATCGAGGATCGCGATTGGCTCGAAGAATGGAAAAAAAGCTGGAAACCCACAAAATGCGGCCGCTTCGTAATCGCTCCGCCTTGGAATACAGAAAAGTTTTCAAATGATTCGATAATAATCAATATCGAGCCCGGCATGGCTTTCGGGACCGGAACACACGAAACAACACGGCTCTGCCTTTTTGCCATTGAAAAATATTTATATCCCGAATGGAAAGTGCTGGACGTCGGAACCGGAACCGGAATTTTAGCAATTGCGTCTGCAAAACTGCTTGGTGGCCGGGGAAAGGATGTGATTGGTATCGATAACGACATCGATGCCGTGCGGATTGCCGCCGAAAATGCCTCTTTGAATTCAGAAACGCAAATTTCCTTTATTGCCTGCACGATCGATGCTATAAAAACCTCTTATGATTTGATTGTGGCAAACCTGACCCTTGATGCAATTCTGCCGATTCTGCCTCAGCTGATTGCTAAAACAAAACATGTTCTGATACTTTCCGGCATACTTTCATCCCAGAAAGCGGAGATTTCTGCGGCACTTAAGGAAGTCGGAATCTATGATTTTGAAATCTTTCAGGATGGTGAATGGATTTCGGTAATTACACGTCTTACCAAAGAACAGTAAAACCTAATTGTACTTCTTCTGAGGTATTGCGATCGGAAGTTCAGATTCCCCCGCAGGCACTGCCAAGGAAGGAATACGCGGCAGTAAGCGGCGTTTTGGTTCGGCGGCTTTGAGAATTGGCGGCACAAGCGGCGTCTTGATACGCAGAGGGGATAATGGCGAAAGACGTTTCAAAATGGCACCGCCGCGGCCGGCTATCCAAAGGCTGCTTCCGCCGCGATAGACTATGGATTGTATGAGCCGGGTTGTGTTTACAGGCTGCTGCCGCCAGGTATTTCCACCATCATTGGTAACTATTACCGTACCTAATTCTCCTGTTGCAATTGCTTCATCCGGACCGGCAACGGCCACCGCAAACAGATTGACGGAAACGGGAGATTCGACATCTGACCAGCTCAATCCGCCGTCAGTTGTACGGATGATCAGCCCGCCGGCTCCGACTGCAAACCCGTGCAGTTCATCTGAAAATCCAACGGCATAAAGATTTTCACGCGTGTTGATTTTTACCCGCGACCAGGTCTCGCCGCCGTCCATTGTGACAAGTATTGTCCCCCTGTCACCGACTATTACCCCGCGTTTTTCTGAAACGAATTTTATGTCCTCAAGCCACGACTGTGTACTCGATTCTATTCTCTGCCAATATGCGCCTGACGTGTCGCTGCGCAGAATCGTCCCGCCTGAGCCGACGGCATACCCTATTCGTTCTGAAATAAAAAAAATACCACGCAGATCCTCCGTCGTACCGGAAACGCCACGGCCCCAGCTGACACCGCCATTGTTAGTCCTGAGAATCACCCCGCCGTCACCCGCCACCCAGAGTTTACTATCCCCGAAGTATGCAAGGGCATTCAAATTTGCATCAGTACCGGCATATACGGGAAACCATGTTTTACCGGCATCGTTTGTAATAAGGATTCGTCCTGATTCCCCGACGGCGTAGCCAATACGATCATCCGGAAAAAGCAAATCGTTGATATCCTCACGGCTGCCCGCTGTGAGTCTTTGCCAGCTAAGTCCGCTGTCATCAGTCCGGACTATAAGGCCATTCTCGCCCACTGCCCAACCGATGAAACGATCAGCCAGATAAATAGATGAAAATTTCGGATTCGTCCGGACACTTACCGGCAGCCAGCTCTTTCCGCCATCTCCGGTTAACCAAATAACGCCGTTTGCATCTGTCATGGCGCCAAACAGGCCGTCGCCAAATGAAACGGACAGAATGTCCGGACGTGAAAATAATTCCGATCGGGAAAAAGTAGTTCCGCCGTTAAAGGATACGGCGACACAGCCGGAGTCACCAACCGCGACAATATGTCCGGCCGAAGGCATCGCAACGCCGGTAATTTTTACATTGCCGCAGGGGCGTGATACTTTCCACGCCACGCCGCCATCTGTCGAGACAAGCACGCTTCCGGACGCTCCCGCTGCCGTTATCTCACCTTTTTCGGAGACATCTACGGCTGTAAGATGCTCTTTCGTGCCGGCATCCGTCCGGGTCCAGTTTCTGCCACCATCGGATGAAATCAGGACAGCTCCGTAAGTGCCGACTGCAACTCCCATCGAAGGTCTGCCACCAATCTTATTTCCGCCGAATGCAATGGCAGCCAAATGATCACGGGCTTCACTATTTGCAAAACGCCATTCGCGTCCTCCGTTTTCGGTAAATATTATCGTGCCGCGCGTCCCGACTGCGATGGCCGTCTGTTCATCAATGGCATAAACGGAAGTAAATGACGTATTGATCAATGGCTCTACCATTTGCCAATTGAATCCGCCATCTTTTGTCCAAAGTATGGTCCCGTCATTTCCGACAGAAAAACCGACTCTTCCGCCCGGTGCAAATCTGACGGAGTTTAGATGATTCCCCTGCGGCAATGGATTTTGCCATATCCAGCCGGAACCATTGAACTGTGCGGGAGATGATACAAATGCAGTTGAAAAGATACCGGCGTAAACCACAAAAGCGGCTAAAATCCTTGTTATAAGGCCAACGTACCGCAACAAATGGGAAAAATGTCCGTGCCCGTTCCTGCACTCTGCGAGGAAAGATTGATTATCAAAGATCTTCTTTTCCAAAGCCTTAATCATTTCCCGATGAGCCGTATCACAAAATAACAACCGTTCCTATCCCCGCTGCCAGATCGTCCAGAAGCCTGGCGTCAACCTTTCCTTTTTCAGCAATTTTACGTGCCGCCTTGTCTGCAATTTCCTGAATCGAGTGTCCGGCGTGTCCTTTGATCCAGCGCCATTCGATTTGATGCCGTGCGGCCGCGCGGTCTAATCTGTCCCACCAATCCAGGTTTGCGCGTCGCTTCCAACCGCTATTCATTGTTTCTACGACATAACGCGAATCGGATAATAAAAGCACCTGACATGGCTCCTTAAGCCTTTCCAGACCCAGTGCCGCAGCCGCTATTTCTGCCTGCTGATTTGTCGCACGGCCAAGATATTCGCCGAATGCTTTCCAGACTCCTCCAAAACCTAAAACAGCAACTGCAGCCGCCCGTGCATTATCCCCGCCGTTGCCAAGGCTCGAACCATCGCAGACTATTACAACCTTTTTCATATAAAGTAGAACTACATTTAAGTCAGGCAAATCTGACCGCCGGGCTTTCAATCGTTACCAATTCTAATCTCATTGTCGAGATACCCCTCAAATGTGTCGTCGTGTGAAATCACGAACAATTGATCAAAGTGTCTGACAGAACCGATCTGCATGGCAAGGTTTTCCCTGCGGCCAGCATCCAGATTCGCTGTAGGCTCATCAAAAAATGCAATACGGATTCCGGATAACTGCTTGAGCAATGCCAGACGCACGCTAAGGGCAGCCGCCATTTGTTCACCGCCGGAGAGCAGGGCAAAGGGACGCAAATGGCCGCTCTCTTCAACCATGATACTGTAATCTTCCATCCATTTCAGTGTCCTGTCTGCGATGCCGGTAATTTCACGAAAAAGGTTATTCGCCTCTGCCGAAATATGGAATACATAATTGCGAGCTATTAGCGGGGCGGCGTCGCGCAGCGTCTCACGGATAAACTCGGTCGTTGCCTTAACCCTTACGAGCCGCTCGCGCTCCAGATATCGGTCATTGAGTTCATTACGAAGGGTCTCTAACCTCGTTGCAATTTGCTCTAATTCAGCAAAGCGCTTACGTAAAAATTCCAGCCTTGCGGTATCAGCAGAACGGGCGTTTTGCAAATCCATATACTCGGAGCGCAATCGACCAAGTATTTCTTTATCAAAATCTTTTTCCGCTTCATTTACCCGAATCTGAGCTTTACCATAAGCATCTTCCGCCAGCTCAAGGTTTAATTTTGCTTCGGCCGCTTTTTTTCGTCTTTCTTCAGCCAGCCGCGCGGCGTTTTCGTTTGTAAGAAATTGACGGTAGGCGCCTTCAGTTTCATCTTTTTCTGCGACCGCTTCCGCAAACCTGGCCTCGAAGCCTGCGTATAATTCCAGTTGCTCGGAAAGTTCCAGTCTTTCGGCTTCCAGCTTCTCCAAATTTTTCTCCGCCAGCGATATCTTCTCACGAATTTCCGGTTTGCGTCTGATTTGGGCATCCAACGCCCTGGAAACTGCTTTTGGATCGCCCAGTTCATCCAATTCGCTATTCAAAGCAGTAATTGTTTGGTTCAGTTTCCTGATGCTTTCACGTTCGCCGGAAATCTTTGCCAGCTCCTCCGCCAGAGTCTTGCCTTCAAGGCCAATCCGTTCCAACCTTTGGCGAAGAGGTATAATAAGCATTGCTGCCTTTTCAGCCTCCTCGGCCATTTTCCTGACTTCTTCAATTTCCGTTTGCTCGGCAGTCAGTTGCAGAATAATCTTTTGCAGTTCTTCAAAACGGTCGGCAATAAAGCCTTCCAATGTCTCACCAGGTTTCAGGTTCAGACATTTCTGCGAAAGAATCGGGCAAAGTCCGCTCGTTATTTCAGATTTTAGCTTCTGCTTATGCTCGAGTTCGGCTCTTGCCAGTGCGAGACGCCGAATCACGTCGTTTTCACGTGACCGAAAGGACTTATATTTTTCGACATTTGCTGCAGCGGCTTCAGCTTTGCGCAATTCATCGCTGACATTTCTGTATTCATCACGAAGTGCCTCTACTTTGTTTTGTAAAGCTTCGACGGATTGCAGTTTCGACTCCGCAACGGCCAATTCCGAACGCACTTTCTCCAATTGCTTTTCGATTGCGATCTGGCGGTCAATTTTATCTTTCATCTCTGCCAGTAAGACGGCAGCCTTATGAATCTCCCGCAAATCTTCCTCATAATGCCGCAAATCGGCCTTTACGGCAGTAATTGCAGATTCAATTCTGACCATTTCGAGCCGCAATTTATCACGCTCCGTGCGTTCGCGTTCCAGTTCTGCAATTTTTTTCAGTGCTTCGATGTGGCGTTGCGCCGCGGATTGATATTTATTTACTTCCGCTTCCGCAGCAAGTGATTCGGCCAGTTCCTTATTTCGCTGTTCGAGCACAAGCCTTGCACGCTTAACTTCACCTGCGAGCAATTCCGCCTCAGTCGTAATCCGGCGATATTCCTGCTCCGCTTCTTCTATCCGTGCTATTTGTCTCCGGAGTTTTTCAATCCTGAGGTTTTGTTTTGAAATAGATTTATCGAGAGCCTCAATTTCACCGCGAATTTGCTCAAGCTGCTTTGTTACGCCTTCAGATGCCGTTATTTCGCCTTCGGCACGCGCAATCATTTTTTCGTTGTCGTTCTCTGCTCGTTCCAGATAACGGACTGTTTTCAGTAATTCATCGGCGCCGCGGCGATATTCATCTACTTTCAGTAATGCGTCAAATGTATGTTTCCTTTCCGCCGCGGTAGCAAGGAATACCGCAGTCAATGTGCCTTGAGGAACTCCGATGGCCTGTTTGAAAAGCGACTCGAGATCGGTGCCCGGCTCAACTCCAAGATGCTTTTGCAGAAAACGATTTACCTCATTGGTTTTATCGGCCACACGCAACCCGAGTGCAGCATCCAGGACGTAATATGAAGTACCTGTATCGCGAATTACCGTATATTCCCTTTCATCCAGGCTGCTTACAAAAGTTACTTCAACCCTGCCTTTTCGTGCACCGCGACGTACAAAGTCATCCTTTTTGTAATCCAGAACATTGAAAAGCGTCCAGGCAATCGCCTCGATAATCGTCGTCTTACCTGCTCCATTCGGGCCGGTTATGGCAATCGTCCCGCGTCCGAATGTGTACTCGGTCTCCGTGTAGTTTTTGATATTCTCGAGCCGAAGTCTGGTTATGTGCATTTAGCTTACCGACGCTAACTGAAAACGTTGACAAGGATTTCTGTTTATCTATGCTTCGATATTAAGATAATTGTCTGTAAAGAAAAAGATCGGAGCAAAACTAAATGAAGGTAGCCGCCGGTGAGGCCGTAATAGCGATCTTACATACTCCGCGGGAAAAGTTGTTCGGGATTCTGGATGAAATAAATGCGGCCGGAATACATCTGCGCGCCATTGATCTGGAATATTTTGATGACTGGTGTGCCGCGATAGCCAAGGGCGAGCCGTATCTTGCCATGAGCGACTATTTTATTCCGATGTGGCGTGTCGAGCGGGTCATTCGTGATGCTGGAGAAAGCACAATGCTGGAACTTTTCGAACAACGCACGGGAAGAAATCTCGGCGAATTCTAGAAACCGTGACAAACCTATTGCGCGCTTTCGATTACGATACTTCCGCTTGCGGTCGTAACGTTGACGGTTGCGTTGCCGTTGCCTATTTGGGCAACGATGCTTTTGCCGCCGGTAGTATTGTTATCGGCCAAAACCTTGTAAGGAATAGCGGATTGGAACGTCCCGAATCCATATGCAGCTATTATTTTTCCGTTTGAATCCGCAGGCAAAAGAAGTCTCACTTTGCCGTTGGTGGTCTTAAAATCATAAATTCCGCCGGGAAGAAAACTGCCTTCGAAAAAAACGGATCCGAAGATCGAACCCGCATCTATCTGGCGGTGTTTTACGCCCTGCATCGAAATAGTGCCGCTATTTGTCCTTGCCCGAAAACCGTCGCCGATTTCTCCCGGTTTCAAATCGAATGCGGTTATATTCCCCGCTCCGGCCTGCAATGAAATTGGCCCGAGACAGCTCTCTACAAAAACGTCGCCTTGAAACACCTCAGCCGTAACACCACCGGAAACGTTTCGCAGCCGGACGCTTCCCTCGACAATTTTTGCCTTGGCACGCCGGATTGATTCGACCGCAACTCCGGCAGTACGTCCCGAAATATCCAGCGTAGCGCCAAAGGGAAGATCAAGTTCTATTGTTTCGCCGGTCAGGCATTCGCTTGCACCCGGATCGCTTGCGGGGGAATTTCCGATAAACAGCCACGCAGCTTTGTTGGAATCGGCATCTCGTTCAAGTATCTTGAAAAAGGGATCGCGGCCCGAGCGGACAAAAACCCTAACTTCCTCGCGGCCCCAACCGTTTATTTTTACTTCTCCCTGTGCAACGCAGAGTTTAACGCTCACTCCGGGTACGGCAGATATCGCTTTTTCGTAGGTCCCGAATACTTCCGGCCTGACGGGCGGCGGGACGGACTTTGGCGGCGGAGATTTCGGCGGACTTTGAGCAAGAGCCGCGCCGCCGAGAAAAAGCAGGATTGCGGCCGCCCTGTTCATTTTGCCGAAAAATAATTTAATCATATGGGATTCGCGGTTATTTGATGCTGGCGATCAGCTCCTGCCGCTGCGCGGCGCTGCTTAAGAGATCAATCTTGTCCTGATAAGCCGCATAAAGAATTCGACGGGCGGCACGATCGTTCGGATTACGGCGGACCACCTCACGCATTTTACGAATTGAGGCATCCAGTACGGCGATGTCCCGTTCGAAACTTACCTGTCCGGAAACGCTCAACGATGCATTCTGGGCACCGATTCCCTGCTGCAGCCCCTGAATTGTCTTGATATAACTTTCTTCTCCGGGAAGAAATGTCTCGCCTCTTGATACGGACGCCTCTGTATTGCGGCGTACTACGGGTTGCGCGGCTATACGGCGGAGCTGGGAATCATTTAGGTTTGTCCGGGCTACAAACTCATTACGCGCGGAGGCTGCCGGTGTGTCAGCAGCTGCCGCAAGCATATCATTGTTTGGGGCGGTGACAGAGGCGTTGAGCGGGCCGGTATTATCCTTTGTTTGTGGTGAAGTTACCACCGGTGAGTAATCCGGGTTCACTTGCCTTTCACCAATCAGAAACACCATTCCGAAGAAAACGACCAGAACGGCCGCTGCGGCCGCGGCAAGCCCATGTACCGGCAAAACGGCTGTGATTGCAGCGTGTAAACGGTCGAAAAAGGATTTCCTCTGTCCGTTTGATTCAATTTCGCTGCTGATTCGCTCCCAGAGCCTTTGCGATGGAACCATTACGTCTATCTCACGTCCGAGTGCGGAAGAAACTGTCGAGTATTCGGAGTCAGCCGCAGCGATTGCCTCTGCACAGAGTTCGCATTCCGCAAGATGACTTGCAATCTCTCTTGCGGCTGCCGGTCCGGCTTCGCCGTCCAGATATGCCTGGATCAGGCCAATGTCTAAGCAATCCTGTTTCATAATACTTTTTCCCCCGATTTACCGTACAATTTGGCAAATTCGGCTCTTGCCCGGGCAATATAGGTCCCGATACTGCCTTCGTTGAGCGAAAGGCTTTCGGCGATTTCTCTGTATGAAAGCCCCTGCTGCTTTAGTATAAGGCAGCTCCGCTGTGGTTCCTTTATCAAAGAAAGAATTCGGCGAATTTCCTCTATTCCTTCACGATCTTCAAAATCGTTCTCAATAGACGCTGAAGATTCTGCCCAATTTTGTTTGACGTATTTTTCATCTCTTGTGTTCGCCCTGTTCTTTGTCCGAAGGGTATTTCGGGCCAGGTTAATTGCAACCCTGATAAGCCATGGCCGCAGCATTTCCTCTGATTCAAGAACATTCAGGTTGTTAAACAATTTTATAAATGTTTCCTGTGTAACGTCTTCTGCCAAAGCGGTGTCCTGCAGAATCGATCTTGCGGCGCGAAAGACCGTTCGATGATGCCTTGTAAAGGCCGCTTCGAATTCAGGATGCTCGTTTGCCGCTGTTGCCGCTGCCTGATCGGACATCGAGTCCACTAAATTTCCCGTTATCTGCCTTAAAATCAGCATCTTCAATGCCTACACCTAGTAAAACACCGCAAAAGAAGCATTTATGACAAATCGCGGGAAAAATCCTCAGTATTCGATAACTTTTACGCTTGGATTCACCACAAGTTCGTCAAAATCTTCAGGAAATGCGGAAATAACAATGATTTTGCCTGATCCTGCTTCATCAGCGGGATTTGGCGTTGAAAGCGATTCGTTTTTATTGCCGTTATTTGATTGAACAGGCTCGGCGATTGCCAGAAGTCTAAGCATTTCAATAAGATGCAATGGCCCGACGCCGAATCGTCCCGCTTTGCCACCAATAATTACACGGGTTTCAGCCTGTAAGGCGTTCAGATGTGCCAAAATGGAGGCCGCAAGTGTTACGCCTCTCTCGAAACGTTCTGACAGAGGAAACAATGTGCCCGCAGCTTCGGCATCCAGCATCTCCCGGGTGTTTTTATGCCTGAAATCCGACGACGGAATACGCGGATCGAGCAAAATCGTTGCTTTTAGTTCGTCTTCGGCTGCAAACTCCTTGACGATCAATGTCCGCGACCTTGCTGTTGCCTTCCAGTCGATTTGCCTTTGGTCATCGTTTGGCCGATAGTCTCTGAGAGATAAAAGGTCCTGCCCGGAGCCTTTCCGCATCGAAGAAAGCCTGCCGGTTTGTGGAAGGGCGTCATCAATCTCCGACCCCAAAGTCTCGATTGCCGGAAATACGAAAAGTTCCGTTTCGCGTGCGTTCAAACGGCGCCGATGACAAAAAAATGAAAAGGGAAAACGTGTGGAAAGCTCAAAATTACGAATCAAAAACCGCCCCCGATTGGGAAATAAATAAGAAACGGCCGTCTCAAGCGATTCACCGGCGGCAAGGTAAGCGAAATGCCCGAGCGGCTTTCTTACGATTGGCGGCCGCGAAAGCCTCTCGGCAACAAAGCCGGGCAGCAATTTTCTGAACTCCGGCGCTGCCGCAGATTCATTCTGTTCCGTTCCGCGAACTTCTATTACCACTGAAATTGCAGGCAGGATTTTTTTTCGGTTTTCCAGATTTACAAGTATCCGGGTTTGTTCACCGGCAAAAATTGCTTCCGGAAAGCGCATCCTGACCTCGATTTTTCGCAAAGTAAGCGAACCGGCTGCAAAACCTACGATCATTGCTGCCGCAATAAAAGCCAGTACGAGAAAGAGCAGATTGTTGCCCGTATTCCAGGCAGAAAAGCCTACAATGGCCAGCAATGCGGCTGCAATGGCTCCGCCGGCCGTTATTTCGAATGGCAAATCGAGCTGTGAGGCTTCCCTGCCGGCATTTCGTGCCAATGGCGGAACGACAAAAACAAGCAGAATTATGACAAATATCAGCGAAATAATCGCTGCGGCAAAGGCAAGGCGGGGATTGCTTGTCCTATGAGCAAGCAGAGTAAGCCCGGCAAGGAGCATACCGCCGGCAACCGAGACGATGCCTATAATCGCGGTTTTGATGTCTTTGAGGCCAAAAAGCCGGGCGATTTGTAAAAATTTGCTCAAAGAAAAATCTATAATGGCACTGCGTTTTTATCAAGGATATCGCGCAAAATCGCTTCGGCCTCGCGAATGTGACTTCTCAGCCCGGCCGACCGCGAATGGACGATGACACGGTGCGCAAAACACGGAATTACCAGATTCTTGATGTCATCCGCAATGCAGAAATCCCTGCCCGAGATAAGAGCGTGTGCCTGTGCGCTGCGGAAAAGAGCAAGTGCACCGCGTGGACTGACCCCGAGCTCCAGCCGCTCTGTTTGTCTCGTCGCCTCCACTATTTTAAGCAGATAATCCACCAGAGCTTCGTCGAATTTGACAGCGGCCGTCAATCGCTGCAATTCGATTACATCCTCACGCGATAAGACGGCGCTGACGCGGTTCAACGGATCTCCTTGCGTACGGTCGCGAAGTATTGCCCTTTCATCATCGAAACTCGGATAGCCCATCTGCAGACGCAGCATAAAGCGGTCGAGTTGAGATTCGGGTAACGGATAGGTCCCGTGATGTTCCGAGGGGTTCTGGGTTGCAATAACAATAAATGGCTGCGGCAGCGGACGCGATACTCCATCTACGGTAACCTGTTCTTCCGCCATTGCTTCCAGCAGCGCGGACTGTGTCTTGGGCGTCGCGCGGTTGATCTCATCGGCCAGTACCACGTTTGCAAAAATCGGTCCCGGCCGCCATTCGAAATCTCCCGTGCGGGGATTGAATATGGACAGCCCGATTACGTCCGACGGCAAAAGGTCGGAGGTAAACTGAATACGCTGTATGCTCAGGTCTAATGAACGTGCCAGTGCGGATGCAAGCGTCGTCTTTCCTATGCCCGGAACGTCCTCTATCAAAAGATGTCCGCCGGCAAACAGCCCGACTAATGCAAGTCGGACGGTATCCGATTTACCACGAATGACTGTTTCTACCGCAGCCTGAATCGCTGCAATTCTGGCTGACGTCCCGGCGGCCGTCGCTGCCGGTTCGATTTCAGAAGTACCTGATTCGAACACAATCCAGTCTCTCATCATTAAAATCCGCCAACCGGCCCCTGTAATTCACTTGCCATTTCAATTGCCGTGCTCCGAAAAGCCACGTTTTTATAGTTTACAGGATAACTGATGCTCTTGGCATCACAAATTTTGCCTTGCCGCCAATTTGGTTTGGAAGCTGATTTCATGCGGCGGCCGTTATCCCGTCTTGCGGGGCAACTCTCTTAACATTTGCAACTTCTGATGTATAATCACGTGTAACTTTGTGGTAGAAATTGCTTTGTTTTATGAGAAATTATCAACGACAAAAGTCCGGCGAAGCCGGCTTTAACCTGATTGAATTGATGATCGTAATTGCGATCATCGGTCTCCTGATTGGCGTCGGGAGCCTTGCCTGGGGTGCGATGATTCGCTCCGGTAATGAAACGGCAGCCGCCCAGACGCTGGACAGGATACGTACTTTTCAGGCACAGTATGCCACCAGAAATAAAGGCAGATTCGGTACTTTTGACGAGTTGGTTGCCTCTTCAGGACTTGACGAGAGTTTTCGCGGCGAACGTCCGGTCGTCAATGGTTACATTTTTACCATGACGGTCGAAGAGCCATCTGCTTCTAAACCTGCATTTTTTTCAATTAACGCAGATCCGCAAGTCGCTCAGGGAGTTACGGCAACCGGCTATCGCCATTTTTACACTGATTCGACATTGAGTACAATAAAAGCGACACAGGAAAACCGGCCGGCTAAAGCTGACGATCCTTCGTTCTAATTACCGGCCGTAAACTTCGGTTAAATCAACGTGCCGGCCGACTTAGCTCAGCGGTAGAGCACTCGCTTCACACGCGATAGGTCAGAGGTTCAAGTCCTCTAGTCGGCACCAATAAAGACCAAAAGCATCGGATAAAGTTTAATCCGATGCTTTTCTTGTTAACTAATTCAATAAAGGACAATCCATCAGCCTTGAAAGTCTTCGTCCTGACTTTCTATCCTGAATATGATGTCGGCAAATTCAAATATCGGCTTTTTTGGCTTGTCGTCGCCTTTTGGTTCGTTGCCGCGCGGCGGTTTCTTGTCCTCGGGCTTGATAACCGGCGGATCTCCTTTCGGCGGAGGCTTTTTCTGGTCATCTTTTTGTCCGAATGCGGACAATGATAACAGAGCCGCCGCAAAGAAAGCGGGCAAAATTAATTTAAGTTTTCTCATCAGCAGGTGAATCATTTCTCTTCCTGTTTATTTGACGCATTCGGGGAAGAGAACGATGCGTCAAAACTTCCGTAAGAATCTCACGCAAGTTCAATGCCAGTAAGGTTTTGATTGTTAAAATAACCTTGAAATGTGAGTTTTCATGGATTTTGACCGCAGAACCTGTTCGGCGATTCTCACCATTTAAGTTATCATTATACGAAATTGTAGAAAAATCTTTGATCTTCGGTTCTCTTTTGCTTCGGAGGATCATTTAATCAATCAGATGCCGGAAAATCATTCAAGCCGTGATAAATTGAGAATTATACTTGTCCCTATTGCCACAATCGGGACAATTGCCTTCAACTATCTGGCCGCAATCGGCCGTATAAACAATGTTACGCCGGATCAGATTTCGGCCGCTTACCCAACACTGCTTACACCGGCCGGTTACACCTTTACGATCTGGAGTCTGATTTATTTAGGCCTGATTGCCTTCAGTTTCTATCAATTACGGCCTCAAACGCACTCAGCCATCCGCGCCATCCGGCCTCTTTACGTGCTTTCCTGTGCCCTGAATGTCGGCTGGATTTATTCATGGCATCACAACCAAATTTTTCTTTGCCTGATTCTGATTTTATTGCTTGCCGTTACCCTTTTTTTGATCGGATCGTTCATTTCATCTCCCGGCAACGCAAAAGATTATTGGTTTGTTAAAGCACCTTTCGGACTCTATTTCGGCTGGGTAACGGCCGCAACTTTAATAAATTTCATGGTCTGGTTGAAAAGTTCAGGATATTCGCCTGCTCCGCAATGGGAAACAGCCCTTGCGCTCGGCCTTATTGCGGCGGCAACCATTCTGGGTATTTTTTTCCGGATTTTACTGCGAGATTATATTTTCCCGGTTTCCATTGCCTGGGCTTTGACAGGAATAGCCATAGAACAAACCGGAAATACGGCTATAATTGCAGCATCTGCTGCCGGAGTGATAGCTTCGCTGATAGCCGCATTGAGCTTTGTGCTGGCTGTTCCAAATAAAACAAATCCGGGAAATATCTAGCCGTGTGTAATTACTTTGTAATTACTTTCGAAGGCTTTTCTTTCGATTTATAATCTAAAAGTGGCTCCTGATTCGAAAATCTGCATAACACTGCCGGTTAAAACCGCCTCGGAACTTTCTGCTGCCCTTGAAAAAGCCAGACAATCAGGCAACAGCCTGGTTGAAATCCGTTTCGATGCACTCGATGCCGCCGAATTGCCGTTTGCGTTGAAAATTGCCGAATCCGCCGCAAAGACAGGAACAAAAATTCTTGCAACATTTCGCCCGCGTAACGCCGGCGGCCACCGCGACATTTCAGATGAAGAAAAAAAGAACTTTTGGAACATTGCGGCAAATTCAGGTTTTTGGGTGGGTGATTTCGAGCCGGATGACTTTTTACTGTTAGATTCCGCGACTATCGGTAAAATAAAAAACCAAATAGTTTCATATCATAGTTTCGCCCCGGACGATGTTTCTGCCAATCCTCAAGCAGTTTACGAAAACCTTGCCTCTATCCCGCAGGCAGTAATTAAAATCGCAATTACAGTCAATGATGCAGCCGATGCGGCCGGTCTCTGGCAATTATTCAGCCGGGCAGATAAATTCGGGCGGCAATTGATACCCATTGCAATGGGCGAAGCCGGCAAATGGACACGCATTCTCGGTCCGGCCTTTGGTGCTCCTTTTACTTTTGCATCGCAGGATGAAGCTTCGGCAGCGGCTCCCGGTCAAATTTCCGCAACGGATTTGAAAAAACTCTACCGTGCGGATTCGCTTTCGCGTCAAACAAAGGTTTTCGGCCTTTTGGCCGGTGATACTTCCTACTCTTTTTCGCCTTTGATACATAATTCTGCTTTTGCTTCTGCCGGAATGGATTGCGTTTTCATCCCTTTTCAGTCGCAACAAGCCGGACGGTTCCTGGAAACATTTGTAAATAGTAAACTGCTGAATATTAAAGGCTTAGCAGTCACAAACCCGCATAAAGTAGAAATAATCGGTTATCTCGATGAACTCGATGATATGGCACGAAGTATCGGTGCAGTAAACACCGTAAAGATTGAAGGTGATCGTCTTCTTGGCTTTAATACCGACGTCAAGGGCTTTATCGTGCCTTTGAAAAGGCGTTATCCTGACCTTAGCGGAGCCCGTGCCGCAATTATAGGCACCGGAGGGGCGGCTCGTGCCGTAACAGCCGCGCTTTTATCCGAAAAGGTCAATGTTGTCGTCTTCGGTCGCGATCCGAATAAAGCCGCAGAATTCGCCAAAGATTTTTCTGTCGCATCAGGCCGGCTGCCGGCAGAAGGTGGTGCAGATTTCAGAGGCTTTGACATACTTGTAAATGCTACTCCGGCGGGAACGGCAGGAGAATTTGCGGATGTCCGGCTGGCATTGCCTGACGGGCTTCGGGATATCAAAATAGTCTATGATCTGGTATATAACCCGGAGCGGACGCCTTTGATCATAGACGCTGAACAGGCAGGTGCGGCCACTATCGGCGGCCTCGAAATGCTGATAGCGCAAGCCGAAGCACAATTTGAAATCTGGACAGGCGTAAAAGCGCCGAAAGAGGTTATGGCAGCCGCCGTCCGAAGCCGGCTAAACAAAACATCCCAAACGTCAGGAAAGCCGTAAATCCAAATGAACAAAGGGCGTTACAGCAGGCAGGAACTTTTCCCCGGTATTGGGCCTCAAGGACAGCAACGCCTGGCCGAAGCCCGCGTCCTGATTCTTGGCTGCGGCGCGCTTGGCTCCGCCCATTGCGAGATGCTTGCCCGTGCTGGAGTCGGGAGACTTCGGATCGTAGATCGTGACTTTGTTGAATATACAAATCTGCAGCGTCAAACGCTTTTTAAGGAATCCGATGCGGAATATCGCCTGCCAAAGGCAATTGCTGCCGCAGCCCGCATTGCGGAAATCAATTCCGAAGTAAAGGTAGAGCCTGTAGTTGCCGATGCAAATTCATCGAATATCGAGGAATTTGCCGGTGGCTGTGACCTTATTCTGGACGGAACTGACAATTTCGAGATTCGTTACCTGATTAACGATGTCGCCGTAAAGCACGGCCTTAGTTGGATTTACGGAGCGGCTGTGGCTTCCTACGGGGCGACTATGACTATTCGTCCGGCAGAAACGCCGTGTCTCAGATGTATTTTCCCCGATATTCCCGAAGCCGGTAGTACACCGACCTGTGACACCGCCGGCGTAATAATGCCGGTTATATCCGCGATATCCGCAATTCAGGTTTCTGAAGCGCTGAAGCTTCTTTGCGGCAGGATTGAGGATCTTCATCGATCGCTTCTGCAATTCGACATCTGGAAGGCTGATTTTAGAAAAATCACCCTTTCCGCTCCTGATCCGGATTGTCCGGTCTGCGGCCGCCGTCTCTTTGAATTTCTATCGGCCGAGCGGCGCGACTTTGCCGCAGTTCTATGTGGGCGCAATGCCGTCCAGATTTCTCCGGCAAATGCTGCCCGGATTGATTTGAATAATCTTGCGGATAAGATAAAGTTTCTGACCTGGACGGAACAGAACGATTTTCTTTTACGGTTTGAAATAGATGATTGTGAAATAACGGTATTTCCTGATTCAAGGGCAATTATAAGAGGTACGGAGGATATCGGGCTAGCCAGAAGAATTTACGCTAAATATATCGGAAACTGATGAAAGCCATAGAACAAGAGAATTCGGGCAGCCTTCCGCGTGTGGTGATAATCGGCGGTGGATTTGGCGGGCTTTGGGCAGCCAAAGCCTTGAAGAATAAACCGCTTACCGTAACCCTTATTGACCGCAAAAATCATCACGTCTTCCAACCGCTGCTTTATCAGGTCGCAACGGCTGTTCTGTCTCCCGGCGAAATTGCAAGTCCTTTGCGCCGGATTCTTCATCGTGCACGGAATATTGAGGTAATTCTGGGTGAAGTTACGGATTTTGATCTCGATGGCGGCATTGTCCGGCTCGAAGACGGTGAAAAGGTAGAATTCGATTATCTGATAGTTGCCGCCGGAGCAAGGCATTCATATTTTGGCAATAATAACTGGGAAGTTTTTGCTCCGGGACTGAAAACAATCGAAGATGCGCTGGAAATGAGACGGCGGATTCTTCTTGCATTTGAATTGGCGGAACGCGATGCCTTTCTGAAAGGTAACGGCACGGAACCGACATTTGTCGTTATCGGCGGCGGACCGACCGGAGTCGAACTCGCAGGTGCCTTGGCGGATATCGCACGGCAGGCATTGGCAGCCGATTTCAAGGCAATTGATACAACAAAGGCAAGAGTAATCCTTTTCGAAGGTTCGGACCGTATTCTGAATACCTATCCGCCCGAGCTCTCGGCCAGTGCATTGAGACAATTAACGGAACTCGGCGTGGAGGTGAGGTTAAACAGTTTTGTCAGTTTGATCGAGCCGGGAAGGGTTAAAGTCGGGGATGAATGGATTTACTGCGACGTTGTGCTTTGGGCAACGGGAGTGGAAGCATCACCGCTTGGAAAAAAGCTCGGCGTCGAAACCGACCGCGCCGGCCGTGTCAAGGTTGAAAAAGATCTTTCCATACCGCAACACGGAAATGTTTTTGTGATTGGTGATATGGCATATATCGAACGCGAAAACGGCGAACCTGTACCGGGCGTCAGCCCCGCGGCGATGCAGATGGGCACCTGCGCGGCGGAAAATATACTTTCAGACATTCGCCGGCGGGAGAGAAAAGAGTTTCGCTATCTTGACAAAGGCTCTTTAGCAACTATCGGCCGCAGCCGCGCAATCGCAGATGTTTTCGGCATCAGAGCAAGCGGCTTTGTAGCCTGGTTTTTCTGGCTATCGCTGCACATTTTCTTTCTTATCGGGTTTCGCAACCGTCTGGTTGTAATGACTGAGTGGTTCTGGGCTTATCTGACGCGCGAGCGTAGTGCCCGCCTGATTACCGGCGACGCAGAAGAACTAAAAGATGCTAAAAGATTCATCGAAGCGGATTAGACTAATTGCCTTTGTCGGAAGCTTTTTAATCAGAATGCTTTAATCCTTTGCCCGAAAAGATGTTTTTTTATTGCCAATCGCTTATATTTGATTAGTCGTTCATCCTTGGATTTCAAAGCTGTTAAAAAATGATAAATTTTCAAATCCGTGCCTTTCTGATTCTCGCATTTTGCACGTTTACGTTTTCAGACGTTTCGGCTGCCGAACCGCTGGTATGGTCCGTTAATTCCGCGGCTGACGCCCTGCGGGGCGAAGCAATAGGCGTCTCAATCGATAAAAACGGCAAAATTACGGCCGCATCGGCAGTAAACGAAATCGCTTCGGTCGGCCAGCCGTATGTTTGGTCCGCGGCACTGGATCCGCAAGGGAACGTATATCTTACCACCGGTCCGGAAGGACGTTTGTTCAAAGTAACGAAAGACGGCAAGACATCGGTATTTGCGGATTTTGACGAAATCAATGTATCCGCCATCGCGGTTGCCCGAAACGGAGATATTTTCGTGGCTACATCACCCGACGGCAAGGTTTACAAAACCGATTCCACGGGAAAATTCTCTGTTTATTTTGAGCCGGGCGAAAAATACATTTGGGCACTGGCCGTTCTTCCGGACGGCAGTCTGGCCGTGGGCACGGGCGATCAGGGGAAAATTTACCGCGTTCAATCGGCAGGTGCAAAGCCTTCGGCTTCTTTGCTTTATGATTCCTCCGAAATGCACATTATTTCGCTGGCAATTGACCGGAGCGGAGATTTGTTGGCCGGTACGGATCCGGGCGGAATAGTACTCCGGATTCAGAAGGACGGCAAGGCATTCGCTCTGCTGGATTCTCCATTGCGCGAAGTTCACGAAATCGCCGTCGGTAGTGACGGATCAGTTTATGCTCTTTTACTCGGGGATTCTGTTTCAGCCGCAAAACCCGCCGAACCGGCAGCCACTGCTTCACCTGCAACAATTACGGTCGAAAAACCTAATCCAATGCAGCCTCCACCCCTGCGCCGCAGCAAATATGACCTAAACGGCGCTAAATCAGCAGTTTACAAAATTCGGCCGGGCGGCGGAGATTCAATCATCTGGAGTTCGCAATCCATTTCGGCATTTTCTATCGAAACCGGGCAGGGAATTGTTTATATCGGCACAACTGACCGCGGCCGCATTTACTCCGTAAACGATACGGGCGACGAAACCTTGCTGGTTCAAACCGAAGCGGGACAGATTTCCCGTCTTATCCGCAGCCAGCGTGAACTATTTGCTGCGGCCGGCAATCCGGGAAAACTTTACAGAATCGGCTCGGAAAGTGTCCCTGCGGGAGAATATCGATCGCCGGTTTTGGATGCAAAATCCGCCGCTTCCTGGGGAAGCATCTCCTGGACATCTTCAGGCAGCGTCAGAATCGAAACGCGGGTCGGGAATACGGAAAAACCGGACGAAACATGGACGGCATGGGAGCCGGTGCGATCTGAATCACCGCGCGGAAGCATTGCCGGCGGTCCAACGCGATATATGCAATGGCGGGCTATTCTTACCGGTCCTTCCGCTTCTTTGTCTGAGGTTAATGTTCTCTTTCTGCCGCAAAATATCGCACCTGAAATCACCTCTGTTCAAATATTACCGGCAAATGTCGGCCTAATGGCCAATCCGCCGATACAGATTGATCCGAATATCGCGCTTGCAGGACTGGATCCGGCAGTTTTTGGCATTGTTGTCGCAGCTCAACCTCCGAGACGTGTCTATCTCCGCGGCGCAAGAGGCTTTCTTTGGACAGCAGAAGACCGAAATGGCGACAAACTCGAATACGACATCTATATCCGGGAAATCTCGGAAAAGGATTTTGTACAGATAAGCAAAGGCCTGTCAGAAAATTTCTATTCGCTTGACGGTCTTGCGCTTCGAGACGGGCGCTACGTACTCAGGATAGTTGTTCGTGATACACCATCAAATCCGGTCAATACGGCTCTCTACGGCGAATTTCAAACCGAACCGTTCTATGTTGATAATTCGCCACCCGTCATTACCGTAAATCCGGCGATAAAGTCAAAGCCATTGACAATCACCTTCTCCGCAACAGACAAAACAAGCTATATTGCCCGTGCGGAATACAGCATTGATGGCGGCGACTGGCAATCGATCGCGCCGGCTGACGGAATCGCAGATTCACCGGAAGAAAACTTTGTCCTGGAATTACCGATAATGGCCGCCGGTACGCATTTGATCACCCTAAGGGTTTTCGATTCGGCGGGAAATATCGCAACGGCCTCCGAAACTGTCCGTATCAACTAGTCTTTCGATCCTGAAAGCGCACGGTTTTCGAACTTTCATCGCCGGGCAGATGCCTTGTAGTGTCTTCGGTAACACTTGGCGGTATCAGCTCTCCGGTTTTATAGGCTGAAACCTGCGTGGGAATTTGAACGACAGGTGACTGAAGCCTGCCGGCTTCGGTCGGGATTTCTGAATTTAACGGCTGAGGCAGGGCGCCGGCCGTTGCCTGTCGGACCTGTACATATTGAGCAATTCCTGAGCCTATCAGCGAAAATGCCGGAATAAGCATCCAAAACCACCACGTCTGACCCATTGCGGTTGTCGAAAGCGCGACGGAAACAATCAGGAAAGCAATGCCGGTAAAGAAATTGACTATTGCACGGGCAAGGCTTACGGGCTTTTTATTTGTAGAGCAGGAAACCGCCGGCAATTTTCCCGAAAGAACGCTTGCCACATTGCCGATATCCGTGCCGCAACGTCTGCAGAATTTACCGTTGTCCGGATTTTCTACTCCGCATTTTGGACAAAACATAGATTTTACTCTCCGTCCTTGGTTCTATCTTTAGATTTTCGCCTTCTCCGGGCCTCAAATAATAAAACGCCGGCGGCGACCGAAACGTTCAAGGAATTGATTTTCCCATACATGGGAATTCTTACCTTACTGTCGCAGTTTTCACTTACCAGCCTTCGTAAGCCGGAACCTTCCGAGCCAAGCACAAGTGCCGTAGGAAGACTCCAATCCCATTCGGTATAATCCATATCTGCGGCTCCATCCGCACCGACAATCCAGATTCCGCGGCTCTTTAGGTTATCAATCAGTCTGTTGAGATTGGCAGTTCGGGCAATTTTCAGATATTCGGCAGCCCCTGCGGAAGTTTTGACTGCGGCCTCAGTCAATCCCGCAGAACGACGATTAGGTAAAAAAACACCGTCTGCGCCGGCGCATTCGGCAGTCCGTAAAATCGCTCCCAGATTTCTCGGATCTTCGATTGTATCGAGTAAAACTACCAAAGGTTCGGCAGGAAGAGAATCCAAAAGTTCGTCTTCGTCCAAATATTCTGCGGCGGCGGCTATTGCAACAATTCCCTGATGATTTGCTCCGGGCTCCACAATTCGATCGAGATGCTGCCTATCCACACGATCGAAGGGCACCTTGTTACCGGCTGCCAAATCGAGTATTTCCGTAAGACGGGATTCGCGGCTTCCTTCTGCAATTAAAATACGTCTCAGGCGGCCGGGCCGCGACCGCAAGGCTTCCAACACCGGCATTGTGCCGTAAATTAGCGATTCAGAGCCTCTGCCGTCAGATTCAAAAGAAAAAGGGCCCTGAGACGGCTGCCTTCGGCCTGGTCTCTTCAACGAACGCTTCATAGGGCATTATTGTAAAAATACATCATTCGCGAATATCTCGTGAACTGGTTTGCATTATTGGTAGTTTCGCCGGCCGCAAACCCGGTTCCGAAACCCGTCCTGTAAATTCCGCGTGAAGAATTGTTTACCTCGAGCGGCCAGATTTCGGACAATTCATTTCTGACTTTCTCATAATTATTATCGAAGCTCGCTGCAGCGAGACGCTCCGCGAGCATTTCCGTCAGTATTTTCAGATTTGTTTCCGCAATTAGTCCTGCGGAATTTCCGATACCGGAAAAATCAAATCCGTCGGCGCGAATGCGAAACCCGCTCGGGTCACCTTGACGATAGA
>Ga0073934_10002184_pt1 | contig 42163 bp, 32 predicted proteins | sample LarsenN4metaG_FD_76834 | JGI IMG/M metagenome (GOLD analysis project Ga0073934, IMG submission 76834) | Hot spring sediment bacterial and archeal communities from British Columbia, Canada, to study Microbial Dark Matter (Phase II) - Larsen... ...
GATCAACCTGAACCACCGGTTCACCCCGCCCGCTGCGCGCGCCCGCCAGTGGGTGGAGGAGGGGCGCCTGGGCACCCTTCTCCTGGCGAACATGACCATGTGGATCGGCAATCCCAACGAAACCTCACCCTGGTTCCACATTCGGGCGCTCCATCCCCACAGTCTGGATGTGCTCCGGTACTTCTGCGGCGACGTGCGCCGGGTGCACGCCTTCTTCAATCGCGCGCCCCGGCCGGACGGCCCGGACGGCAGGCGCATCTGCTGGTCCAACGTGCAGGTGAACCTGCTCTTCGCGAACGGCGTGGTGGGCCACCTCACCGGCTCTTACGACGCGAACCCCGCCCACAACCTGGAGCGCTGCGAGGTGATGGGAGACGCGGGGCGCTTCGTGCTGGACAACTGCTTCGAGGAGCTGACCCTCTACCCCCGGCGCTCCGACGAGCTGACAGTGATCCGAAACAGCATCATGGGCGGCATGACGGGCTTCACCCAGACCTTCGAGAAGCGAATCCACCGGTGGCTGGAGCAGGTCTCGGCCGGAGTGCCCCGCAGCGAGATCGAGGCCTCCGGGGAGGACGGCCTGGCCGTGCAGGAGATCATCGAGGCGGCCATCACAAGCTGGCAGGAGGATCGGGTTGTGGAGGTCGTGCCCGGGCCGGCCTGATGAGGCAATGCCATGGCGACTGCGATCGTGCCCCCTGTTTGGGCTCTCTTCGATGAGGATTCCCGGGACGCGCACCGACGCCGGACCGCCGAGGAGTATAGCTGGCCGGCCGACCCGCGCCTGTTCCGGCCAGGCGAGCGGCCGGCTCCCAGCCGCGACGAGATCCGCGAGAAGATGCCGCAAGAATCCGCCCACAGCACGGGACCCACACTCACAGCGGACACTCCGCGCAGGCGCTGCGAACGGCGTTGCGTCTTGCGGTGTCAGCTCCCGCTGATTCCGTCGCCCGCCAGCGAGGCGGAGCCTGATATGGTGCCAGATCAAGGGGACCGTCGGCGACTGCGCCGTGGCGCATCGGTCGGGGCGGGACACCGTCCCTGTCGCGGAAGTGTTGTATTCCGCGCACTTCACCCATCGCCGAGGCAGGGCGCCCGGGCATGCCCGGGAGGGCCTCTCGGAGCACAGGATGCGGAACCTGAGCCAGCGCCAGCTCGCGGTCTTCCGCAATCCGGAACCCGTCCAGGGCACACCCGAAGGCATCGGGCGCAAGCCGATCGGCCGCCGCACGGCGCCGGAGGGCTTCACACCCGCGTCCGCTCCCGCGCATTCGTGTTCGCGGGATGCTCTCGTCGCGGGAGCACGGGGCACCGGCATCTCAGTCGGCATCCTCAGAACGGCCTCGTGCCGGTGGTCTGCGGGTGCCAGGACGGCGGGCGGCCAACGGGATCGAGCAGGCGCGTTCCCGGGGCTAGGGTCGCCAGAAAGCGATCGGATCGGAGAGTGGCTTCGTGATCGCGTATCGTGACTTCGTTCCAGAAGCGGTTCCCCGGTTGCCGGGCCGTCCGGCGGGTCCGGCCAGCTTCGATTCTGCGGTGGCGGCAGCCAACCGCTGGATCCAGTCCGAGCGTGTGGACGTGCTGGGAGTGGAAACGGTCGTCCTGCCCAACATCCACAGTCCATTCGAGATGGGTACGGGCGACGCCGACCTGACAGCCACGGAATCCAGCCGCTGGTTCCAGGTCGTCCGCGTGTGGTACGAGAAGCGATGAGGAGGTGGCGGCTCGGGCATTGCGGGCGCCAGCCCAGGGAGGCGGGATGCGAATGGTGCGGATCATTGGGATTGGAGCGGGGCTTATCGCGTGCGCGGCCTGGTTCCCACGGCACGGATCGGCGGCGGACGTCGGGGCGCGCCTCATCGCCCGTCCGGGACTCTATCGCCCGCTGACCGAGCCGCCGTGCTCCTACTGTTCCACGCAGAACCGCAAGGGGCTCATCAGGCCGGATGACCGCGTCGTCGCCTGGATTCGCGGCGCGCACAACGGCGGAGCGATTCCCATTCGTCTCTTCCTCTCGGCCCCGCGCGTCATCAACGACACCTACGGCCTGTTCTTCTACGACCCGGATGGAGGCTACGTGGCGGCCTACCGGAAGGACTACGGCTATGAGTTCCACGGCTGGCACGGCGGCGTGATGGTGGTGCGCGGCAGGGACGGCACCCTGTGGTCCGCGCTCAGCGGCCGCGCCTTCGAAGGGCCTGGAAAGGGCCGGCGCCTGGAGCGGATCCCCAGCCTGGTCACCGACTGGGGACACTGGCTCATGCTCCACCCGGAATCGACGGCGTATGACTTGTTCGATGGCAGGCGGTATCCTGCCGCAGCCCTGCCGGAGGCGATCCACCCCGACTCGCGGGCCTCCCGCGGTTCGTCCGACCCGCGCCTCCCCGATTCCGCGCTCGTGCTGGGTTTGGAGGTGAATGGGCGGACCAGGGCCTATCCACTGGATCCCGGCGTGGAGCGGGCCTGCGTGAACGACGACGTGGGCGGCGAGCGGGTCGCCGTGTTCTGGCATGGCCCCACGCGCTCGGCCACGGCCTACAAAGCGCGGCTGGACGGCAGGCCCTTGACGTTCCACGCCGACGAGATCTCCCCCGACTCGGCTCCGTTCAAGGACCGCGAGACTGGCACGCGATGGACGATCGCCGGACGCGGCGTGGACGGCCCCCTGCGCGGGCGCGAGCTGGAATGGGTGGACAGCATCCAGTGCCGCTGGCATGCCTGGGCCTATGAGAATCCAGAGACCGAGCTGTACAGTGCACCGCACCGCTAGCCGCATGTGGCAGGGCGCGTGGCTCCTTGCCTGCGCGGCCGCCGCAGTCTGGGCTGCGCCGTACTCCACCGCGCGCGGCTCGGAGCCCCTCCTGTTTCAGGGCGCGCTTCTCGCGCCGGCGGACGCAACCGAATCCCGGCTTCGCGCGCTGAAGGCGGGTGGCTGGACCTGTGCGGCGTTGCCGCTGGGTCCGGAGCCCCCGGGAGCGGGCCTGTTGCGCGCTGCGGCGCGGGTTCGCCGCGCAGGGCTGGAACTGGGATGGTGGATCGAGGTGGGCCGGAATCCCGTGGTGGCGAGCCGGCACCCTGAGTGGATCGCGAGCATCCAGGGACCGCATCCAGAATGGAGGCGCCGATACCCGAACGCACCGGTGCCCGGAGAGGGCGAGGTGGTGAAGGCCTGGCCTTGGGTGCCCGTAGGCTACAAGGAATCCTTTCACGCCCACCTGCAACGCATAAGCGCGCTCCTTGGAGCCGTCCCGCCGGCGCGATGGATCTTCCTGAACGACCTGCAGGGTCCGCCCTCCGCCTGCGGGTGCGGCAACCCGCTGTGTCGATGGACCACCGACTACGGCCCGCTCGTGTCGGCCACAAGGCTTGGGAGCGACGCCGCGGCACGGTTCGTGGTGGCTGTGGTGCGCAGGTCCAGATTCGCCCGGGTGGTGCCGGTGTGGACGACGGAGTGCCGGGAGCACCAGATGGCGGGCAACCAGGCCTGCGCCGGGGTGCCCTGTTACGCGGGCACCTGCTGGTATGAGTGGACGCGCCAGTTGATGCCCGTCGCTGCGGTCGCGCCGCAAATCGGCGCGCTGACACTCAGCAGGACGCTGGGTCAGGAGGAGCGGGGGCGGCCCAGGCTGGAATGGCTCGGGGAGAGCCTGCGCGCCTTCGCCGATATGCCTCCCCAGCGCAACGGTCGGGCCGTGGAGACGCGCCGAGTTCTGGCCGTGCTTCAGGCCTGGGACGCCAATCCGCAGGACTTGGACCTCCAAATCCGGCGCGTCCGGGACGCGGGCGCAGGCGGATGGCTCGCCGCCTGGACGCCAATCCGCCAGGACTGGCAGCCGCGAGTCCACCAAGTGACCGGCCGACCGAATGCGAGCACGCTCGCCGAGCCCTGAGCCCTCCGCCGTCATGTCCTTTTACGAGAAACTCGGCGTCCGGACCGTCATCAACGCAGCTGCCACTCTCACGAAGCTGGGAGGATCCCTCATGCCTCCCCAGGTGCTGGACGCCATGGCCGACGCGGCGCGCAGCTTCGTGGAGCTGGACGAGCTCCAGCGCCTGGCAGGGGAGCGGCTGGCGGAGCTGACCCGCAACGAGGCCGCCTGCGTCTCCTCCGGAGCTGCGGCGGGATTGGTGCTCGCCACTGCTGCCTGCGTCGCCGGAGGGGATCCCGCGGCCATCGCGCGCCTTCCAGATGTCGAGGGGCTGAAGGACGAAGTGATCGTCCACCGGACGCACCGCAACGGCTACGACCATGCCGTCCGGCAGGTGGGCGTGCGCCTGGTGGAGATCGGCTGCGCGGAGGGCACCTCCCTGGCCGACCTGGAGGCCGCGTTCAGTGCCCGCACCGCCGCGGTCTTCTGGTTCCAGGGCGCCATGTGCACCCCCGGCGACCTGCCCCTGCGCGACGTCATTGGCGCGGCCCATGCGCGGGGAGTGCCGGTGGTGGTGGATGCGGCGGCCCAGTTGCCGCCCGTGGAGAACCTGTGGCGGTTCACCAGGGAGCTGGGTGCCGACCTGGCCGTCTTCAGCGGCGGCAAGGACCTCCGCGGGCCCCAGTGCAGCGGCCTGGTCGTGGGCCGGCGGGACCTGGTCCGCGCCTGCGTCCTGAACGGCAATCCCAACCACAGCATCGGCCGGCCCATGAAGGTGGGCAAGGAGGAGATCGCCGGACTCGTGGCCGCTGTGGACCGGTACGTGCATCTGGACCATGCGGCGCGGGAGGCGTGGTGCGAGGACGTCGTAGCCCACTGGAACGAGTCGCTCTGCCGCCTTCCCGGCATCACCGCGGTGCGCGACTTCCCCAACGAGGCCGGCCAGCCCCTCCCCTGGACGCTCGTCACGGTGGACCCGTCGGCGCCGGTTGGCCGGGACGAGATTGTGCGCCGCCTGGATGAGGGAGAGCCCTGCGTGAAGGTGGCGCCCTGGCGAAGCAGTGGAATCCACCTGAATCCAATGACGCTGGAGCCCGGCGAAGAGGGCGTGGTGCTGGCCCGAATAATCGAGGCCGCCAGCGGCAGCGCATAGTCGGCTGCGGCAGCAAGAAGCAGAACTCGGACGGCCACGGCAAGCCTGCCGCGGGGAGTATTCAGGACCCGGCTCCAGCACTGCGGAATTTGCGCGGCGGGCCGGTTGCGCCTGGCCGATGCACCCCGGCCGGTCTCGGACGAGCGCCGTGCGGGAGAGGTCCCCATCGGCCGTGGCATCCTCCTCGTCAACGTCACCCGTCAGCCGAAAGAGCCGTCGGCTCCGCATAGCCGCAAGAGTGTCCGGGCATCGCGGAGCGCGTGGCCGCCCATGTCGTTGTTGAAGTAGCACCAGACCTCGGCACCGCCGCGCCGCCACTCGCCGATTCGGCGGGCCCATGGCGCCAGTTCTTCCTCCCCGAATCCCATCCCGCGCGACCCGGCATGGAACCGGACGTAGGTCCACCCGGCGGTGAGCCGCCGCTCCAGCGGCATCTCCGGGTGGACCGGAAGGCACAGGGCGGCGCCAGCCCGCTCCAGCGCGCCATACACCCCAGGCGTCAGCCAGCTGGGGTGCCGGAACTCGAAGGCGAAGCGGTGCCCCGGCCATCGCTGCAGGGCCGCCAGAAACGCCTCGAGCCTGCCTGGGTCGGCCTCCCAGTTCGGTGGGAGCTGGAACAGCACGGGCCCCAGCTTCTCGCCCAGGCCGCCGGCGCGCTCCAGAAGCCGGGTCAGGGTCTCTTCCGGTTCCTGGAGCCTGCGCAGGTGGGTCAGGTACCGGCTGGCCTTGACGGCGAACCGAAACCCGTCTGGCACCCGGCTTCTCCACCCCTCGAACACGGAGCGCTCGGGCAGGCGATAGTACGTGTAGTTGATCTCGACGGTCTGGAAATGGCGCGCGTAGAAGGGGAGCAGCTCCTCCCCCCGGATGCGCTCCGGATAGAACAGGCCCATCCAGTGCCGGTAGACCCAGCCTGAGGTGCCCACCCACAGGCGTCCCGCCATGGCCCTCCTCCCGGCTGACGAGACGGCCGGGACGCCACGCCGGTTCCCGGAGGCGAAACCAGAGCCCGGCCGCATCCGTCCGCACTGCGGCTGTCCGCCCGAAGCGCGCCGCCGGACCCAAGTCCCAAGTACCGCTCCCGAGGAGATGCCATGACCGCCCGCTCACTGATCGTCTGCATCGTGCTTGCTTGCCCCGCCTTGGCCTTGGGCGATCGAGTGGACGACTGGATTCGCCGCGAGATGAAGGCCAGGCGGTTGCCCGGCGTGTCGGTGGCCGTGGTCCACAAAGGCAAAATGGCGAAGATGGCGGGATACGGCGTCGCGGACCTGGAGCATCGAGTGCCGGCCACCGCGGACACGGTCTACGAGCTGGCGTCGGTCACCAAGCCGTTCACCGCCATGGCCGCAATGCTGCTCGTTCAGGATGGCAGGGTCGGGCTGGATGATCCCATCCGCAACCACCTCGACGGCCTCCCGGAGGCCTGGACCGGCGTGACAATCCGCCATCTGCTCTCCCACACCCCCGGAATCAAGAGCTACACATCGCTCCCGGAATTCCTGCTCACTCCGCGGCGGGACTATGCGCCCCAGGAGCTCGTGAAGCTGGCCGCGGCCGCGCCGGTGGAGTTCGAGCCCGGCGAGCGCTGGGCCTACTGCAACACGGGTTACGTCCTGCTCGGCCTGCTCATAGAGGAGGCCAGCGGCAGGCCCTGGGGGGCCTTCCTCAAGGAGCGCATTCTGGACCCCCTGGGCATGAGGGCCACGCGGGCAAACGACCGGCGCGCGATCCTGCCCGGCCGGGCCCGTGGCTACGCACTGTCGGAGGGGCGACTGGCCAACGCCGAGTACCTGAGCACCACGCAACCCTACGCGGCCGGAGCCCTCGTGTCCACCGTGCGCGACCTGGCGCGATGGGACGACGCCCTCTCTCGTGGCAGACTCCTGCCCCGGGCGGTGCTTCGGGAGATGTGGACGCCCGTCAGGCTTCGCGGCGGCATGGAGGCAGGGTACGGGCTGGGCTGGTCTGTCGAGCGCGTGAAGGGTCGGCGTCGCGTCGGGCACGGCGGGGGCATCCTGGGGTTTTCCACGCAGATCGATCGGTGGATCGACGATGCGCTGACGGTGATAGTCCTGACGAACCTGGAGGGGGGCGGAGCGGAGCGGTTGGCACGGGGGATCGCGGGGCTTTACGTGCCCGCGCTGGCTGAGGCGCCCGCACGGCCCACGCCGGACGGAGATCCGAAGACCACTGCGGCCCACCGGAAGGCTCTTCTTGCCCTGATCGCGGAGTCCCCCGAGGGACTGCCCCTCACCCCACAGTTCCGCGCCTTCCTCACCCCTGAAGTCCTCAAGCAGGGCGCGGGTCCGCTCCGCGCACTCGGAGAGCTTCGCGCCTTCCAGGTTCTGAACCGGCAGCCGGAGAATGGTGTGACGGTGTCCCGCTATCGCGCCCGATTCGCCAACGGGGTGGTGCGGGTGGAAGTGCGCGTCGGGGCGGATGGACTGATCGCCGGTCTGGGCGTCAGGCCGGAATGACGTGCGGCGCGCCCTGCGTTCGGAGGCAGGGCCGGGCGGGTCGTGTGGCGCAATGGGACACGTCGTATCGTCGGTCGAGCGGAACCCAATTGCCGCGTCCGCGGGCATCCACGCCATCAGCCGTGATCCGGTGGGGAGCTTCCAGCCACCGGGGAATCTGGGACCCGCAGGACTGGGACGGGAGCCTGTACGAGGGGAGCCGATGCGCGCCGGGGCGTCCGACCCATGCCGGACGCCCCCGCTCTTTCCCGGCCCCGTGTGAGCGCAACAGGCGCGAGGTCAACGGGAGGCCACGGGATTGTTCGGCGCGTCGTCCCCGCGGGCCAGCCCCAGCGTCCAGCGGATGGCACCGAGGAGATGCTGCCGGTACACCTCGTTCTCCCACACGTCCTCCCGGTGGCCGAAGGCTGTGTAGAACACCCGACCCTTGCCATAGCGCTTGTTCCAGGCAAGCGGAAAGTCGCCCGGCTGGTTGGCCTCCGGATGGCCGTCGTTGGGATGCCGGTCCAGCGCTAGAAGCACGTGCGCTTTCGGCCGCGGGTTCTCCTTGAAGTCGTATATCTCGTCGTAGACCTTCCAGGTGGAGCCCAGGTGGGCCACCGCGGGGTGGTTCCGGTCGTTCACGATGGCCTCCACCTCGCACTGCGCCCCGTGGGTCTTGAACTCGCCGCCCAGCATCTCCACGAACGAGGAGTCGGCTCCCTTGTCGCCCGGGTGGTAAGTGTCGCTGGCGGAGTGCGCCCCCAGGAATCCCTTTCCCGACCGGATCCAGTCCAGGAATGCCTTCAGGTCGGGGATGCCCAGGTTCCCGGTGGTGTTGGCGAAGAAGACGGCGTCGTACTTCTTGAGTCCCTCCGGCGTGAGCATCGTCCTCACGTCGTCGGCATTCCGGCAGTAGCCCACGTCGTAGACGCCGCTTCGCTCGCCGATCTCCTTCAGGGTCTTTTCGGCGGTTGGGATGGAGCTGTGCCGGAACCCCACGGTATGGGTGACGACCAGCAGGTTCTTCTTGCGGGGAGCGGAGCAGGCCACCGTGGCGGCCGTGGCAACCGCCAGGCCCAGCCCGATCCCGGCCAGTGTGCGGATCATGATGGAATGTCCTCTCTGCGTGTTCCGCCGCGGATTGCGGCGGGAGGAGCATGGAGGGCCGCGCGCCCTCTTGCCTAGATTGCTCCTTGACTGCCGGAAATCCTGCCCCCGGGGAAGCGCCGCACGGCATACGAGCGAACAACCGGTGCCTGGCGGCGAGGGCGAGCATGCCGGCGAGCCTCTCTTCCGACCGCATCCCGGTCGGAAGCAAGATATCCGCCGATTGGCGGATGTGCCGGGAAGCATTCTTGGCTTATGATTTGTAAAACGTTGGCTGCTCCGGAAAACGCTGGCCGGAGCCACTCTCCCAGGGATTGAATGCCATGCCTACCGCCACGTTGCCGGAACAGCCGCGCCCCAGGGGCGGATACACGCAGGAGGACTTCGCCCACAGCCCATTCGTCCTCTTCTACGAGGTGACCCGGGCTTGCGACCTGGTCTGCCGCCACTGCCGGGCCTGTGCCCAGCCGCTTCCGCACCCCAGGCAGCTCACCACCTCCCAGTCCCGGGAGCTCATCTCCCAGATCGCGAGCTTCCCGAAGCCGCCCGTTCTGGTCTTCACAGGCGGCGACCCCATGAAGCGGGCGGACATCTTCGAATTGGTGCGCCATGCCGTGGAGCAGGGCCTCCAGACGGCCATGACCCCCTCCGCAACCCCGCTGGTCACGCGTGACGCGGTGCGCAGTCTGAGCCGCGCCGGACTCACCCGCCTTGCACTGAGCATCGATGCCGCGGACGCCGAGACTCACGATGCCTTCCGGGGCGTGCCCGGGAGCTTTGCCCACACGCTCCGGATCCTGGAGTGGGCCCACGAGGCCGGCCTCCCCAGCCAGATCAACACCACCATCACGCGCCGAAACGTGGAGCAGGTGGACGCCATGGCCCAGATGTTCGCCGGCCTGGGCATCGTGCTCTGGTCCGTCTTCTTTCTGATTCCGGTGGGGCGCGGCCTGGCCGAGCAACGCATCGAGCCCTGGGAGTACGAGATGGTGTTCGAGAAGCTCTGGCGCCACGCCCGGACTCAGCCCTACGGAATCAAGACCACCGAGGCCCACCACTATCGCCGCTTCGTGCTGCTGCGCCAGGGCAACCCCCAGCACCAGCCGGGGGGCGCGTTGCCCAACCGCATCCAGCGCGCGCCCATCGGCGTCAACGATGGCAAGGGGGTGATCTTCGTCAGCCACACGGGCGCAGTCTATCCCAGCGGATTCATGCCCATCGCGTGCGGCAAGTTTCCCGCACAGTCCGTGGTGGACATCTATCAGAACTCGCCCCTGCTTCAGGCTCTGAGGGACGGCGACCGGCTGAAGGGCAAGTGCGGGGCCTGCGAGTTCCGGGGCATCTGCGGCGGCAGCCGGGCGCGGGCGTATGCGCTCACGCGTGACCCGCTGGCAGCCGAGCCCGACTGCGTCTACATTCCCGCCGCGTGGAAGGAGCGCGTCCCATGCTCAGCGTGAGCAATCTGCTCTGCGACCACCGCGCCGGCAACGAGCGCCTGCGCTACGGACACACCAACGGCACGGATCGCCTGGCGCGCCGCGCCGCCGAGCACGCGGTCTATCCTGACGCGCCCCGGCCGGTCGTGGTGTGGGCGGTGACCCGGGCCTGCAACCTGCGCTGCGTGCACTGCTACGCCTCGGCCACGCCTGGACCCGCGCCCGGCGAGCTGACCCACGAGGAGGGCCTGGCCCTCCTGGACGACCTGCGGGGCTTCGACGTGCCCGCCGTGCTCTTCAGCGGCGGCGAGCCCCTGGTCCGGCCGGACACCCCCGAGCTCATCGCCCACGCCCAGTCCATCGGCCTCACCTGCACCCTCTCCACCAACGGCCTGCTAATCGACGAGGCCATGGCCGACCGCCTGGCGGCCCTGGGCCTGAAGTACGTGGGAATCAGCGTGGATGGAGTTCCCGCGCGCCACGACAAGTTGCGCGGCATGAAGGGCGCCTTCGACGGCACCCTGGCCGCGATCCGCCGTTGCCGTGCCAGGGGAATCAAGGTGGGCGTGCGTTTCACCGTCCACGCCCTCAATCAGGAGGATCTGGACTCCATCTTCGACCTCTGCCTGGAGAACGACGTCCAGCGGCTCTGCATTTACCATCTGGCCTATGCGGGGCGCGGCGGCAAGATGCAGAAGGTGGACCTGACGGCCGAGGAGACCCGCCAGGTCGTGGACCGCATCTTCGAGCGGACCCGGCAGTGCCACAAGGAAGGGCACCCGCTGGAGGTGCTCACGGTAGACAACGCGGTCGACTCAGCCTACGTGATCCTGCAACTGGAGAAGACAGACCCGGAGCGGGCGGCCATCGTGGAGCGCCGGCTGCGCGGAACAGGCGGCAACCGGTCGGGCTGCAACATCGCCGCCATCGACCCGGTGGGCAACGTGCACTACGACCAGTTCAGCTGGCACTACAACTGCGGCAATCTCCGCGAGGCGCCCTTCAGCCGGATCTGGGCGGAGGCGTCCGATCCCCGCCTGGCCGTCCTGCGAGACCGCTGGGCCTCCCTCCCGGAACGCTGCCAGGCCTGCCGGTTCCTGCCCGTGTGCAACGGCAACCTGCGCACCCGCGCCGAGGCGGCAACGGGGGACTGGCTGGGCATGGACCCCAGCTGCTATCTCACGGACGAGGAGATCCTGCCGCTGTGATCCCAGGGCCGAGCAGTTGGCGACGCGCCGACCGGGCCTCGGCCGGACGCCCACGCTCCGGCTTCCCGACGGCCGACTGCCGCGTCGGCTCCCGCGCGCCAGAGGCCCGAGCGCGCGTGCAGTCCTTTGGACCCGCAGCCCGCCCGGTGCCGTGCGGTCCGATCTGCTCGACCGTTTCAGTCCTCGTGGAGAAGAACCCAGACGAGCAAGGTCCCGGATATGCCGACAATGGACACCCGAGCTGACACACTGACCGCTTCGGTCATTGCGGCGCTCGTTCTGCTTTCCAGCGCTGGCAACGCCGCGCTGCTCCTGGCCGCGGCCTCCGGGGGACTGGCGGTGCTCTTCTGGCTGCGCCGGGCCCATGCCGCGTTGCCTGCCGTGATCGCCGCGGGCGCGGCCTCCACCGTGGCCCTGTTGCTGGGGCTGGTGATTCTGCTTGCCGGCGCGCGCTGAGGCTGTCTGAACCGCTCGTACTGCGCGAGGGGGGAAGGGCCCGCGGGAGTCGCGTGCCCCGGCGGGCGGCACCGCGAAGGCCAGCTCCTACGGCGTCGCGGCGGGCCGGCGGTGCTCGGTGCGGATGCGCGCGTCCAGCGCCGCCATGGATACGAAGTCCGTTGCCGGGTCTGGCTTCTGGGCGAAGAAGCTCTTGCTGAACATGTGGCAGGACGCGCAGGTCTTGTTGGGCGGGCGATGCTGCTTCGCCCATGCCCGGTTCTTCTGGAACTTCGGCCCGTTCCAGATCTCCCAGAAGTCCTGCTCCAGCAGGTTGCCGTAGGTGTAGGTCTCCCGAAACGGAGTGCAGCACCCCAGCGTCACGTCCCCGGCATAGGTGACCCGAAACTGGTCGCCCCAGAAGAAGGAGCAGTTGAAGGGCTCGTCGGGATCCGTCCAGCGCGTGCTGATCTCTGGAAACGACTTGCAACGCACTCCCAGCTCCTCCATGCGCTTCCGCCCCGCCTCCAGCTCGCGCAGATACGAATCCGCCGAGCGGCGGTTGCGGAAGCCCCAGTCGTAGCCTGCCCAGGAGATGCAGTTGACAAAGTCCACGCCAAAGTCCGCAGCCTGCTCCACGAAGGGAACGAGCTCTCCCTCGTTCTCGTTGACCATGACAAAGTTCAGGCCCAGCAGGGGGAACCGGGCCCTGGTCTCCTGGCGGACGCGCACGAGCCGCCGGATGTTCTCGTGCAGGGGCTCGAGCCTGCCACCGCGGCGCACCCGACGGTAGGTCTCCGGGCGGGCCGCGTCCACGCTGATGTTCAGCTCCGTCAGGCCGCAGTCCATGAGCCTGTGAGCCTTCTCCTCGTCGATCAGCCCGCCGTTGGTGTAGATGCCGATCTTCGCCCAGGGTCGCTCCCGCCGGGTGTAGGCCACGACGTCGAAGAAGTGCCGGTACATCATGGGCTCCCCAAACCCATTGAGCGAGATGTTCATCACGTACGGGAACTGCGCCAGAATCCGCTTGTAGTTCTCGGGGTCCATGTCGCCCAGGCGGTAGGGCTTGAGCCCGACCGACCGCAGGCACTGGATGCAGGCCAGATTGCACCGGTTGGTCATCTCGATCTCGATGCCGGTGGGCTGGCTCTTCATGACCAGGGGCCGCTCGGACAGCTCCCTGCGGTGAAGGAGGTAGTTGCGCACGACCCGCGGATGCAGGAGGACTCCGAAGGCGTCGTTTTCCCGGAGCTTCTGATAGGCCGACCGAATGGTGCTCACTGCGGACATCTGCGCTGTATCGTTTCTGGCCGCGGGGCGGCCGTCTGCGGGGCTGCGGCCCCCTCACTCGGCGGCCGCAGCCGCGGGGACGCCCTCCCGCGATGCCGTTCCCCGTGACCGGCTTCTGCGGTGCCAGACAACTACGCGGAGGACTTGGCGCACCAAGTAGTGGGGTGTCAGGCGCAGGGCGGTGCGGATAACCGCCGCCGGACCCTGCCTGCGCGCCCGCTTCATACGGTAGGGAATGATGGTCTCCAGCCGCGCCCACAGCCGGGCGATCTCCAGGTCCCGCGTGGACATCTGGTTGGTGCGCATGGTGGCGGTGTAGCTGTTCCAGTCGGAGTATCGCATGCGCCGCGGGATGAGCCCCTCGCGCAGGGCGCGCCAGTACATGGGCGTGCCCGGGAAGGGGGTCATCACCGTGAACCCGCTCTCCACGTCCAGCTCGTTGGCGAACCGCCACGTCTTCTCGACGGTCTCCCAGGTCTCCTCCGGGGTGCCCAGGCAGAAGGTCCCGTAGATGTGGAATCCGATCTCGTGGCAGAGGGCGATCTTCTCCCGGAGCTTGTCGTTCACGCTGATCTTCTGTCCGATCGACTCCATGCAGTCGGCGTCGTTGGTCTCTATCCCCGTGGTGATGGTGCGGATTCCAGCCTGGTACATCTTGCGCAGGTTGTCCTCGTCAAACACCTCCACGCTGGTCTCCACCGTGGCGGAGAGCTTGACTCCCCTTCGTATGAGGGCCTCGCACAGCTCGCGTGCATAGCGCCGGTTGAACCCGAAGTTGGGGTCGCGGAAGCGGACTCGGTAGATGCCGTAGGTCTTGTTCAGGTGCTCAATCTCATCCACGACGGATTCGATGGCATTGTTGCGCCACGGCTTGCCTTCCAGGACCATGTAGGGGCACATGGTGCAGCCGATGGGGCAGCCACGGCTGGCCTGCACAAAGACGCCCAGCCGGGAAAGGTCGCCGTCCGGCGCATAGCGTTGCAACGGCAGCAGGTGCCATGCGGGCCGGGGCAGGTCCAGCAGGTTCCGGACCTTCACCCATTGGTGCACCCGGGCCTCGTTCTTGGCGCCGTCCCAGAGGTCGTCGCCCTCAAGGGGGGTGTAGGCATCCGGGCAGAGCACCCCCTCAACCTGCCGGAAGTCCGACGCCGCGAGGACCTTGTCCAGCATTGCTTCCGGCTCGCCGTAGAGCAGGAAGTCCATCCGGCAGTCGCGCACCCAGTGGTCCACGGTGGCCATAATCACGGTTCCAAATCCGAAGACCTTGGCCCGTGGGTGTAGTTCCTTGATGCGATTGCCGAAGGCGAGGTCCTGGAGCAGGGAGGGAATGGAAAGACGGATTCCGATCCATGTCTGCTCGTCTGCTTCGCCGATTCTCTCCGAGCAGAAGCGCTCGGCTTTGGCGCCATGGAATCGGTCCAGCAGCAGGTCGATGATGGTGACGCGCGCGCCGGCGCGCTCGGCGACGGCGGCGGTGTAGAGAAGGTCGATGGGCGGGAGGCCCAGCGGGTCCTTCTGGCCGGGCCTGAGAGGCCGGGCCACGCCGATGCCGCCGGAGTAGGTCCGCTCGTTGGTGTGTCCCTTCAGGGCGGGCGGATTGATTAGGACTACATGAGCCATGGGAATGCCTGCTATTCTCCCGGCCGCAACGCGGCGGCCTTCGCCCGGCCCGGCTGTGCGCCGGCCAGGCGCTCATAGATCCCGGCCACATCGTCTGCCAGCCGCCGGGGTGTGAATCGATCCACCATCTTCTGCCGGGCGCGCTGGCCCATCTCCCGCCGGAGCGTGGCATCTGTCAGCAGCTCGGCCACCGCACCGGCATAGGCCTCCGTGTCCCGGGGAGGCACGAGCCGGCCGTCCACGCCGTCCTCGATGATCTCCGGCAGGGCGCCGCTGTGCCAGCCCACCACGGGCGTCTCCATGGCCATGGCCTCCGCCACGACCAGTCCGAACGGCTCCTCACGCGACGGCACGCACAGCACGTCCAGGTCGGCGTACACCGGAGCCATCGACCGGTGCCAGCCAGCCCACACCACGGCCTCCTCCAGCCCGTTTCGGCGAATGGCCTCGGCCACCTCGCCGGCGAATCCCCCGGCGTCCGGCCCCGGTCGCGAAGCCCCTACGATGGCCAGCCGCGCACCTGGCACCCGTCGAAGCACCTCCGGCCACGCCGCCACCAGGTCCAGATGTCCCTTCCACACAATGAGCCTGCCCGCGATGCCGGCCACAGGAGCCGCGGGCGTCAGTCCCAGAGGCCCTCGAAGCGCCCCGGGCGCGTGGCCGGCGGGATTCAGCTCCTGGGCATCCACTGCATTCAGCGCCGTGTGGATGCGCTCCCTTGCTATGCCGGCGGCGGCCAGCGTTTCCGCGACGAACCCCGAGATGGCGATGATGGCGTCGCAACGGCTCAGCGCCCAGTTCGTCGCCCGGCCCAGGTGCGGGTCCCACCCAATATGCATGTGGACCACGCTCCTGCGCCCGGTGAGCCGGGCCAGCAGCGTGCCCATCAGCGCGTCGCGCGGACGGTCGGTGGTGTGGATCACCTGGATTCCCCAACGGTTCACCAGGACGGCCAGCCTTGGCAAGGCTGCTGCCAGGCTAGCCAGGTTGCCCAGTCCGCGTCCGGCCCTCGCTGCCGGGCCGCACTCCGACAGGGGGCTGCCCAGGTTCAGAAACACCGTGCGCGCGTGGGGCACACCCTCGAGCAGCGTCCGCATGCGGCCCGCGTCGTCCGCGCGGCTGTTGGTGGCCACATGCACTCGGCAACGGGCCGGGTCCAGGTGGCGGATGAGCATCAGGTGCACCGCCACATCCGCCCCGATGGCGCTGCGGGTGTTGAGAAACAGCACGCGGGTCATCGATCTATCTGCTATCTTCGGCACGCCGCGCCCCGCTCCCCAGCGCACCCCGGCGAGGCACGGCCCATGCCAGTGCCCGCGGGCGGGCCTCGTGTCTTCCTCCCTAGTCTAGAGCGTGCACGGCCTCTCCGGCAACCGCCGGGCCACAGGGCCCCGCCTGGCGGCACGCCGCCACGGCCAGCCCGGCGCGGAGCGCGGGAAAGCGGCAGCAAGGGGAAGATTTCCACACGCGGGCGGCGAATTCCCACTTCCCGCCGCTCCCCAGCGTGGAGAGGCGAATACTCTTCTTGCATAAAGCATGCCACATCCCGGGCGCGCCCCGACCGGCATGGCCGGGTATAACGATACGCGCCGGCCGTCCCGCCGCCCGGCTGCACGGAGGCGCGGGGTCTGGCCCATCCCGATCGCTTCGCTTCACGCGTCCAAGGAGGCGCCACGCCATGCCGAAACGCCCCGTCGCGCTGGAGGACCTGCTGAGATTCCAGATCCCTGGCGACACCCAGATCTCTCCGGACGGAGGCGCGGTGGCCTTCACAGTGCGGCGCCTGGATGGCGAGAAGAATAAGCAGTATGTCCGGCTCTGGATGCTGGATGCGGAATCCGGCGTGGCACGGCCGTTCACAGGTGACGGCCATTCGGACACCGAACCGCGCTGGGACCCCTCCGGGGAGCGCCTCGCCTTCGTGAGCGACCGCGACATGCCTGGTTCCCAGCTCTACTTGATCTCCCGCCACGGGGGCGAGGCGGAGAGGCTCACACGCCTGGAGGAGGGCGTCGTCCAGTGGCCTGCCTGGTCGCCTGACGGGTCGCGGATCGCCTTCCTCTATCGGCCTACGCCGGAGGCTTGGCGCGACCAGTCGAAGAAGGCGCGCCAGGAAAAGGATCTCTCCAGCCCCGTGCGCGTGCACCGGAAGCTCTTCTACCGGCTCGACGGGTTCGGCTACTTTGACGACAGCTTCCCGCAGCTCTGGGTGGCCGACGCGGCCACCGGTGAGGCGCGCGCCGTCGCCGCGGTTCCGCACAGCATCCGGTGCCCCTCCTGGACTCCGGACGGCCGCTCCCTGGTGTTCCTTGCGAACCTGAACCCCGACGACGATCTGGAGCCCCTGCGCGACGACATCTGGATCGTGGCGGCAGAAGGCGGAGAGATCCGGCGGATTCCGTCGCCCGCGGGACCCAAGGAGGCGGTCGCCGTTTCGCCCGACGGCCGGTGGATCGCCTTCATCGGCCACACGGACTTGGACGACACCTGGGGAGGCCGGAACGACCGGGTGCTGGTCATGCCTTTCACGGGCGCCGAGGAGGCACGGGACCTCACGGGCTCCAGCGACCTCGCCGTGGGCTATCTCACGCTCTCCGACATGCACGATGCTGGCGGCGGCCAACCGCTCCAGTGGACCCCAGACAGCGGCTCACTCCTCTTCCCCGTTAGCAGCCGCGGCGACACGCGGCTCTTCCGTGTGGACCTGGAAGGCGGCCCATTGACTCCGCTCACACCACCAGACCACGAGATGGGTGCCTTCAGCCTTAGCGCGGACGGACGCCGGATAGCGGCGCTCGTGGGCAGCGCCACGGACCTGCACCAGGCCACTGTCTTTCACATCGAGGAACACTCCGTGCTCCAGGGCGTGTCGGCAGGGGTGAACGGCGAGATCCTGGCCCAGGTGGAGCTGCAGATGCCCGAGGAGTTCGAGATCCAGAGTGGCGACGGGACCAGGGTGCACGGCTGGCTCCTGCGGCCCATCCCCTTCCATGCGGGCCGCCGGCATCCGTGTGTGCTCTACGTACATGGGGGCCCGGCGCTCCAGTACGGCGGCAGGTCGGCACCGTTCCACGAGCTGCAGTTGCTGGCTGCCAGCGGGTTCGCCGTGGTCTTCTGCAATCCGCGGGGCAGCAAGGGCTACGGAGAGGCCCACACCATGGCCATCAAGGGCGACTGGGGCAGTCAGGACTGGACCGACGTCCAGGCAGTTGCCGACTACGCCGCGGACCTGCCCTTCGTGGACCCCAGCCGCATGGCCATCATGGGCGGCTCCTACGGCGGATACATGACCGCCTGGGCCATAGGCCACACCGACCGGTTCCGCTGCGCCATTGCCGACCGCCTGGTCAGCAACCTGCACAGCATGTCCGGCACGTGCGACTTCCCCTGGCAGCACGGCAAGTTCTACCGGGGCAACGCCTGGGACGATCCTTCGGACCTCTGGCGCGTATCTCCGCTCCACTTCGCCGGCCGCATCAACACGCCCCTCCTCCTCGTCCATTCCGACGGGGACCTGCGTTGTCCGGTCGGCCAGGCGGAGGAGCTGTTCGCGGCACTTCGGCTTCAGCGCAAGGAGGTGGAGTTCGTGAGATACCCTGCGGAGTCCAGCCACGGCCTGTCGCGCAACGGCCCGCCGGACCTGCGGCTGGACCGCCTGCGTCGGAACCTGGAGTGGCTCCGGCGCCATCTGAACGGCATCGACCCGGAGAAGGAGCGGGAATGAAGGCACGATTCGAGGGAATGCGGCCAGGCGAGCCCATGATCGTGGACGAGCACGGCCGGCGCATCAGCATCACTTTGCGGCTAGTGCCTGAGACGCCCGAGGAGGTGGCCGAGCTGAAGAAGTTCTGCCGCATGACGGACGCCTTCACGTTCATCATCGACGAGGAGTACCGGGAGAACTCGGCCCACATCGCGCCCGTGTACGCAGAGCGGTCGTTCAGCGTGGTCCAGCGCCCGTCCTATCCAGAAGCCGTGGGCTGACCGGCGCTCTTCCGGCGGAGGCTGGAGATGCCAGCGCAATGCAGCAAGACCTGAGAGTCCTGCACTTCAGCGTGGGACCCCTGGACAACAACACCTACCTGGTGGCGGACGAGGCCGCTGCGGAGGCGGTCGTGGTGGACCCTTCCTTCGGCAGCCGCCCGGTTCTCGATGCGGTTCGGGACCGCGGATGGCGGATCGCCGCGATCGTCAACACGCACTGCCACTTGGACCACGTGGTGGAAAACCGCTGGTTCGTGGAGCAGACCGGTGCGCCCCTGGTCCTTCACGCCGGAGAGCTTCCGCTGATGGAGAGGCTGGATGCCCAGGCAGCCTGGATGGGCGTGCCGGTCCCTGATGCAACGGCACCCGGCAGGCTCGTTGAGGACGGGGAGTCCCTGGCCGTCGGGGCGGGTGCGCTCCGGGTGGTGCTCACGCCGGGCCACTCGCCGGGGCGCATCAGCCTGCTCGGGCCCGGGTTTGTAATCGTGGGCGACGTGCTGTTCGCCGGCAGCATCGGCCGAACTGACCTGCCAGGCGGCAGTCTGGAGCAGCTGCTCGATTCGATCCGCAGGCGGCTGCTCGTGCTGCCGGACGAGACCATCGTCTACCCGGGCCACGGGCCGGAAACCACCATCGGCCGCGAGCGGCGGAGCAATCCGTTCCTCGCGGGGCTGGAAACACGATGAGATCCGAACTGGGGAGGGCGCTGAAGGAGTGGGCTGTCGCCTGCGAGGCACTGCGCATGGGCGCGCAGACCGTCCTCTTGCGAAAGGGCGGAATCCGCGAAGAGGACGGGGTCTTCCGGATCAGCGACCGGGAGTTCCTTCTGCTCCCAACCTGGGAACACCAGCAGGAGGAGCTGCTGCAGGCGGAGTGGGCTCAGCGGCTCGCGCACACTCCGCCTGTCCACGCGACCCGTCCCGCGTCCGCATCGACGCCTTCGCGCGCGTGGACTGCATCTGGAAGACCGACAACGAGGAGGCGCTGCGCGCCCTGGAGAGCCGCCACATCTGGAACGAGCGCTTTCTGACCGTCCGACTGAACTACAGCCCCTATGATCCGCTCTACGTCCTCCTCCTGCGGGCCTATGCGCTTCCGGACCCCCACGTCATCCCCATGCGCCCGGCGTACGCCGGATGCCGGTCGTGGGTCACGCTGGAGCGCCCCCTCTCCACAGCCGGCGCCATGCCAGCGCTTGACGACGAGGCGTTCGCCGCCATGCGCCGCGCCTTAATCGAGCTTCTGGGACAGCCTCGTTCACGAGCGGCACCGTGAGCCGCGCGTACAGCCGAGAAGCTGCGGCACGTCCGGCGGACAAGGACAAGCCGGGCCGCGGGGCGGGCTCCGTGGGGGCAGCAGCATCGTCCGGTGCAGTCAGGTCCGGCCCAACAAGGCGACGAACATTGCCTGCCGCCCCGACGTATATAACCGCAGGATCGGGATCGGCGCCATGCAGGACCTCCTGCCGGACAGTTCCATCGGATTGCCGGTTGCGGCCCTGGCCGCAGCGACCTGTCTGCGCGCCAGCCTGGCCGCGGAGCTTCGCCGGGCGGAGGGCCCGTCCGCCGGGCTCCGGCTGGCATCCGAGACCATGGACTCGCTTATTGCGGCCATGGCGGTGGTCTTTCTGATCGTCCGGCCCTTCATGGCCCAGGCGTTCTTCATCCCCTCCAGCTCCATGGCGCCGACGCTTGTTCCAAGCGACCGGATTCTGGTCAACAAGCTGGCCTACAGGCTGGGCGAGCCCAAGCGCAACGAGGTTGCCGTGTTCCGCGCGCCGCCCGAGGCCGACCCCTCCGGACGGCGTGAGGAGCGGGACTTTGTCAAGCGGGTGGTGGGCCTCCCGGGGGACGTCATCGAGGTCCGGGGCGGAGTGACCTATGTGAATGGGCGGCCGGATCACGCCCCGGGCGCAGAACCGCCGGATTACGAGCTGGACCCCTTCGTCGTCCCGCCCGGCACCCTCTTCGTGATGGGCGACAACCGCGGCCATAGCAACGACAGCCATTGGTGGGGCCCTCTGGAGAAGAGCCGGCTGGTGGGCAAGGCTGTGGCCATCTTCTGGCCTCCGGAGCGGGCGGGAGCCATTCAGTGAGTTCCGTGAAACCACCGCCCGGCCGCGCCCGTCGGTCTTCCGACCCGCCCGAGACACGACCATGCCACGCGCCCGGCCCGGCCACGGCCTGCCGTTGTTGACAACGTCCGCTGCCCCGCGCATAATGGGGCGGGACACTTCGGGCATGACGGCCACTTCCGGCACGATGCGCGCCGACAGGCGCACCAAGAATCTGGTCAAGCGCCTCCGCCCTGGCGACATCGCCGTCATCCACCATGCAGACCTGGACGCCACAGCCGCGCGCGCGCTTGTGGAGTGCCGCCCCGCAGCCGTGGTGAACGCGGTGCGCTCCATCTCCGGCCGCTACCCCAACCGGGGTCCCGAGATCCTCCTTGCGGCGGGCATTCCCGTGCTCGATGAGGCAGGGGAGGCGCTCTTCGAGAGCGCCCTGGCGGAGGAAGGGACGGAGGCGGTCCTCTCGGACGGCTGCCTCCGCCTGGCTTCCGGAGCCTCCGCGGAGGGCGTGCCGCTCACCCTCCAGCGCGTGGCTGCCCAGCTGGAGGAGGCCCGCCAGAATCTCAGCCGCGAGCTGGATGCCTTCGCGCGCAATACTCTGCACTACCTGGCCGCGGAGAAAGGCCTCTTGCTGGACCCCCTGGAGGTGCCCGAGCTGGACACCGCCATCCGCGGCCGCCACGTCCTCATCGTTGTGCGAGGCGAGGGCTACAAGGAGGACCTCCGGGCCATTGTTCCCTACCTGGACGACGTGCGGCCCGTTCTGATGGCGGTGGATGGCGGTGCGGATGCCCTGCTGGAGATGGGCCTCAAGCCGCACCTCATCGTGGGCGACATGGACAGCGTGAGCGACAGGGCCCTGGCCTGCGGCGCTGAGATCGTGGTGCACGGCTACGCGGGCGGCGACCGGGCGATCCCGGGCCTGGAGAGGGTCCGCCGCCTGGGCCTGCAGGCCAAGGTCTTCCACGCCGCCGGCACCAGCGAGGACATCGCGATGGTCCTGGCCGATGAGAAGGGCGCTTCCGTCATCGTCGCCGTGGGCGCCCACTACGGGCTGGAGGACTTCCTGGACAAGGGGCGCGGGGGCATGGCCAGCACCTTTCTGGTGCGGCTGCGCCTGGGATCCAAGCTGGTGGATGCGAGGGGGATCGGCCGGCTCTGGGCCGCGCGCAACCGGCCGGCCACCCGGGAGCTGGTCCTCCTGGGCGTGGCGGCGCTGTTCCCGGTGGTGGTGGTGGCTGCCTCCTCCCCTTGGATCCGCACGCTCGTGAGCACCTTCTGGCTCTCCCTGCGCTCCACATTCGGCGTCCGATGAGGCGCTTGCAGCCATGAGCCCAGGGTTCCGCTACCACGTGGCCAGCCTTGCCGCCGTGTTCCTGGCGCTCGGCGTGGGAATCCTCATCGGCAGCTCCTACGTGCAGGGTCCCATTGTGGAGCGGCAGACGCGCCGCCTGGCGGAGCTGCGCCAGCAGTTCATCCGCGAAGTTGAGCCCGCCCGAATCGCCAATCGGCGCTACGCCGACTTCGTGGCCGCCGCGGGCCCATATCTCGTGGGCGAGCGCCTCCGGGGGGTGCGCGCGGCCGTGGTCCAGACCGGCGACTATCCAGACTGCGTCCGCACGGTGCAGGAGGCACTGGAGCAGGCAGGCGCGGAGGTTGGCGGGGTGGTGGTCATCGACCCTGCCTTCCCCGCCCGCCTGGCTGCCGGCCAGGGAATCGCCATCGGGGACGCGGCGACGGCGATCCGCAGGCTGGCCGCGGCGCTCGCGCGGCCCGGCGGCGACCGGATGCTGGGAACCCTGCGCGATGCGCACCTCCTGGACTATAGGGGAGACTTCTCCCAGCCCGCGCACGCAGTGGTGCTCGTGGGCGGCGCGCGGGAAGGCATGGCAAGCCGCACCAGCCGGGTTGACGTGCCCCTCGCGCGGGAGCTGGCGGCCCTGGGAGCGCGGGTCGCCGCAGCGGAGCCGGAGGCCGCGGCCGTCTCGAGCATTCCCGACCTGGCTCCCGCCGGCATACCCACCGTGGACAATGCGGACACGGACATCGGGCGCATCGCAATCGTCCGCGCACTGGGCGCCCCGCCGGCGGACTACGGCGTGAAACCCACCGCGAGGGGCGGCATCCTGCCTCCGCATCCCAGCACGCCATGACCTCCGCGGTGATTCCCGCGCGAAATGAGGCGGACCGGATCGCCGCCACGCTGGGCGCCCTGGCTGCTGTGGAGGGTGTGGACGAGGTGATCGTGGTGGACGATGGCTCCACGGATGCCACGGCCGATGCGGCTGCCATGCACGGAGCCCGCGTGGTGGTCCACGCGCGGAACCTGGGCAAGGGCGCGGCACTGGAGACGGGCGTGCGCTCGGCGCGGGGAGAGATCCTCCTGCTGCTCGACGCCGACCTCGGGGACACGGCCGCTCAGGCGGCCCTGCTGCTGGACCCTGTCCGGCGCGGCGAGGCAGACATGGCCATCGCCATGTTCCCCGTCGTGCCCGGACGTGGAGGAGGCATGGGTCTGGTGGTGCGGCTCGCACGATGGGGGATCCGGCGCGCTGCCGGACGGGAGATGGCGGCCCCCCTCTCCGGCCAGCGTGCCCTGAAGAGGGAGGTGTGGGACCGGGCGCGCCACACAGACCGGGGCTTCGGCGTGGAAACCGGCCTCACCATCGATGCACTGCGGGCGGGTTTTCGGGTGGTGGAGGTGCCTACGACGATGACCCACCGTGTGACGGGGCGGGACGTGCGCGGTGTCGTCCACCGCGCGCGCCAATTCCGCGACGTGGCGCTGGCGCTCTGGGCGCGGCGCGGGACCCGATGCTGAGTCCCTGGGGAGCCGCGGCTCTGTCCGCCGCCGGACTTGTCTGGCTGGCCCTGCTCATGGCGGGCACCGAGCCTGCGCTGTGCCGGATGGGCCTCCTGCGCCGGAACTTCCAGGGCAGGCCCATTCCCGTCGGGATCGGGCTCGTGGTTCTGCTCTGGGCGCTGCCCGCGCTGGGCGTCTTGGCCGTCCTGGCGCCGGCCGGAATCCGGGCGACGACTGCCTTTGCCGCCGTGATCTTGGCATTCGGCCTGCTCGGACTGGCGGACGACCTCTGGGGCGACCGCCGGGCGACGGGGTTGCGTGGCCATGTCGGCGAGCTCCTGCGCCACGGGCGCGTTACGACCGGTCTGCTGAAGCTCGTGGGCGGCGCGCTGGCCGCGACACTGGTCCCCCGGCTGATTCTGGACCGCACCTGGCCCGCAGCCCTGCTTGAGGGGGCGCTCATCGCGCTCTCGGCCAACCTGCTCAACCTGCTGGACCTGCGGCCAGGGCGCTGCGCCGCGGTATTCCTGGTGCTCGGGAGCCTGGCTTCGCTCGCTGACGCCTTCGCTCGCGGCGGCGTGCGGCTGCCGCCGCTCCTGCTGGTGCTCGTCCCCGCGCTGGCCGTCTATCCCCGGGACGCCCGCGGCCAGGCCATGCTGGGCGACGTGGGCTCCAATCTTCTCGGGGCCGCGCTGGGGCTCGCGTTGGCGCTCGCGATCCGCGCGCCCGCGGGGGAGCTGGCGCTGGTGGCCGTTCTTGGGGCGGTGCACGTCGCCGCAGAGCGCTGGTCGCTCACGGCCCTGATCGAGCGTGCGCCCGCCCTGCGCGCGCTGGACCGGCTCACCGGAATCCGGGGGGATTCGGCAAGCGAATGAAACCGGCGCCGCAGCGCATCCGTATGCATTCAACCCGGAGGTGCCGGTCGCTGCACGGCACCCGAGCGGGCATGGGAGGCTGGAAGCCACGATGACGTGCGCCGCGTGCGGCGCCGCCACGGCCCGGAGGAGCGCCTACTGCGCCGTCTGCGGCCTGGCGCAGGACGGCAAGCCGCACACAGACTGGAATCGCACCCCGGAGGCCCTGGCCTACGAGGACCTCTCGCGCGCTCTGGCGGACGGCGAGGCGCTCCTGGCGCTGACCCGGGGCCGTGTTGCCGGCAACTGGCGGCCGTCCCGATCCCTGAATCCCCAGTCGTTCCTGTCGCCCTTCGCCAACGTGGGGCTCACTCCCAACAGGCTGCTGGTGCAGCAGATCCATCAGGGCACTGGCCGGGCGCTGGGCGGGCGGCCCTCTGCCTTTCCCCTGAGCGAGCTTCACTCGCTTAGCGTGGCCGACGCGGACCCGTTCGAAACGGGCCGCACCCTCCGCCTGGTGGCCCATCTCCAGAGTGGTGAGTCCGTGCGCCTCAAGGTGATCGGCCGGTTCGTACACGCCGCCCGCGAGATGGTGGAGGTGTGGCACTCCCTGTGCGACACGGCGCCGCTGAACCAGTCCGACCCGCCGCTCGCGTGCCCGGCCTGCCGTCGGCCGCTGGACCGTCTCCACCGCTACTGCCCCTACTGCGGCGCCCGACAAGACCAGGAATGAGGGGAAGAGCGCCGAACTGAGCGAATCCATGACCGCACCCACCCAGACGCCGCCCGCCGACGAGAACCGCGTGCGCCTGCCCGGCCTCCATCCAACCGCCTTCGAGCACCCCCTGGACCGCGCCGCCCTGGAGACGCTCCGGCGGACACCCGGGCTGGACCTGCTGTTCCGCAAGCTCTCGGCCCTCCACTATGAGCGCATGGTGCGTCTCTACTTCACCGCCGACAGCCTGCGACTCACCCCGCGCCAGTGCCCCCGCGTCTACCAGCTCCTGCGCGACTCCGCCGGCGTGCTCGACATGGACGAGCCCGATCTCTTTCTCGCCCAGTCCCCCATTCCCAACGCATGGGCCATCGGGATGGAGCGCCGCACCATCGTCGTGACCAGCGGGCTGGTGGACCTGCTCTCCACCGATGAGCTGCGCTACGTGATCGGCCACGAGATGGGCCACATCAAGAGCGACCATATGCTCTACCGGACCATGGCAGCCTTCCTGGCAGTTGTGGGGCTTGTGGCCATCCGCAATTTGCCCTTCGTGAACCTCCTCACTCAGGCGCTCCTGATCGCTCTCTACGACTGGTCGCGGAAATCGGAGCTGACGGCCGACAGGGCCGGGCTTCTGGTGGCGCAGGATCAGGGGGTGGGGGTGAGCGCCCTGCTCAAGCTGGCGGGAGGAGCCCGGAGCGTGGCCGAGGAGCTGAGCACCGAGGAGTTCGTGAAGCAGGCCGACGACCTGGAGGATATGGGGACGAACCTGCTGGACGCACTCTACCTGTTCGAGATGACGCTGAAGCAGACGCACCCCTTCCCAGCCCTGCGCGCGCGGGAGATTGTGCGCTGGCACGACCACGGGGCGTATCGCCAGATCCTGCTGGGGGACTACCCGCGGTATTCGGGTGAGGCGCGCCGATGTGCCCGGTGCGCGGCGCCCGTGGAGAACCCCCTCTTCCAGTTCTGTCCGGAGTGCGGCGCCCGCCTGGATGCAGAGTGACCCCGGTCGCTGGCATAGCACAGAGGGGGACGCGCACCACCACAGCGCCGCGGGTCGCGCCGGCAGCCTTCGCCGGGCGCTGTGGGTCCAGGGGACGGGCGCCTGAAGCGCTGGGCTCGGTCCCGCGGACCCGGAGGGAGGTTCAGGAGAGCAGGTCCTCCGGGACGCCGTACGGGCCGGTGCGAAACATCTGGTCGATCTGATCGCGGTTCACCAGGATCTCCCGGGGCTTGGCGCCGTCGGGCGGGCCCACGATTCCCTTCTCCTGCATCATGTCCACGATCCGGGCGGCGCGCGTGTACCCGATCTTGAAGCGCCGCTGAAGCATGGACGTGGAGGCGTGGCCGTTGGTGACCACTAGCCGCACCGCCGCCTCGAACAGGTCGTCGTCGTCCCCGTCAGTGTCGTCGCCCCGGGAGGTGGGGGTGTCCGACGTTCCGGAGTCGATGGGCGTGAGGCCGTATTCCGGCGCGCCCTGCTGCCTCAGATAGGCCACGAGGCCGTTTGTCTCGTCCTCGGAGAGGAAGCAGCCCTGGATCCGCGTGGGCTTGGCGGCGTCGATGGGCATGAAGAGCATGTCGCCTCGCCCGATGAGCCGCTCCGCGCCGTTCATGTCCAGGATCGTGCGGCTGTCCACCTGGGACGACACGGCGAACGCGATGCGGCTGGAGATGTTGGCCTTGATGAGTCCCGTGATCACATCCACGGAGGGCCGCTGGGTGGCGATGACAAGATGGATCCCGGTTGCGCGGGCGAGCTGGGCCAGGCGGCAGATGGATGTCTCCACCTCGGCGGCGGCCTGCATCATCAGGTCGGCCAGCTCGTCTACGATCAGCACCAGATAGGGAAGCTTCTCGTCGGCCGCCACGCGCTGGTTGTAGCCTTCGATGTTGCGGGTCTGCATGCGGGCGAAGAGGTCGTAGCGCCTCTCCATCTCCCGCAGGGCGGCCCGGAGGATGCCGGCCGCCAGCTTCACGTCCTTCACCACCGGGTGCATCAGGTGCGGGATGCCGTCCCAGAGCGAAAGCTCCACCCGCTTGGGGTCGATCATCAGCAGCTTGAGCTCGGCGGGCGTGGCCCGGTACACGAGGGAGGCGATGAGGGTGTTCAGGCAGACGGACTTGCCCGAGTTCGTGGAGCCGGCCACGAGCAGGTGGGGCATCTTGGCCAGGTCGGCGTAACGGCACGCGCCTCCCACGTCCTTGCCCAGCGCGAAGGTGAGCCTGGAGGGCGCGTTCCAGAACTCCGGCTGGTCGAGGCATTCCCGGAGGGCAACCAGGGCCGGGGTGGTGTTGGGCACCTCCACGCCGATGGCCGACTTTCCCGGGATCGGCGCCTCCACGCGCACGTCGATGGCGGCCAGGGCCATGGCCAGGTTGTCGGCCAGGGAGACGATCTTGGAGACCTTGATTCCGGGTGCCAGCTGGATTTCGTAGCGCGTGACAGTCGGGCCGTGGGCCACCTCCACCACATCGGCCTGAATGTTGAAGTGGGAGAGGGTCTGCTCCAGCACCTTGATCTTGTCCGCCAGCTCCTGGGCGCCCTTGCGCGGCGGCGGGGGCGCCTCGTGGAGGAGCGTGATCGGCGGGAGCTTGAACTCGCCGTCGGCGGTCTCGGCGGCCAGCATGGGGATCGGCGCCTGATCCGGCGGGGGCTGCCTCCTGCGGGGGCTGCGCGGCTCTGCGGGAACGGGCGGGGCAGCTGGGGGCACGGGCGTGGCCGCGCCATCCGGCACGCAATCCTCCTCCGTCCGGTCGGCGCCGGGACCGCGGAACAGGAGGAACCCGCGCCTTCTCCCGCCCTCCTCCTGGGAAGCGGGAAGCCCCTTCACGCCCGCCAAGGCCACGTCCGGCCGGCGCCTCGACCCTATTGTCGCGCGGCGCTCCTTCACCACCGCAATGCCCTGTCGGGCTGCCGCGAGGCCCGCCGTGGCCGGCCGGCCGAAGAGCACGTGGAGAATCTCCAGGAACGGCTTCTCGGCGACGAGCACCACTCCCATGCAGGCCAGCATGAGGACGAACAGGTAGCTCGCCACGACGCCCACGAGCCGGACGAGCACAGTTCCCAGCACCGCACCCACGTAGCCGCCTGCCGCCTCCACCTGATGGGGCTGCCAGGCCGGCTCCTGCGCCAGTTGGCCGAGCTGCGCCACGTGCCTCCAGGTGACGTAGGCCAGGAAGAGCAGGAGGGAGCCGTAGGAGGAGTGGGAGAAGGCAAGCCGCTCAAACCCCACCAGGAACATGGCGCCCACGAACATGAGGATGACGGGAATCACGTAGGCGCCTGTTCCGGCAAGCAGCCGCAGTCCGCGGTCCACCGAATCGGAGAGCAGGGCGTGCTGGGGCCAGGTGAGCCAGAGCAGGCAGGCTGCGCCGGTGAAGAAGAAGAGCAGCCCGGTGAGGTCGCTCGCTCGCCGGCTTCGAGGCGCGGCGTCCGGCGTGCGGCGCGCTTTGACCATGCAGTGCCTCCGGAACGGCCCGTCGGGGACGGGGGGCGTTCGGCCGATTATAGCAGACGCGGGACGGGGGGTCAACGCGCCAGCACCGCGTCCGGCCGGTCCCGGGAGCGGGGCCGAGCCGCCAATGGGTGTTCGCGCGTCGGCCTACATATTTTTGCGCCTTTTCCTCTCCAGACGCTTGACAGTAGACGGCTGTCCTTGTAAACTGTCGGCGAGGAGGGTGCATCCATGACGCGCGGCCTTACCGACAAGCAGGACCGAATTCTCAAGTTTATCCTGGACTATGTGGCGGAGAGGGGGTATCCGCCTTCGATTCGAGAGATCGGCAACGCCTTCGGCATCTCCAGTCTCCGCGGCGTGACGGTGCATCTGGACGCGCTGGAGCGCAAGGGGTACATCAAGCGGGCGTCCACCTCCCGGTCGATCACGGTCATCGGCAAGACCGGCGCCACCGCTCCGAGTCGCAACGTGACGTTTCTGCCCGTGCTGGGCACGATTGCGGCCGGGGTGCCCATCACAGCCACGGAGAACGTCGAGTCCTACGTCCCCGTTCCGGAAGAACTGGTGCGCAACACCCAGGGCGCCTTCGTGCTGGAAGTAAAGGGCGACAGCATGATCGGGGATCACATCATGCCCCGGGACCTGGTGGTTATCAAGCCCCAGCCAAACGCGGAGAACGGCGACCTGGTCGCGGTTCTGCTGGGGGACGAGGCCACGGTGAAGCGGATTCGCTACGAGAACGGGCGCTGCCGCCTGATGGCCTCGAATCCGGCCTATGCTCCCATCGAGGTGAACCGCGAGGACAGCCGCGTGCTGGGCAAGGTGATCGGCCTGTTGCGCAGCTATCAGTCGTCCCGCTACTCCTCCTGAGGCCGGGTCCGTCCCTCCGCGGCGGCGACGGTTTCTGTCCCGGGCAGGCGGGCGCTTTGGCTGCTGGTCGTCTCCTTGACGCCACGCGGGGGGGCGTGGTAGAATCCCGGTGCCTCGAGGGGCGGACGCGGGGGTGTAGCTCAGTCCGGTTAGAGCGCCTGCCTGTCACGCAGGAGGCCGCGAGTTCAAGTCTCGTCATCCCCGCCAGAACGTGCAAGGCCCTGTGCTCACAGCACAGGGCCTTGCTAGACTCTGACGGCCGGGAATCAAGCGGCGCGGAGCATCTCCTGGGCCAGGTGGAGGTTGTGGGCGGCCTCCGCATAGTCCGGCCGGCGCGCCAGCGCCTCCCGATATACTGCGGTTGCCGCAGCGTACTCCCCAGTCTGCACCAGGCAGTTGCCCAGGACAAAGAAGCCGGCGGCGTTGCCCGGGTCCAGCTCCAGTGCCGCGCACAGCGTCTCAGCCGCCTTGGGATACTCCCCAATGCGGTAGAGCACGTCCGCCGCGTTGAAGTAGGCGTTGGCGCAGGAAGGGTCCAGCGCGATGGCATCGGCGAAGCAGTCTATGGCCCCTGCCGCCTCGCCTAGGTCCGCCAGTGTTCGCCCGAGATTGATGGCCGCCTCCGCGGACGCGGGATTGAGGCGCCGAACCTGCTCCCAGGCGTTGCGGGCCTCCTCCAGGCTCCCGGCCCGCTCGCAGCACGCGGCCAGCCGCGCCAGCACCTCCAGGCTGCCGGGCTCGATCTCCGCGGCGATCCGCAAGGCAGGGAGAGCCGCCAGTTCCTCGCCAGCATCCCACAGCACGCAGGCGTGCTCCACCCGGGCATGCCGATGGTCCGGCTGCACGGCCAGCAGCCGCTCCAGCTCCACGCGGGCCTCTGTGAGGCGACCCATGGTGCGCAGCGCGGTGGCCAGCAGGCAGCGGGCGTCCCCGAAGCTCTCCTTCTCCGCAAGGGCCGCGCGGCAGTGGCGCGCGGCCTCTTCCCAGCGATCCTGACCGGTGCAGGCCAGAGCCAGTCCGTAGCGGGCCTTGTAGGTGTAGGCTCCAATGTCCCCGGTGTGCACGAACGCGGGATTCGCCCCCTCCTCGATGGCCTTCTGGAAGAGCGCCTCCGCCCGGGCGTACTCCCTGCGGTGCAGGCACGCGTGCCCCCGGGCGAACTCCAGCGCCGGGTGGCGGATGCCCAGGGACCCGGCCCGGTCGCACACCGATTCCGCCTCTTCGGCCCTCCCCGTCACGTAGAGCGCCGTGGCCCACTCCACGAAGAGCATGGCCGTGTACTCCTCGCGGGGGTCCGGCGACTCGCCGGCGCGCTCGAACCAGCGGATCGCGTTCTCCATGTCGCCCAGGGTGTAGTAGGCGTTGGCCAGGTTGAACCGGTGGAAGGTCGCGTAGAACGGATCCCTGTTCTCCTCCACCTCGCGGGTGAGCATGCGGATGAACCGTTCGTGCTTGCCGCGGGCGCTCATCACGTCCGCCGCGTATCCGTAGTGGTCCACAGTAAGCTGGGACATGGCGCACACATAGCCCGCCTCCTGGAGGGAGCGCATGTTCTGCTCATGGATCCGGCCGGTGAAGCGGATCCCAGGACCCAGGCGAAAGAGCCGGCACGCCCGGTGCCAGCAGACCTCCGAACCCGGATGGCTCTGGAGGAAGTTGCGGATGTTCACCATGTACCCGCCCACACGGGGCTCGGCCGCCTCCACCAGATAGCGGAGGAGGCCGGCCTGGCCCGCCGCAAGCCGCTCGTCCGCGTCCAGCCAGAGCGCCCAGTCTCCCGTGGCGTGGTCCAGGGAGACATTGCGCGCGGCGGCGAAATCGTCCGTCCACTCCCACTCCACGACCTTTGCGCCCATCCCCCGGGCGATCTCCCTGGTGGAGTCGGTGGAGCCCGTGTCCACGACCACGATCTCGTCCACCGCGCCCTGGATGCTCGCCAGGCATTCCCGCAGGTACTGCTCCTCGTTCTTCACGATCATGACGGCCGAAACTCGCGGACGCGCGGGCGGCTCCGCGGCGGGCGGAGCCTTGGGCGCGTCCTTCGCCAGCAGGGCGGCCGCCTCAAGCACGGTCCGCATCTGGGACCGATAGGCGGGATCCGGACGGCCGGTCTTCCGGCGGGCGCGCCGCGCGTCCCGCAGCGCGGCTGCCCGTGCACGCTCCAGTGTGCGCCGGATGTCCGGGTTGTCGGGGGTGAAGGCGAACGCCTTCATGGCATGCACCAGTGCTGCGGACGGCTCGCCCGCGTCCAGGAGCAGGAACGCCAGATTGTGGTGGAAGTCCCGGGCGTTCGGTGCGCGGCCCGCAGCGTCCTCCATCAGCGCGCGGGCACGGTCCACCTCTCCCAGCCGGAACAGTGTCACCCCCAGCGCGTTCACAAGGTCCCAGTCCTCGGGATGATCCGCGAGGCAGGCGCGGATCTTCTCCAGCGCCACGCGCCAGTTGCCGGCGCGCGCCTGAGCCAAGGCTGCCTGCTTTTCGGACTCGAAATCAGCGGGAGCGCGACGGGTAGCGGAGACCGCGGCATTGAGTGCCTGGAGCCTCTCCGCCGCTATCCGGGCGGCCTGGGCCCAGGTGTGGCGCGCGGCGATGTCCCGCGCGGCCCGGGCGCCGATCTCACGGGCCGCGGCCGGGTCCTCGTACACTCGCCGGAGGGCGGCGGCCAGGGCCTCCCGGTCGGGCTCGGCCCAGTAGGGGTAGTCCACGGTCTCCATGTCGCCGATGCGCTTCTCGGCGTGGCGCACCAGCGTGGCGGGCACCAGCAGGCTGTTCTCGGCGCTGGCAAAGTCCAGCGCCGCGCCGTAGCCGGTAACGATGGCCGGCCTGCCGCACGCCATCGCCTCGGCAATGGGAAGGCCGTAGCCCTCGCCACGGTAGGGATGGGCCAGGCAATCGCAAGCCGCGTACAGCCCCGGCATCTGGTCCTCGCCGAGGTCCTCCGGGAGATGCACGATCTCCGGGGCGCCCGGCTGGGACTGGAGCGCCGCGATCAGGGCGCCTGCCGTCTGTCCGGCGTAGAACGAATCCGCGCCGAAGTCCTTGATGACCAGGGCCACGTCGTCGTCGGCGGTGAAGGCGCGCACATAGGCGTCGAGCAGGGCGTCGACGCCCTTCCGGGCAATTGTGCCGCCCACAAAGAGGAATTTCACGCGCTTCCGAGTGGGCAGGGGGAGGGGCTCTGCCGCGGGATGGAACCGGGCGGTGTCCACGCCGTTGGGCACGACGGCAACCTTCTCCGGAGGGACTCCGCCCGCCAGGAAGCACTCGCGCACCCAGTGGGTGGGCACCCACACCTCGTCCACCGTCTCGGCAATGCCGCGCACCCAGGCCGCCGGAATGGAGCCGAACTCCCAGGGCTGGACCACCACGAACCTTGGCGTGCCGGGCCGGGAGAAGTCGGGGGGCCACTGGTGCCGGATGGTCACGAGCGGGTCTTGCGGCGGAAGGCGCAGGGCCCGGTGCAGCGGCTGGAAGCGGGGCGCCCGGAAGGACTCTGCGTTGCCGGGCCCGGTATGCCGGATTCCAATGTCAAAGCGTCCCGTCTCGAGCAGAGCGAGCGAGAGCTCGCGGTTCACCAGGGCCAGGCTGTGGGTGGCAAAGAAGGCACCCTCGAACGTGATCCCCTGGCGTCCCGTGGCGATGCGAAGCGGCATGCGGAGGCTCCTTCAAGCGGCCTGTGGTCGGATGCGGTGGCGCAGCGCGGCGAGCGATCCTGGCAGGATTATCGGCACGCCGGCCGCCTCCGCGAGAGCCCGGTGGAGAGGGACCCCGGAATCCACAAAGGCTCCGGCATCGCGGAACAGCCGCCACTGGTCCTCAGGGCACAGGGGCTCCGCGTGGAGCGTGATGTCGGGGGCGTGCTCCGGCGCGAGCCCCATGCGCTCCAGCAGGCGCTCAATCCGGTAGGCGATCTGGGCGGCATCCGCACCCGATGCCGGATCCAGGCGCAGGGCCAGCTCCACGGGATCACCCGCATGGAAGACGGCGCAGTGCTCCGCCACGAGGTTCTCCCACTGAGCCGTCTGGACCCAGTCAGGCAGCGCCAGGACGCGGAATCCGCGCTTTCGTTCCCCAGGCGCGGCCAGTCGGGCCTCGATCTCCTCCAGCGCCGGCAGGGCGTGCTGGCAGGGGGGACAGCCGGCGACCACAGCCCGAAGCTCGTCCAGCAATCCGCGGCACTCGGTGGTCCTGCCCGCGTCCGCCAGGAGTCCCGCCAGGATCACCCAGATCTCCGTCTCCAAGGGGGCCGCCCGGTAAGCCTTCCGGAGTGCGGAGATGGCCGCGTCCAGCCGTCCGCAGGCGCGCAGGCACCGTCCGAAGATGTGTTGTGTGGCGCTGTGTGCGGGGCGAATCTCCACGGCCTCCCGCGCGTGTGAGAGCGCCTCCAGGAACCGTCCACAGGCGAGGTCCACCTCGGCCATCAGGCTCTGGGCGCGCCACCGGAGCAGCCGAGCCATGGCGGACGTCCAATCGGGGGAGCCGTGGGCATGGCGTATCCAGACATCCTCCACGGCCACGTCGAAGGCGGCGAATCTGCGCGGAATGCAGGCGCCGTCCACCTGGTCCGGGCGCAGCGCGGGGGGCTCCAGCTGGCGCGCGGCTTCCATCAGCGCGGCCCGCGCCTCGTCCAGACGGCCAAGGGAGAGGAGTATGTGGGCGCGATTGAGGCGCAACACCGGCCTGTCAGGCGCCAGGGCCACAGCGCGGTCCGCCTGCTGGAGCGCCTGCGCCCAGAGTGCCGCACGGGCCGCGCCGTCTCCGGTGGAGGCGCCCCACTCGAACAGGAGGCAGGCGCGATCGCCCGCAAGCGACGCGTCGCCCGGTAGGGCGCGGTGCAACGCAAGGAGGGCGGGGTCGGCTTCGGCGAGATGGCGCCGGTCGGTGACCAGCATCCACTGGCGGGCGCGCCGTCGGATGCGTTCCGGTGCCGGCAGCGCGCGCCATGCCCGACCTGCGGGCCTCTCCATGGCATCCTCAATCACCGCCATCAGCCGCGCCAGTTGGAGAGGGTAGGCATGGCGCTGCACGGCGGCTCGTCCCGCCTCGGCAATGCGCCGGCGCTCCTCCTCGTCGGCCAGATAGTGGTCCAGCAGGTCCTCCAGGTCGTCGTCTCCGTAGAGCACGCAGCTCTCGCCGTCCGCGAAGACCTCCTCCACCTCCCGATTCGTCCGCTCGTAGAACAGGAGGGCGCCGCAGGCAGCGGCCTCATAGGCGCGCATGTTCAGCTCGCCTCGTATGGAGCGATTGAAGACGATTCGGGCCCGGCTCATCAGCCTGGCGTACTCTTCGCCGTAGACGCCTGTCGTCAGGCAGACCCGGTGCCTGCGGCTCAGCCGCGCCACCCGGAACAGCCAGGGTGCGCGTTCCCATTGCACGTCGTGGTTGAAGTTGCCGGCGAGCACAATGTCCAGATCGCGCTCCACCCCCGGCACCGGCTGGTGCAGGAGCGGGTCGAATCCCCATTGGGGCGCGTAGGCAACGTTCTCAAAGCCCAGCGCCCGGAGGCGGTCGCAGCCGCCGCGGTCAGCGATGAGGAGGTCGAAGGCACCCGCGGCGAGCTGAACCGCCTGCCCCCCCAGATTCCAGTCGCCCACGACACCCACGGTGAAGCACGGGGCATCCTCGATGCCCTCGGGGAGCGGATTGTACTCCAGGGACCAGTGGACGTAGACGTCCGGAGTCCATCCCGGCGGGAGCTGGGCGGCGATGCGATCGTAGGAGCACTCCCCGGGCTCCACGCGCAGGTCGCCGTAGCCGTTCCCGAAGCACAAGACCTCGTCGCTGCGGCCGGGGAGGGGACGGTGCTCGGCGAGTTCCGGCGTCCGGTAGATGTAGGCGGCGATCACGCGCATGGCAGATACGGCTGTGGGGGCCTGGAGCGCGGCCCTGTCACTCCCGTGTTCCTCGCTGTCTCACGCGGCGGCGGGCCTGCCCGCTGCCTGGACACACCGCATCCCGTGCCGGGCGCGCAGGGCATCGTCCAGCGGGCCGCCCGTAAGCAGGACGACGATGCGCGGATGCTGGGGCACCACGTCCACGATCTCCATGTCCGGGCAGTCCTCGGGTGACGCCCCTTCCCGCTCCAGCAATCCTGCGGCCAGGGCATAGGCCCGCTCGGGGGTGGAGCGGGTGATGGGTCCGGCATACAGGTGCAGAGATCCGCGTCCCGAGCGCAAGTGATCCAGGATGGGAGGCTGCCAGGAATCCGCCCGTTCCCAATCCGGGGCGGCGAAGCGCACGGAGGGCGGCTGGAGGATCTCTGCGTAGGCCGCGGCAGTCTCTCGAGCGGCGGCCCGCCAGGTGAATCGGTCTAGCACATGGGCGCGGCGCGCCTCGCGGCGGGCCGAATCCTGGTCGTCCCACGCGGCCAGCACCGCCGCGCGGATGGACCGCCAGTCGCCGGGGTCGCACACGTGGGCGTGGCCATCCAGGTACTCCTGCTCCGTGCCGCGGTTCCCCACCACGAGCGCGCAGCCCGCGGCGGCCGCCTCCAGATTCGCCAGGCCCGGCGTCTCCGACCAGGAGGGGAGGGCATGCACGCGCGCCGCGCGATATGCCGATGCAAGCAGGTCTGGAGGCAGCTCGCCCAGGAGATGCACGCGCGGACCGGCCCAGCGCCGGCAGAGCGCGGCATACTCGGGGTCCGTTTCCTTGCCAGCAAGCACCAGGGGGAGCGCCAAATCCCGGAGCGCCCAAAGAAGCATGAGCTGGTTCTTGTTCGGCTCCAGCCGGGCGGCGCAGAGCACAAAGTCCGAGAGGCCGAACCGCTCCACGAACGCACGGGGCTCGGCCGCCAGAATTCGCTCGGCGTCCACGGCGTTGGGGACGACGCGGACGGGAGCATGCCCGGCGCCGAAGGCGCGCCGGACCATTTCGGCCTCGCGCTCGCCGTTGGGAAGCAGGATATGGGCCTGTTCCAGGACGCTCCGCTGGGCCCCGCGCAGCTCCGCGGGCTCGGCGCACGCGGCCGGAGACAGGCCGTTGACGGCAAGGCGGCCCTCCCGCCAGGCATCCAGCGCCGCAAGCACCTCCGCCTGGGATTCCTGGCTGAACACGGCCCGTGCCACGGCGGCGGCGTGGCGCATCTCCTGGTAGTCCCATAAGATCGTCGAGACCGCCACCGGGCGGTTCGTGGCTTCCAGCCGCGGTGCCTTCTCCGCATTGAAGAGGCTGAAGACGTGGATCAGCTCGTACGCCGAGGGGTCGAGCCGCAGGGACAGGGAGACGTCAGCCTGTACTCCCTCGTCGCGCAGGGCGATGAGCGTCTCGAACAGCTGGGTCTCGCCGCCGCCGAAGAGGTCCAGGGCGCGCAGGTGCGTGGCCATGAGCACGCGGCGGCGCGGGTGCGGGATGCTCTGGCTCCTCCAGCCGAACGCGGCGATCCAGGGACAGTCGGGCGCGGGGTCGAGCAGGTGCGCACTGGCGTTCATCCGGGCCTCCACGTGCTCCCGGAACCGCTCTGCCGGGGCGTCCGCCGGGGCGAAGAGCAGGAACGGCGCGCCGTCGCCAAGCCGCTCGGCGGCCGCCTCCCATCCGTCCCCGCATGCCACGAGCCCTCCACAGGGCTCGGCGGCCGGCCCGGTATGGAGGCCGAATCCTTCAGGCACCAGGGGCTCCGGCAGGCCCACGGCCACGGCCGGGGCCGACTCGCCGCGCCGCAGCCGCTGCCATACTCTGGGCCACCAGCCCGGGATCGAAGATCCATGGGCCGGTTGCTCCGTGGGCCACACTGTGGGCGGCGGAACGGCGATGGGACGGGTGTGGCCCCGCCACCCGCGGCACGCGGCCACAAAGATCTTGTCGCCGCCCGTCGCCGTGGGCACGATCTCGAACTCGCCCCACGTGGCCGCAAGGGACCGGGAGCGGACCTGGCCGTGGACCTGCACGTGCTCAAACCTGCTCTCCAGCAGGCTGCGAAAGTCCTCGAGCGTCATGAGCGCCACGTGATGCGGGTCGGGATGGTGGATGTAGATGTGCTTGTTCGGCGTGGAGAGGACCACATGGCCGTCCGGGTGGAGCACCCGCGCGATCTCAGCGAACCAGGCCTCCATCTGCTCTACCGGCACATGCTCCACCACCTCGAAGCATACGACGGCGTCGAATGCCTGGTTCGGGAACGGCAGGCCCTGCTCCCGGGTGATGTAGGGGATTCGGATTCGTGCGATTCGGGCGTGGGGGTAGGTCTCCCGGCCCCATGTGAGAGGCTCAGGGTCGGCATCGGCGGCCGCCACATGGGCCGCGGCCTGTGCAAGGATTCTGGACCCGTAGCCGCTGCCGCACCCAAGGTCGAGGACCCGCATCCCCGCCACCCGCTCGGCGGCAAACCGGTAGCGCTTGGCGCTATGGATATAGAGCTCGTTCCACGCGAAGCCCGGTGCGACGCGGTTCTCGCCCGCCCCCGCCAGCACCGGCACGTCGGAGGGCACGGCCAGGTCCGCCGCGACGATGCCCTGGCCTGCAAGCGACGGGTTTCGTTCCACCTGGGCGATCACCGCCACCAGCGCCTCGCCCAGGCGGTTCAGCGCCCCGGTGCCGGCAGCGACAAACGGCGTGGGGAACTCGATGCGGACCTGTCCGCTGGCCGCGGAGACGGCCACAAACTGCCACACCATGCGGCGCCGCTGGCCGCGATGATAGAGAAACAGGTCCGCGGTGTAGGCGGCCTGCCGGTCCCGCTCCAGGCGCACGCGCTGAAGGACGACGGGATCGAGGCCGTCGGCGAGGAAGGCGGCCACGTCCTCGCTGGAGTAAGGCACATACGGGTCCCAGGGGTTGAATGGCATGGCGGTGCTCCGCGGGCTGGACGCAAGGCTCTCCGGCGTGTTCGGATTCGCCCCGTGCGGCGGGGAGGAGCCGCGCGAGAGCGCGGCCATCCCCATTGTCGGCGCGCCCTGGCAATCCGCTCAGGCTGCCCGAACCGCCCACTGCCCGAAGGAACGGGCCCTCCACGCGGCGAATCCGTTCGGCAGGAGCCTCACCTTCATCCCCCTCGGGCCTGGTCCGGGGATCCCGCGAGGTGGCTCGACAGGGACCCGTGTCCCTTCGGGCCGGGACGGGGCTTCGCCGCCCTTTCGCGCTCCGCCCGACGCCGGGGCGGGGCGAAGAGGGGGAGCACGGTGCGCCGCGCCGCGCCCACGGAGGGTGAGAGACTGTGGCCCGCACCTTCGGCTCCCCTCTCGCTCTGAGCCGGGGTGAGGCACGCCTTCGCCGTGCGGCGGGCGGGGATGGCACACGGGCCCCGGAGTAGGAAGCGGAGAGAGGCGTCAGGGGATGGGGGGAGATGCCGGCTCGCCTCACAACGAACACGGATAGTGGCCATCCATGCCTGTCATCATCGCCACCTGGGCTTTCGGGGAAGAGGCTGTTCGGGTAGGCTGGCAGATCCTCGCCGCTGGCGGGTCGGCGCTGGACGCGGTGGAGCGCGGCGCCAACGCCGTGGAGGAGAACCCGGCGGTGCACTCCGTGGGATACGGCGGCCTGCCAAACTCCGAGGGCGTCGTGGAGCTGGACGCGGCAATCATGGATGGGCGCACCCACGCCGCCGGAGCCGTGGCAGGCATCACGCGGATCAGGCGGCCCGTCTCCGTGGCGAGGCGGGTGATGGAGCGCACCCCGCACGTGATGCTTGTGGGCAACAACGCCAGGCGGTTTGCCCTTCAGCAGGGATTCCCGGACGAGAACCTGGCCACCCCCGAGACGCGGAAGCGCCACCTCCGCTGGCGCCTGGAACGATCCGCGCCGGATGCAGCCCACTTTGAGGACCAGTCCCACGACACGGTGGCCGTGCTGGCGCTGGATGCCGCAGGAGACTTGGCCGCGGCGTGCACCACATCCGGTCTCGCCTGGAAGGTCCCGGGCCGCGTGGGCGATTCGCCCATCGTGGGGGCAGGGCTCTACGCTGACAATGCCGCGGGGGCGGCCGCTGCGACGGGCAACGGAGACGAGATCCTGAAGGCCGCCCTGAGCGCACGCATCGTGCTGCGCATGGAGGGGGGCATGCCTCCCCAGGAGGCGTGCGAGGAGGCCATCGGCTACCTCCTGCGAAAACGGCCGGAGCATCAGGGGAGAGGTGCAGCGGTGATCGCGCTCTCCAGGGATGGGAGGTTGGGCCAGGCAGCCACCCGAGACGGGTTCCAGCCGCCAGACCGGCGCTGGCTCTACGCCTGGACGCGCGACGGCATTCCCACGGTGGAAGAGGGCCGGTACCTGGGATAGGCGTCGCGCCACGCCCCGCAAGCACTGGCGCCGATTGGACGAGATATGGTTCCCTATGTGAAGACGGAGCTGCCCGGGCCGCGCTCCCGGCAGTATCTTCAGATTTCCCGCGAGTGCGAGCCCCGTTCCATGAGCGAGCAGGCGCCCGTTGTGTGGGACCGGGCCGAGGGTGCCGTCGTCTGGGATGTGGATGGCAACGCCTTCATCGACTTCACGTCCGGTGTGCTTGTGACCAACATCGGCCACTGCCACCCGGAGCACGTGGAGGCCGTGCGGGAGCAGGCGGGCCTGGTGATGAACTCCTACGACTTCGTCACCCCCTGGCGCGCCATGCTCGCCCGAAGGCTCGTGGAGATCACGCCCCCGTCGCTCGACCGCGCGTTCATCCTCACGACGGGCTCCGAGGCCACCGAGGCGGCCATCAAGATGGCCCGGAAGCACACCGGCCGCCACGAGGTGATCGCGTTCCATGGGGCGTTCCACGGACGCACCTTCGGGGCCATGGCCGCCGGAGGCAAGAGCGGCGTGAAGAAGGGCTTTGGCCCCGCACTGCCCGGCTTCCTGCACGCCCCGTTTCCCTACTGCTACCGTTGCCCGTTCGGCTCCACACCGGACAGGTGCCGCCTGCACTCCACGGACTATCTGGACTGGCTGCTGGAGACCGAGTCGGTGGGCGACGTTGCCGCCCTCATCACCGAGCCGTACCAGGGTGGAGCTGGCTCGATTATTCCGCCGCCCGGCTGGCTCAAGCGAGTCTTCGACTGGTGCCAGCAGCGCGGCATCGTCTTCATCCTGGACGAAGTCCAGAGCTCGTTCGGCCGCACGGGGACTCTCTTCGCATTCGAGCGGGAGGGGTTCGTGCCGAATCTCGTGTGCCTGGGCAAAGGGATCGGCAGCGGCATCCCCGTTTCGGCGGTCGTGGGCGAGGCGCGCATCATGGATTCTCTGGAGCCTGGCTCCATGTCCAGCACGAACGGAGGGAACCCCCTCTCCTGCCGCGCGGCGCTCACGGCCATCGACATCATCCTCCGCGACCGGCTGCCGGAGAGGGCGCTCGATCTGGGCGGACTGATGGGGCGGCGGCTGGCGGCGATTCAGGAGGGCTCGGGCATCTTGGGCGACGTGCGCGGCCAGGGGCTGGTGTGGGGCCTGGAGATCGTCCGGGACCGTGCCACCCGCGAACCTGCGCCCGAGATTTGCCGGCGGCTCATCGACGAGGCCTGCCGCCGCGGACTTCTGATGATCGCGCCGATCGGGTTCCACGGAAACGTGATCCGGATCGCGCCGCCGCTGGTGATCGAGGAGGACCTGCTGGAGCGCGCCTTGGCAATCCTGGAGGAGACCTTCCGGGCCGTTGAGGCGCGGTGAGCCGACCTCGGCGGCAAGCGCCATGGTGCCGCCCTCTGTGGCACGGCCCTTCACGCTGGCCGTGGGAGAAGGGAAAACGGATGCCGAAGCCGCGTGCAAGGACGCTGGGAAGGAGCGCGCAGCAATCGACCGCTCCCGGCTGACGGGCTGTGGAGATCCACGGCACCCGGATCCGGGGCGGCCGTGCGGTCACCGAGGAACCGGCAGGCCGGATCCGGAACGCCGTGCTGGACGCCGCAGTCAACTTCATCGACACCTAGCGCGGTTACGGCCGGAGCGAGGAGTGCACCGGCCGGTTCCTCGCGCGGCGGCGCGACGAGGAGTTCCTGGCCACCAGGTGCGGGTGCACTGCGGTCCGCCGCGACGACTTGACGGACTAGCCCGCCACCTGAGGACACGGGGGAGCCTCCTGCAGAACATCGCTTACAGCCTGTCCCACATGCGCGCGAGCGTCGTGGACCTTCTTCCGCTCCACAGCCCCACAGTGGAGCGGATGGAGGCCGGTGGGCTGGCCACTGTGCGCGAGGAGATGCGCGATCCTGGGCGGGCACCCACCCCCGGATGAAGGCCATGAGAATTCAGATTCCCGTCGATACGAGGGCGTTCGACTACCCTCACATTCCGCTTCCGCAAGTCTGGACCATCCGTCAGCGCCTGGAGGCGCCCGAGCTGGCCGAAGTGGAGGACGCCACGCGCCGGGCGATGGCGGCCTTGTGCCGGGATCCCCGAATACGGCCCGGTGCCTCGGTGGCCGTGGGCGTGGGCAGCCGCGGGATCGACAATCTTGCGACGGTGGTGCGTGTGGCGGTGGAGGAGCTCAAGCGCCGTGGGGCGGAGCCGTTCATCGTGCACGACATGGGCAGCCACGGCGGGGCCACGGCGCGGGGCCAGGCGGAGGTGCTGCGCGGCTACGGCATCACCCCGGAAGCTGTGGGCGCGCCCATCCGTGCCACCATGGAGGTCGCCCAGGTGGGTGCGCTGGACGATGGCTATCCCGTCTACTTCGACCGCCACGCTCACGCGGCGGACGCCGTGCTCGTGGTCAACCGAATCAAGCACCATACCGACTACGCGGGCGAGGTGGAGAGCGGAATTGGCAAGATGTGCGCCATCGGCCTGGGGAAGCAGAAGGGTGCGTCGACCATTCAACGGTTCGGCGCCGACGGCCTCCGGCGCATCCTGCCACAGGTGGCGCGGCGCCTGGTGGAGGCCACGAGCATCGTGGGGGGCGTGGCC
>Ga0073934_10002185_pt1 | contig 42117 bp, 45 predicted proteins | sample LarsenN4metaG_FD_76834 | JGI IMG/M metagenome (GOLD analysis project Ga0073934, IMG submission 76834) | Hot spring sediment bacterial and archeal communities from British Columbia, Canada, to study Microbial Dark Matter (Phase II) - Larsen... ...
CTTCCAACGCGCGGAGGACATCAAATTCGCTGATGAATCCGATGAACTCGTTCCGACCATCGACCACTGGCGCGCCGGGAGTATGAGTGGACAGTAATTCCAGAGCCACGAGCATCCCATTTTGACCTGCGTGTAAGATGAGGGTATTGGTCCCTCTGATCTGCCCCACCTTTCGTAATCCTCCGGCCGGAACTCCGGGTAATTCCCACTTCGTCATCTTCTCTTGTTCGAGCATCTTACTCTCCTTTCGATTTCACCATAGCTCATGGTGCTTGAGTAATTATTCATTGCGGGAGCGAAGACCATGCCAATTCAACCCATCGAGAATTCAGGTGGTTGAGAGAACCAAGAGCATCTAGACCAATGAGACTTGAGGTGAAACACCCCATCAGGTAGAACGCTGACGGAGGAATATCGCCACAAAGGCGAATCACGGTCCCTCCCACTGAATCATCCGAGCACGACGCGAACGTGGTGTTTGCCGTCGACAACGAGCGGGATATTCGTATTGTCTGTCGACGCTTTGCCATCCAGTTCAGTCAGCGTCACGCCGCGGCTCACATGGCGTGGATTTTCCACCGCGATGTCATAGACCGCCGCATGATACCGGAAACGCATGGAGTACCCCGGCCAGTGGCGCGGAATACAAGGATCAATGGAGAGCGAGGCACCGCGCAAGCGGAAACCCAGCATCCATTCCATACCAGCCCGGTAGAGCCAACCAGCCGCGCCGCTGTACCAAGTCCATCCTCCGCGTCCAACATGCGGCGGCTCGGCATATACGTCGCCGGCGACGACGTAGGGCTCGACTTTGTAGCGCTGGACGCTTGCGCGCGAGGAGATCCGTTGGACAGGATTCAACATGCGGAACAACTCGCCGGCCTTGTCCCCCTCACCCAACGCCGCGAAGGCCAGCACGGTCCAGACCGCCGCGTGGGTGTATTGACCACCGTTTTCTCGAACGCCAGGAACATAGCCTTTGATATAACCGGGATCCTTCGGCATCTGATCAAAGGGGGGTGCCAACAGACGGATCAGTCTGTCCCGCCGGTTCACAAGATGCCGATCCACCGCCGCCATGGCACGTGCGCCACGGTCCGGATCTGCTGCGCCGCTGATCACTCCCCAGGACTGCGCAACGGAATCGATGCGGCATTCCGGATCTGTAGCGGAACCGAGGGGCGTCCCATCATCGAAGTAAGCGCGGCGGTACCATTCTCCGTCCCACCCGTCCCGCTCGATCGCAGCCTTCAACGCACTCACATGGAGCCGCCACGTTTCAGCGCGAGCACGCTCACCGCGCTGAGCCGCCACCTTGGCGAACTCCCAGAGCACCGTGTGCAAAAACCAACCGAGCCAGACACTTTCCCCTTTGCCCTGCTGGCCGACTCGGTTCATCCCATCATTCCAGTCTCCGGTACCCATGAGTGGAAGGCCATGACTGCCGACGACAAGGCTCCGGTCCAACGCACGCGCACAATGTTCAAAGAGGGTGGCGCGCGTCTGGGACACACGTGGTTCAAAATAGGATTCATGTTGTCCCTCAGCCAACGCCGGACCCTCTACAAAGGGCACCATTTCATCCAGTACGGTCATGTCGCCAGTCACTTCTAGAAACTGGATCACCGCGTAGGGCAACCAGCACAGATCGTCCGAAATGCGGGTCCGCACACCGCGTCCTGACGGAGGATGCCACCAATGCTGGACGTCCCCCTCGAGAAACTGCCGCGCGGCCGCCCGCAGCAAATGCTCGCGCGTGATATCGCGCGCCGCCACAGTCAGGGCCATGACATCTTGAAGTTGATCGCGAAACCCATAGGCCCCGCTCAATTGATAGAACGCCGCACGAGCCCAGACGCGGCACACCAGCGTCTGATAGAGCACCCAGCGATTCAAGAAGATATCCATAGCGCGCTCCGGCGTATGGACCTGTACGACACCCAACAGGTCGTCCCATCGACGGGTAACCTCACGCAAGAGCGTATCCACATCCGCCCCACGGTAGCGCTTGAGCAGGAGACGAGCCTGCTCTCTCTGCGCTGTCTGGCCAAGAAACCAGATAATCTCGGCGCGTTCGCCTGCTTTCAACTCCATCGACAGTTGAAGGGCCCCACAAGAGTCGAGACCCGCTCCGACTTTTCCGGACAAAGCCCCTCCCCTTTCCAACGCCAGGGGACGATCGAAGGTCCCATTACGGCCGAGGAATTCCGTGCGATCACCGGTCCACGAGGTGTGTGTTCCGGCAAGATCGGTAAAGGCGATGCGTCCGGCGAACTCGCCGCCTAGCATACTGCGCGCAAAAAGCGCCCCGGTCTCCGGATCGATCTCCGTGATAATGTACGGTGCGGACTCACTGCGGGAACTCCCTAGCACCCACTCAACATAGGCCGTGATTGAAAGGCGCCGCGAGCGGCCTGACATATTCTGTAGTGTCAGTCGAGAGATCTTGATCGGATCTTCAGGCGGTACAAATTGCAGCAATTCGGCCAGGACCCCGTGCGACCCATGATGGAAGCGGCTATAGCCCTGTCCATGACAGGCAACATAGGGTGCCGGATCGTCGCGAATCGGCAGAGCCGTCGGACTCCAGACCTCTCCGGAATCGTCATCACGGATATAAAGCAGCTCTCCCGACGGATCAGACACCGGATCGTTCGACCAGGGCGTCAGCTGATTCTCATGGCTGTTCAACGACCAGGTAAACCCGGATCCGGATTCCGACACGAGGAACCCGAACGACGGGTTCGCGATGACGTTGATCCAGGGTCGTGGCGTCCGCAGCCCTTCACCGAGAATCGTCACATATTCGCGCCCATCGTCTGCGAAGCCGCCCAAGCCGTTGAAGAATTCGAGCTCTCGCTCAGGCAACGGCACATCCAGGCGTTTGCCCGCACGCGGTGAAGACGGGATCGTCGACGCCGCACGGCTCCTTCGTTGTAAGCGAGTAACCTGCTCCACCAACGTGCCGCGCCGGCCGAGCAGAACAACCCGAGCAACTTGCTGCAGCAGCAACCGATCCTGCTCTGAGAGCAGGTCGGTCCGCAGAAGATAAATACTGCCTCGCGCCCCGCCGGCATCCGGGCAGAGGCGCAGCCGACTGCCGCGCACAAGCCCTTCCAACGAACCTTGCAACCCCTGCTCATAAGACGAGGCCTTCTCATTCAGGATGATCACATCGGTCGATAATTGCCTCATGCGCCAGTATTCATGCGCTCGGAGCAACTGCCGGACGATGTCGACATCGTCCGCTTTGTCGATGCAGGCCAACACGATGGGCAGATCGCCTGAGATGCCATGCGCCCACAGCGTCGCACGGTCCACCGTGCTCTGGCTCAGTTTCTCGGAAGACGGCCGCAGCGAGACATCGGAGTACAGCACCGCGTTGGCCAGTTGCTGGAACAGTTGCGCCTCGTCGTTCTCGATACCGAGGTGATGCAGTTGCACTCGCGCTTGCGTCCAGGCCAGCGACAGAGCGCGCTCAAATACTCTCGGGTCACTGTACTTGTCGGCTAACTCCAACACGTAATCGCGGGCTGGGCCGACAATGGTCGAAAACACGACCCGCACCGTCCCGCCCGGAGGCACACGCACCGTGCGGCGCAAGCTCATCACCGGATCAAGCACCGATCCGACGGTATTCGAGAGCGGCCGCCCACCGATCATCGAGACCGCCGTGCGGACATGGTATCCGCGCCCGAGAAACCGGGCGCGATCCGTTTCATATTGCAGGGCACCCACGGTGTCACCTTCGACCACAACCACCTGGGCCGCCCACACCGTCGTTTCTTCATCCGACCGCCTGCGACGCGTGGCGAGCAACGCGCCGACCTCCGGCACGAATTCCGTTTGCACGAACAGATTTGCAAAGGCCGGATGGGCTACATCGGCGGCCTGTGGAGCCAGGGACAGCTCGGCATAGGAGGTCACTTGTAGCTCGCGCGCGCTGGTTCCCATATTGGTCACGGAGATGCGCCGCACTTCGGCATCATCCTCGGACGACACCACGACCTCAAGGGTCGTGTTCCAGTCGCCATCCCGCCGGATAATTTCGGCCCGTTCCTCGGTAAAAGACACCGCATAGTCGTCGGCATCGACGCCACTGGGCTGATACCCGGCCGACCATACAGCCCCAGTGTGGGTATCCCGAAGAAAAATATAAGAACCCCAGCAGTCCCGCGTCGCGTCTTCACGCCAACGCGTCACCGCTATATCACGCCACCGGCTGTATCCAGACCCGGCGGTAGTCAGCATGACCGCATACTGTCCGTTGGACAGTAGATGTGTCCGCGGAGTGGCCTCATGCGGCGAGGTAAATCGCCGCACGACGGGCGGTATGAGGTCGCGGACTTGCGCCGCGGCAGCGACTTCTTCCGCGCGCGGGCGCGTCACCGGCACGTCGCGCGGAGTCCGCTCCTGGAGCAGGAGTTCGGTAGCCCGGACGATCGGTTCGGCATGAAACCGACTTCTCATCACTCCGCTGTTCAAGACATTCGCGATCGAGACCAACGTCATGCCCTGATGATGCGACATATAGGCCCGCACAATGGCCACCTCTTTTCCTTCCGGCACCCGTGTCCCAGTGTAATCCAGCGCTTCATAGAACCCGTAGGCTCCTCTCCCTCCGGCCTCGGCGAGGCGCCCGAATCCTTGCACCGCTTCCCTGGGATTGATCATCGCCGCGAGTGCAGTGGCATAGGGCGCGACGACTACATCCTCACTGAGGCCTCGCTTGAGTCCTAGACCCGGCACACCAAAGCTGGAATACTGGTACGTCAGATCAAGATCACGTGCGTTATACGCCGACTCCGAAACTCCCCAAGGCACCCCTCGCTCGAGACCGTATTGGATCTGCCGACGGACGATCAGCTCATACGTACGGCACAGCAAGCTGCCTGCCGGAAAACGCATCACCAACGCCGGCATGAGGTATTCGAAGATGGAGCCAGACCAGGACACGAGCGCCGAACCGTCTCCCACGGGCGTCAGGGCACGGCCCAGATGAAACCAGTGCGCTGGCGGCACGTCGCCCTTGGCGATGGCGATAAAGCTCGCCAGCCTGGCCTCCGAGGCCAGCAAGTCGTAGCAACTGGGATCAAGGCTGTTCTCCGACACGCGATAGCCGATGGACAACAGCTTGCGGGTCGGATCGAACAGAAATGTGAAATCCATGGCGTGAACCATGTGCTCCGCGTTCTGTGCGATTGCCATGAGACGACGAGCTAAGGACGTGATACCTGCATCCGCTTGCCCTATGGCATCAGCCAGCAAGGTAATTCTTGCCAGTGTGGCTCGATCCTGTGATGGACGGCTGAGCAATTGTTCTCGTAAACTCTCGAGCGCACGAAGCGCATCCGCAAACCGTTCAGAAGCAACCGCCAGCGTCGGAACGGGATGGAAGAACGGCGCGATAACCGCCCACTCCGGTGATGGTCCCGACGGATGGTCGAACATGGCGGCCCGGTCCTTCTCACTGAAGCGGACCCATGGAAGGAACAATTCCGCGTCCCGGAGATGGCTTTCCACGCAGGCTCGGATCGCATCGGCCCAGGTGCGTAACTCCCCATCAGGCTCATCACCGCGCTCCTGTCCCAGTGCCTGAGCCATATCCGCGACCGTATGAGACAAGACGGTGAGCCTGGCATACCTGGCGGTCCAGCCGGCGGCATCAACCGGTCTCGACAAAAGCGCCATGGCCAGCACATCGACGGCTTGGCTCAGCTGCTTCCTGGTGACCGTGTGGGTCTGTCGCTGATCTGCAATCTCCTCCAGCGCCTCGCGTAACAATTGGATGGCATCATCGGTCCCGGCAAACACATCGCCGTTGAGGGAAGATTGTTGAATCAACTCGCGGCATCCGTTTCCCACGACCAACAAATGTCCGGCGAGATTTCCACTATCGACGGAGGACACATACTTCGGATCCAGCGGGTGAAGCGTACGGGTGTCGTACCAATTATAGAAATGCCCACGAAACAGCTCGAGACGGTTCATGGTCGCCAGTGTGGCTTCCAACCGCTCGGTGGCGTCGAGGATCCCCAACCATCCCAGGTCACGGGCGACCAGGGTTGAGAGCAGATAGAGTCCGATGTTGGTCGGCGACGTGCGATGGGCTACGACCGGTTTCGGATCTTCTTGAAAGTTATCAGGTGGCAGCGCATGGTCCTCGGAAGACACGAACGTTTCAAAGAACCGCCAGGTCCGGCGTGCAATCAATCGGAGCGTCCGCGCGTCGGCCGGAGCAATCGGTCCGATCCCCGTGAGTCGAGGCGGCAGACTGACCCACCGTGCCACGGCAGGAGCCGATATCCAGAGCAGAACAAACGGAGCCGCGGCAGTCCAGGACTCATCGCGCCCAAACAGGGCCACTATTCCAGCTGCCACCAGGGCGAGCACCACCGCGCCAGCCATGCGACGATACATCCCCGTCAAGCTGCACGTGTAGGCATCCTCGGCTTGAGCCGCAGTCACCCACTCCAACATCCGGGTGTGCGTGAAGACGAGCCGGACGAGCGTACGAAGAATTGCATCCGTCATGAGCCATGCCTGGTGCACGAGGAACGTGACGGTCAACGCGATTTGCCTCGCCGCCAACTTGAGGTCGGTGCCTGCTCCACGGAAATGGCTGCGCAAGGCAATCCCGGTTCGGCGCGGATAGAGCCCGAGCACAAAGGACAACAGCGAAGGAATCGCGATGGTGGTCAGAATGAACCCGGACCACACCCAAGCAGATTGTTCCGGCTGCATCCATCCGACGATCAGCGTCAGAAATGCCGCGGGAGCCGACAAGGTACGGCGGAGGTTGTCGAGGATCTTCCAACGGCCGATGGCGGGAATCACCACCGCGCGATGAGGCTCAGACCCGGTATGCCCTCGCCCGAACAGCCAGGGCAGTAACTGCCAATCGCCACGCGCCCATCGATGCTGCCTGGCCGCCGCCGCTTCATAGTGGGCAGGAAACGCTTCGAACAGCTCGATGTCGGTCGCCAAGGCCGCGCGCGCGAACAGCCCTTCAAAGAGATCGTGACTGAGCATTGCATTATCCGGCACCTTGTCCGCCAGCGCCGCCTCGAACGCGTCAATCTCGTAAATGCCTTTGCCCGTGTAGGATCCTTCCCGAAACAAGTCCTGGTACACATCAGACACGGCCGACGCGTAGGGATCGATCCCGCTGGGTCCGGAAAACGTCTGTTGAAAATAGGAGCCCTCGCCGCTGCCAGGAAGCGACGGGGTAATCCGCGGCTGCACAACCCCATACCCTTCAAGCACACGCCCGGCGCGCGGATCGAATCGGGGCCGGTTCAGAGGGTGAGCCATGGTGCCGATTAACCGGTGTGCGGCTCCACGGGGCAACCGTGTATCCGAATCCAATGTGATGACAAACCGGACCGACGGAATCGCCTCAGGGGTCTGTCCACCCACGGACATGAACGTCGTGTTCGTCGAGCCGCGGAGCAACTGATTCAACTCATGCAGTTTGCCTCGTTTCCGTTCCCATCCCATCCATACCTGCTCGGACTCGTTCCAGACTCGCCGACGGTGCCACAGCAGGAAACGCGAACCGGTGCCGGCCGCGGGGCCGTATCGCTTGTTCAGATGTGCGATCCCCTCCATCGCGGTGGCCAGCAGTTCGGCGTCTCCTGGAATGCTTTCGCTCGCGGCATCTCTCCAGTCTGAAAGCAGGGCGAAGCGCAGGTCATCATCCGCATTCGCCAGATAGTGAACTTCCAATCGCTCAACCAGCTCCTCGATGCTCTGCCGGCTCGTCAGCAACGTGGGAACCACCACGATCGTGCGCAATTCTTTAGGAATGCCGTTCCGCAATGCCATTCTGGGCAATGACCGCGGCCCGAGGATGGCCATCACCATACGATTGATGAGCGCCATGGCAAGATCCGAGGCAGGTATGAGCGCAATGAGACCGAGACACACCAGGCCCACGATAGTCACGCCGTTTTCGGCCGCATACCAGAGCGGGATAGCGAGGGCCATGGCGGTCCCGACCGTCAGAGATCCAAGATAGCCCGGTGCGGACGCCCGGACATACCAGCGCAGCAGCTGTCGCTTCCAGGACACCCGATAGCCGAGTTCTCGTTCAAATGCCCGGCGACCCTGAGAGATAAGGTAATAGCCTGGATCCGTGTGCCGATCCCGCTCCGGCTGCTCACTCGCATGCGGCTCAACCCCAGCCAACCTGGCACGGTCCATGACCCGTGCAGCCACGTCGATTTCCGACAAACCGGTGCCGCGCGAGAGATCCTCGATCGCATGGCGGTACGTGTCCCGGGTGACAAAGTCCATCTCGGCGTAGCGGGAGTCGCATCGCAGAATTTTATCGACTGAACTGACCGCCTCGAAAAATTCCGCCCAATCGAATTCAGACGTCAACCGCATGCTCGTAATGATGTTGCGGACCGTGACGCTCATGGCCGCCTGTTGCTGATGCTCGACATGCACCATGTCGTCAGCGGTCGCGCCCTGCGCGGCCAAGCGTTCGTCCAGCCACCGCAACACGGGACGCACCTTCGGATCCAGGTCGCGGAGCCGCTGAACCAGCTGCACGGCAAACGCCGTATCCAAGGGGCTTTGCTCAAATCGGCGTAAGTCCTTGTCCGGTGATTCCAGAGCCGACGCCCCGCTCCCCAACAAGCTGTCTGCCAGTTCATCGGCTTCCAAGCGGGCCTCCCGGCTATGGACGATCCGCTCGGCTAACCGTCGAAGATTCTCCACCAGCACGACACGCAGTGAGATGGCCACAGCCCACAATTCACCGATCGTGAGCGGTTGCACGCGTTGATACGCCATCACAAAACGACGGAGCATGTCGGGGTCGAAACGACTGTCGGTGTGGGCAACGAACGCCCAGGCCACTCCATAGACCCGTGGGTAATTCTTCAAGTGGCCCGATGCCAATTTGGGCAATTGCCTGTAATACCCAGGAGGCAAATCGTCGATGATCTCGCGAAGCTGTTCGTCGACGATATGGAAATTATCGACGAACCACTCAGCCGCCGGGGTAATCGTTTGCTCATCGCGGATTGTACGAGCGATAGTCTGATACGACGACACCAAGACCCGTCCATTCTCAAGGACTCGTGGCGTGAGTAACCGGCCCGCCCGTGCATCTTCGGTGACGAGCTGTGCCTCTGCGAGACTTGCAGCATGCTGTTCGAGCCGCTCGACGCCAAAGAGCTCTGCACGAATCGGCTCTTCCAGCTCGACACTCTTGGCAATAGGTGAAAGCATCGTACTCATGGGCATCCGACCAACTCCGAATTGTCAGGCTGACTCAGTTGCTGAAGCACTGTCTGCAGAACTATGGAGCGGTGGTCGTTTCAACCGCTTTGAAGACGAGGGTTTTTTCCTTCATCTTGTTCACCAAACCTGCGTAGGAATGGTCGCGGATAATGCTGGCGAACTGCGCATGGTAATTGCTTACGATCCCCGCGCCATCGATGATCACATCGTACACAATCCAATGCCCGACCTTGTCGGTTAAGCGAAAATCGAGGAGGGTATCAACCTTAAGGCCCGACAACTTCGCTTTCACCTCGGCAAAGTTCTCTTCCCGCTGTTCAGAGAGGTACAGCACGTGCTCGTCGGCGTAGTTGTCAATTCGACAGGCAAACGTGTCGCGGAGTAACTGAACAAAGAGGGCAACAAATTCCTGCCGTTCTGTGTTAGTCAGTTCTATCCAGGGCCAGCCCAGGGCACGTTTGGCCATGTCTTCATAGCTCACACGCTGCCTGATGACTTGCTCAATCTTCTGACGTCGTTCCACCGAGCGGCCCGGCTGGTTCAGCTCTTCACTGTTGAGAATATGGATCACCTCATCGATGGTGCTCTTGACTGATTCTGTGGCAGTCTGCTCAGCTGAAGCCATTGTCGCCCCTATCAGCATCAGCAACGCAACCATGCCTGCCATCACGGACCAGGTCATGCCGAGACGCGTTTCGGAACTGATTGCACCCGTACTAGCGGTATCGTTGGACCTCTGGCTCATACATTGGTTCCCTCAAGTGTTCGTGTCATGCGACTCAGAATTTTGGCTTCATGTCTTTCAATGAATCGCCACCTTTTTTCAGGAGGTCTCCTCCTGGAGTGCCCCCACCTTGTGGTGACAGACTGCTCAGTTGATCTTTGACCTGTTTGACCGTTCCCATATTCTTCTGAAGATCGTCGACATTCTTCTGCATGTCCACCAAGGCACTGCCGAGCTGACTCACCGACGTGGAAAGCCCCAAGATCCCTTGGGCAGCAGCATAGTGCAGTGATAGGCCTCCCAGCCCAAATCCCATGAAAAATGCCGCCACGATCATGATAGATATCCGAGATCGGTTCTTCATACTCCCCTCCTTTGCGCTTTCCTTGCTTGCCGAGAACATGGCTATTCACATTCCTCGAGAACCTACGCAATCACCACTGTTCCTCACGGGGTGACGCGCTGACGGAACTTGTCATCAGTGAAATGTAGATCCATCAACAGCGGCCTACTCAGCTACGAGCGCACGCTCCCATTATGACTTTTCAGCTGCCGACGTTCCCAGCCGACCGAGCAGGGTGAGAAGCACCAGAGCCATCAGGAGGAAACCCAACCCGCCACTGGGGAGATATCCCCAGTTGGCGCTGTACGGCCAAAGCGGAAGTACGGAAAGAAGGACCACCCCCCATTACCACGATCACAATAGTATTCATCTGGTTCTCCCTTTTTTCGAACATTCACCACACACCCGATCATTCTGTGGCCATACAGACTGCTGTCACGCTTTCTTCTCACCGGACAGTCGGTCGCGTTCCCTATGCATGGCCGCACGACCAGCCTCGACCGCCTCGGTCAGGACCGCCTGCTTGTCTTTGATGAACTCGCGTCCCTTGTCCAGCGCCTGGTCCACAACCTCGGTGGCCTTGTCGGCCAGCTCATGAACACTCTCTTCGGCTCGTCGCGCATACCCTCGCAACTGTTCCCGCGACTTGAGACCAGACTGCGGTGCCAGCAACAACGCCGCTGCAGCTCCCAGCAACCCTCCGGTCACAAAAGCCAATCCCACCGCTCCTAATGAATACCTTCTGTTATCTGTCATTGAACAATCCTCCTTTTCCATTGACCATCCCTCCTTCCTCTCCTGCTCGGTGAATATGTGTCTTGACGACGGCCGTCGTGGCTCTGAACCCTGCCGCCATGCTGGCCAGAGTGACCAGCAGAGACCGGCCCCCGCCCCGTACCGTCTCATGAACCCGTTGGATGGTGTCACCCACCGCACCTGCCGCATGCAGCAACACCGCCACATGCTCGACCCCATCCCGCGCATGTTCGATGAGCAAGTTCACGCTCTCCGTCGCCACCCGCACTTCCTGAAGCAACAATGGCACCTCGATGTTCAGACCGGCCAGCAGGCGCTCCGACTCCTCTACCGATTTCCTGAGTTGTATCAACAGTGGAATCAGCCCGCCGACAAGCACCGCAAACGCCACTGCCCCCACACAGAGGGCGATCTCGCCAATCATACAGCTCCTCCAGCCTCCATCAGGCTCCCGCTAGACCAGCCGGCTCTTCACACGTAGTCTTATCGAAGAATCCCAAAGACCCAGAGGACGACAATCAACGTGAACGGGACGCCCAGCAGCCAAAGAATGAACCCTTTTCCCATGGTACCCTCTCTTTCTTCACCGATTCACAATCGCGACCACAAGCACTCGCTTACGGCCCCATTTTCTTCAGGAGGCTGGCCAGGTCCTCTGCGTGCTCTTCCTCTTGCGCTAGGATCCCCTCCAATATTCTACGAGTCGTGGGATCATCAGTGCCGACATAGGTGACCATTTCTCGATAACTGTCGATCGCAATCCGTTCGGCAACCAGGTCTTCCGTAATCATCTCCACCAATGAGTCTCCTTCGACATATTCAGAATGGCTCCGGCTCAGCATCCCTTCAGGAGAGAGATTCGGCTCCCCCCCAAGTTGGACGATGCGCTCCGCCAGTTGATCGGCATGGGTCTGTTCCTCAATGACATGCTGGAGAAACTCCGCCTTCACGCCAAGAGAATTGATCCCGCTGGCCATGAAATAATGGCGCTTGTAACGCAGGACACAGACGATTTCCGTAGCGAGGGCTTCATTCAGCAGCCTGATCACCGTCTCCACTTTGGCCTTGTAGCCCGCTGTCATGGCGCCGTCTTCAATCCCTTGCCGTGCCCTGGCCCGCAGCGTCTTCACATCGGTCAGACCGGTGGCTTCTTTGATGATTCCTTCCTGTCGGAGAGCGCGGGACGCGGTTGTTCCAGATTGTGCCGTTATCGTTGTCGTTGCTTTCACAGTTTCCTCCTGTCGGGGAGTGTCCCCGTTTCTATTGTGTCGATCACCAATCGCCCAAGGCTTTCCGGTCATCCTCGGACTGCTTCCCCCCAAGCCGGCTCGTACAGCTGCAGCCGATTCTCCACTGACTTCCAATCGATGTTCGCGAAGAATGCCTCAATGTAGGACGCCCTCTCTGAAGGCTTGTAGTCGAGGAGATAGGCGTGCTCCCACACATCCATAACGAGAGCGGGAATGAAGCCGGCTACATTCCCATTTTCATGCAGGCTGATCCAGTGATTCGAGAGTCGGCCATTGTGTGGATTCACATAACATATGGCCCAGCCCACTCCTCGCATCTTCCCCACGCTGGAAAAGTCCAATTTCCACATGGCATAGGTGCCGAAACTGTCTTCTGCAGCTTTCACAAAAGCAGAGCCTTGATCGGGATTCCTGGCTCCGCCTTTGGTCAAGTTCTCAAAGTAATATTCGTGCAAGACTATCCCGTTGTATTCAAACCCCAGCCGTCTGGTCAGCTCGGAATAAGCCGGCATTTCCTCCTGATCAATCCGTCCATCTTTGAGCATCTCGCCAATCTTGGCCGTGAGCTGATTCGCGGCCTTCACATATCCCTCGTACAGCGTGAGATGCATCTCGAGCGTTCGATCAGAAATCCCGACCAGCCCGTGTACATCGAACGACTTGACGTCGTAAGAGTTTCCGATCTTCATATGCCACCTCCGGTGTTCCTTTGATTGGCCAGAATCCCTATGCCATTTCTGCAGCGCCTTCCCTCTGTAGCCAGAATGGGCACACGCCCTCTCGATCATGACGTTAGAGCACGCGCAGAAATGCCACCACGTCTTGCTTCTCTTCCGCCGTCAACTGAGTCCCTAACACAAGATTGAAGAACTCCACGGTATCCTCCAAGGTCAGTAACCTCCCATCATGCAAGTACGGGGGCGAATCCTTGATGCCTCGCAAGGGAAACGTCTTGATGGGGCCATCGGCGCTCGCCATGCGTCCATTGATCATTCTCGGCTTGTAAAAGCGTTCCACCTTCAGATTGTGCATGGAATTGTCCGTGTAATAGGGCGGCTGATGGCAACCGGCGCAGGTGGCTTTTCCAAAGAACAGCATCTCCCCTCGCTTCTCAGCCGCTGTGGCTTTGGAGGGATTCAACTTGCCGTCAATCCCCAGCTTGGGTGCCGGCGGGAAGTCCAGGAGTTCCTGGAACTCTGCCATGAAGTGCACCTGGCTCCCTCGTTCGAGAATGTTGGCTCCTTTTTTTGTCCCGATCACATGATCGCCGTCGAAGTAGGCGCCGCGCTGCTCAAATTCAGTGAAATCCTCCACCGTCTTCAGCGCCCTCTGCGAGCCGAACAGCCGCTGGATGTTGACGCCGCGTAACGTTGGAGTATCAATGCGATGACGAAACTCTTGCGGGCGGACATCCCCGGCCAGGTGCGTACTGGCGTTCGTGTGACCGTTTGCATGACATTCGAAGCAGGTGACACCACGGCTTGGACGGACGGTCCGACGGTCTTCCGTCTGGTTGAACTGCTGCTGCGGGAATGGCGTGACGAGCAACCGTAAGCCCTCAAGCTGTTTCGGATTGAGAATCCCGTTGAAGAATTCATAAAAGTTGTCGATGGTCACCAATTTGCCCTGGGACACGTCACCGAGATCGGGCCGTGTCGTCAGGTAGAGGGGGGGCGGGAACTCCGGTAACAAATGGGCCGGTAAGTCGAAGTCCAGATCGAAGCGAGTGAGATCGCGGCCCTCCTGCTGCTGAATCTCTTCGATGTGGAACTGGGGGAACACCATCCCCCCTTCAGGATGGTTGGGATGCGGAAGCGGAAAGAATCCAAGCGGAAACGCATCCTTCTCCCGGATCTCTTCCGGGCTCATGGCCTGAAGTTTTTCCCAGGTCATTCCCTTCGGAAGCGCGACTCGTACTCCCTCCTGGATAGGTTTACCGCGGGACATCGTGGCATCTTTGGCCGGGCGGTTTGCGAGGTCGTACCGCTCCTTGAGCAAATCCATCTGCCGCTTCATGACCTCGGGCTTTGCGGCTTTCATGCGGGCGATGACTGCGGCAATGTCCTCCTTGAGATCGACGGGAGCATAGCTCGTTCCCTTCCGTTGTAATTCTTGCACGTTCGGTGTCTTCTCTGTGGCCTTGCCTGAAACGGTCACAGGTGCCGCGATGAACGTGACTCCGACAACTAGAACGGCACAGAGTGTCACCAAATACTGTGTCTTCACGATCCCCTCCTCGGCCATTGACAGCCCGCACGTACAGTCTGGTCGTACTTACTCGGACGCGCAGAATAGCTTTCCTCAAACCTCCAACCGTCTGTTCGGTTCGGAAGCAGCACGGCCTCTTCATTCAGTATGGCGAGAAGCATTGCCAGAGTCTGTTCACAATTGCTCAGTACGCAAGCCCCGAAGAGCGTATTCTGCTTTCTAAGCGTGTTTCACATCTATCCAAGGAGGTTCCAAATGGTATCCATTCTAAAAATCATCGGTGCCGTGTCGTGCAGCTTCTTGCTGTGCCTAAGTTTGTCGACCGTCGCGTCCTCTGCAGACCAGCTCAACACGGGCCACTCGGGCGGAAAGATATGGACCGTGGACGATAAAGATAGGTTTGTAGCCGGCAAGGAGGTCAAGGGCGAAATAGTGAAGATCGATGGTGAGAACTATGTGGTCAGAGAAGCATCTGGGGCTGAGGTGCGCATGCATGTTGATGCCAATACGCAAAAGAGATCAAATATGCTTCCTAAAGTGGGAGAACATGTCCTTGCGAAAGTGGATGCGAAGGGGCATGCATTGTCGTTTCTTACCGACGCACCCATCTCCCGCTGACGCGTGTCTGTAATCAGCACAGGCGCTTAAAGGGATGGCAGCAGGTTTTGCTTGGCGTGAGAGGTCGGGGTATTCGGAGTGGCTGCGTGACGTTGCACCCCGTGCTCTCTATTCTGTTGAGCGCCGATGGCCCACCAGCAGCTACGCTGCTGGTGGCCTACTTGCAGAAGCGGGCGAAAGCAGTCCGAGAATAAGCGATTCAACGGCAACGACGCACTGTGGTCGCTTGTGTGAGCCGACGGCGAGGGGATTCCCCTCAGCTCCTTCGTGCAGCGCCGGCTCGGCAAGCAGGGCCCAAGCAGTTTTGTACCTTTGTCGGCACACGGTCCTGCTCCAGTATGCGTTAGACCGTGCAGCACGCCTCGCGCCGGTTGAACAGTCCGTCCTCCGCGCCGAGGTCTCGGTTTTCGTATCGATTTGGCATGTCCTCTCGAGGCTTTCCGTCTTCGCCCGCTATGACGAGAAGCATTGCCAGAGTCTGTTCACAATTGCTCAGTACGCAAGCCCCGAAGAGCGTATCCTGACTTCTAAGCGTGTTTCACATCTATCCTAAGGAGGCTCCAAATGGTATCCATTCCCAAAATCGTCAGTGCCCTTTCGTGCGGATTGTTGCTGTGCCTCGGGCTATCTAATGCAGCGCAGGCCGAGCATTCGCCTTCGGCTTCGGACGTTATGAAAACTGACTCGCAGTCTGATTCCGGGCTAGGTTTTCAATCTGACGATGACAAGCAAAGGAACGTAGACGATCAGAAGGGAAGTAGCCGCGTAAAAGATGCTAAGACGATCACGGGCGAACTGGTCCGCGTCAAAGATGGGAACTATTTCGTCAAGGTGAAGGGCGGCAAAGAAGTACGTATGCATACCGATAAAACGACCCAGATGGTTGGAGAAATACAGAAGGGCGATCGCATTGAGGCGAAGATGAACGCTCAGAATCAAGCGCTGTCGATTCGCTTGCTACCAAAAACTGATGCCGGGCATGGAAATAAGGAGGGTCGCGATTCGCTCGGCTCAAAAAACTGATGCCCGTCACAACAGTGAAGCAGCTGTACGACCGATTCCAGGATTGAATTAGGTCCCAGCGTGTCAGAGGGGCCGTAGCTATTGTCCACGTGAACGCCTACAGGTCGCTACGTCATAAGGGTAGCGACCTGCCGACTCGCTAAGCAATGCTGGTCTCGTTATTCATCGATCATACCGGAAGATATCCGCATCTGGATTCGGTCGACCCCGATGAAGGTCCGTGGTGATCTTAGCTGCAATGACACTAAACGTAAGGCCATTACCGCCGTAGCCGAGCGCAAAATAGGCATGCAGAAATTCCGGAGTTTGGCCGACGTAGGCCAGGCTGTCTTTGGTTTCGCCGAATGTGCCCGCCCATGTGTATGAGACCTCCAGATCAATTCGTGGAAACATGTCGGAAAAGCGACGCTGTAGTGTTCGAGTCTTCCTGGCAATCAGCTGATCACTCTTGTGAGCCGTGGCAACGGGCAGATCTCCGCCGCCTACGATTGCTCTGTTGTCTGATGTGGTCGGAAGATAAAAATAGGGCCGCGCCGACTCCCATATCAGTGAGCGGTCTGGCCACCCCTCAAAACTGTCACACGGCTCACTAATTAATGCGAACGTGCTCATGAGGACGCCGACATTCTGTTTGAGATATTGCTGGGATTCGTAGCCGGTCGCAAAACACGACTCGTTGTCCGTTGATTCGAGAGCCAGACCCCAGGTGCAGAACGACACCGTCAGCGGAAAGCTCCATCTTGGATACCTCGGAGCGGTCGTAGACACGTAGCCCCCGTTTCTTCGCTGCTTCAAGCAGCTGATGCATCAAACGATACGGGTCGACCTGGGCATCTCCATAGGACAGGATCGCTCCTGGAACGGTAAATGAGGCGCGTGACTTAATATCCTTCGCTTCCAAATACTCGACATAAAAACCAAAGGCCTTGCGCGTGTCATATTCCTTCCGAAGTTTAGTCACATCTGATTTTCTGCTGGCTAGATAGAGGCTGGTTTTCCGTTCAACCCGCAATCATCCTTGAGTTCACCACTGAGACGCTCCAGCGTATCAATGGCTTCCAAGCCAAGTCTGTAGCTACGAACCGCGTGCGCCTCCCTCACTGTGCCAATTAATTCATGCAGCTCTGTGTCAATTTCATACTGCAACAGCGCTGTGCTGGTGGCAGTGCTGCCGGCGCCGACATCTCGTTTGTCTACCAGGACTGTCTCCACCCCTTCCTGCACCAACTGATACGCGACTAGGGCCCCCGTGATCCCCCAACCAATGACGGCCACTTCGCAGGATTCATCGTGTTTAAGCGAGGGATAGTCGGCAAGAAGGCCGTTTTCAAGCGCCAAAACGGATGCCCGGATCGTACATCCATACTGCCTATGCTCTATCCTTCTTAGCGAAGAAGTGCTTGACGACACCCGTCGTGGCTCTCAACCCTGCCACCTTGCCGACCAGGTTGATCGTGAGTGATCAATGGAGTGGGCACCTGCAATGCCCACTCCAGGATTCTCTGACAACTGGTTACTTCTGGCAGCTGATTTTCATGGATTCGATGTCATTCGCCATGTCGAGCTTGCCAAGATTCGGTACACGCTGGCCTGGTGCGAACGTGATCTCTGTGCCTTTGAAATCCCTGTCTTCATAGGCATGGACTGAGGCGTTGGAACCGACGATGATGCTCTCGATGTCATTGGCCCAATCCTTGCCCTCAAGATTCTTCATGGTCGAAAACTCCTTCGGACCTTGGATCTTGATATGAGGATCTTGCGCATCATAGTTATCGTCTTCGAAAATCTCGATCCAACAATTCTTATCGACCATCTTCATTTCAATGTCCGCATCCGCCGCCTCGACAGACAGGGCTCCGACGGCGATCACTCCACACACGATGAACAATTTGAACATCACCATGACTACCTCCATTGTGAAAATATATGACTCTGAGTTATGGCTTAAGCCGTATGACCGAGAGGGTATGGCCTTCGATTGAGATCTTGGCTTCGATCTTGTCCCCTGGATTGACCCTATTCAGGACCTTGGTGTCATCGCTGAGTTCCAGGCGCAACTCTTTGCCGGCTGGATCTGTAATGACATAAGATTTGTCCACGATGTCGAGCGTGTCCAGACCTTGGGCATCCTTGCTCATATGAAATTCCCCTTGGACCTGAGAGACTTCGCCTCTCACAATCATGGAAGGTGACTGGGCTTTCGCCCGAGTTCCCAGAACCGCTGCGAGCCCGACACTGACAATCACCATAACAAGACTGGACCACGTTAGGGCCTTCATATGGACCTCCGTCTCAGGCTGGGAAAAGCCTTCTTCCTGTCCCGATCACCCGGAAACCAATCAGGTTAACGCACGTGAAACATCCTGCGGGGTCTCTCCTCTCATTCCAGACTTGTAAGCATCGAATTCTGCTGTGCCGAAATGGTTTTCCCACATCTTTCTAGGTATGGATGGATTGGACCAGCCTTGAGGACTGGTCCAATCTCTCTGTCTGAACTTCTCCGTCTGTATCCCCAAAGCTACATCTTCGGCTTGACTTGCTTGATGGACGAGGCATGGCCCTTATCCGTGGCCTGGGCCTCGATCTTGTCCCCCGCCTTGAAGGTGCCGTCCAGCTGAGAGGTTTTGTCGACATGTAAACGGATTTCCTTGCCGGCCGTATCCTTCACCACGTAAAACTCGCCATCGATCTTCAGCAGATCCCCTTTGACCGTCTGGGTGCTTGGCGCGGCCATGTCACCAGCCGCGAAAGAGAGTGATACCATCCCGAAACCGAGGGCCAGCGCACACACGAACGAACCGATGAGCTTTCTCATGACGAACCTCCTTGTAATTAATTGTGCTGAATGTCATTAAGCTGATTCGCTTCTTCAGACCTACTCCTTCACAGTGAGATCGTTCTTGACAGACTTTACGCCGGCAACCTGCCGGGCGGTCCAAGACATGTTGGCGCTCGTCATGAGGTCTCGAACTTCGCCGGTCAGCGAGACGACCCCTGCATTGGTCTGAACGGCAATATTGGCTTTCTTCAGATTGGTATCTTTCGCAATCTGTTCTTTCACGTGTGTCGTAATGGCGTCATCTTTGTCCTCCATCGCTTCGCGTGCCGCCGGGGCGACGACCTCAAGGTCGTTCTTCACACTTTTGACGCCATCAAGCCTTGTGGCGATGTCCGCCGAGGCCTGTTTGGCTGCCTCTGAGTCCACCTTGCCGCGAAGCAGCACCACACCCTGCGTGGTCTCGACATCGATCTGCCTTCCTTTGACCCGACTATCAGCGGCCAGAGCGATTTTGGTTTTCGCCGTCAGCCAGGTGTCGTTGATCGGGGTCTTCTCATTGGCCTTGTCAAGCGCATACACCGATCCGGCGATCAGTGCCCCACCGAAAACCAGAGCCGCGCATAGTGTCCGTACAGAGCGTGTGTTCATCATGTTCTCCTTAAGTGAAATCTAACCGTGTGTCGTCAGAGGTCTTTCGTGAATTGCATTTATTCAGTTGGGCTATCGGCCCTTCTTCACGGGTTTCGGCGCTGACTTCTCATGCCACTGGTCCGCCCATTTCATAAGGGCATCCTTCTTATCGCCATACCGTTCCTGGGCTTTGCCGACAAACTTGTCGTAATTGCCTTCGATTTGTTTCAAGTCGTCATCGGTAAACTTGCCATATTTCTCTTTGAGTTCTCCCTTAAACTGCATCCATTTTCCCTTGAGTTGCTCTGCATTCATAATGTCTTTCTCCTGTATTTGTGCATCTGTGTCTCCCTGTCCGTATCAATCTGCCCTGGCACATCCTTACCTCCCTCCATACAAACCATTATGACTAGAAGACCGGCGGCGGTCTGGTCAGAATTGATCATGTGGCAAGGAATGAATGATTGGGGAGCATGGGGCCCTACCTTCGCGTTGTACCTGCCCGCCTATTGTCGGCGATGTCGGCTGGGCTGTCTCGATGGCTTTCCCGAATTGGGCGTCAACAGGTCGCAGGCTCCGGCTGCATGGCCCTTGTCATTATTCAGGGGGTGCTATCAGCTCGAGAATGCTCTGTGGAGCACAAGGGGCAAGTAACAAAATCGTCTCGGTTCAGAGAAGACGATCTGCACAGCCGCAAGACTGTGAGGATGCGGCTTTCGAGTCCGAGGAGATCGGCGAGGATAGGTCCTCAAAATCATGAGTGATGCTGTGGGTGGTCGGCCATATTGATTATGTACCGAACCACTAGCCCGTTGCGAAAATCACATGGGCACAATGGAACTTCGCCGGCCTACTGGCCGGCGAAGCTTTTCCCCCGCCGGTTACATCCGACCAGTCAACACCAGAATGACCAAGACTAACAGGATCAGGCCCAGTCCGCTGCTGGGGCCATAGCCCCACTTCGCGCTGTAGGGCCAAGTAGGCAACGCGCCCACGAGGAATAGAATGAGAATGATGAGGAGTACGGTGCCCATATGTCACCTCCGTTCAAGAATGTCTTAACCTAGTAAATACCTTCACCCACCGGCGAAGCTCTCACACCACATTTCAAGCAGTCTGCTCATAGTTCTTTGCAGTGCCGAGTCAGGGACCTGAGGCCATCGACCGCACCGAAAAACATTCATGCTTAGGCATCAGTCTACGTCTGGATTGAGCCTGAATCTATTCTGCACCGAGCGCGGCTCACGATCTGCTCACAATTGATCACTGTATTTAATCGCCAGGACGAATCAGTTGCGCAACTCGCTGCCCGACAGATTAATGCTGATAGAGCTCTCGTCCTTCTTCTTCAGAGAGCACACCTTTCTGGATGAGCATCTGAATGAGCTTGTCGGCGGGGGTCTTGGCTGGAGGCAATGGCGACACCCGCTCCTTCGGTTTCGGCGAAACGGGCGGCCGTTTCATTCCATACACCCGAAAAATCGGAGTGAACACGATGAGATAATCCTTGTTACGAATCCGCACGGTAGCAGGACTACTTTCGGTGTAGGGCGGCAGATCTGGACCGGATCCGCGAGGGATACGAAAATACGGTTTGCCGTCGTCTGTTTCGCCATCCTGCCCTAGGATCTCCATGCGTGTCAGGTTTGATTCGCTCGTACCCGCCATCCATTCGTCGCCGCCGATATTGGTGATCTTGTCAAGAATGATGATGAGCGACTCTCCCACCAAAGGATCGGACGACAAGTTCTTCACACTCACATCGTAGAGGTACTCACTGTTGAAGTTGTCTCGGCCCTTGAGAGTGACTACGGCCTGAGCCGCTTTGTCGGTCAAGTCAGAAAGTTGGTCCAATGCCCCGGCCAAGACATGTGGAAGAAAGACCGCACTCGCCACCAGGCACAGAAGCGCGCCCCGTACTCCGAGCCTCTGATGAGAAACAAGACGAGAGAAAAGGGGCATGGCACACTCCGGTTTCGAGTTATCCAAGCCGGCTGTTTATAATTACTTGCTCAACAATTATGGTATTTGAAACTTAACCGGCTGCACGCACCATGGAACGGATGTATCGAGCAGTGACACCATCCCTTATGCACATAGGCCAGCCCAAACTTCTGACACCACTGGCGAACGGTTTCATACGCCACCGTGACTCCACGTTCAGCCAAGAGTTATTCGACTTCACGGGGGAAAGCGATGGCATTGGCAGTTGGGTGTTTTGGCTGTCATACTGCCTAGCCTGCCAAATGGAAGTTAATTGACAATGCCTTCAGGCTGGGCCAGGCATGTATGACACACCATCACACCCTCACACACCCTCAGTGCGCGGACGACGCAAGGCTTCGGCATGTTCGCAATCTGCCGCTAGGCGGCCGGCTTACGACCCGTGAGAAAGCCGACCAGCGCAAGAATCACGAAGATGACAAAAAGGACATAGGCGATGTTGGTCGCGGTCCCGGCCACCCCGGAGAGTCCTAATACTCCTGCGATAATGGCAACGACAAGAAATGTTATAGCCCAACTCAGCATGGCGCTTCCTCCTGGTTAAAGTGAGATGCGTAATCTGCCTGGATTCCCATCGGTGAAGATCCTTCAGCCGTAACTACAGATGATCGCCGGCGTGAACTGACTCCGTCTTTCTTTCCTGTTTCCATTCGACCCGCAACGACTCGATGTCATTGGCAATCTGGAATTTATCCAGGTCCAGGACCCGTCAGTCCCAAAGTTCGGCGATTCAGGTGATCGATGCATACTCTTCCGAGTGAAGCTTGACGCACTCAACGTCGCCCTTCCTGACCCGCCTGCGCCTGTGCAGGATCGCTCGTGTTCTCTCCGAACTGTGGAAGCGATTCGCACGAATGACGGCATCCTCGATACACCCGCAATTGATACAGCGCGTCGCGGAGTATAGAGAGTTTGTTTCGATGTTCAGGTCATCGAAGGGTTCCCATACCATTAGCCCCCGACAGCGTTGGCAGCGCATACATCCTCCTTCTACCTTCGTAGTCGCACTGGCGTGCGCTCGCTTGGGCATCACAGCTTTCGCCTTGGGAAACCGGCGGGGTCGTAGGCCCCGCCTCGCTGATGATGCCGGATTCTCGGCGACTCCCGTTCAGGCGACCTTCTGATATGTCATCGGCACGCGCGGCGCCTGGACGGAAGACTCGACCCGCGGGTTCACGGACTGGGCACAGGTCGGACACAGATGCGGCCCTAGGGTCCCTGAGGTCACAGGCACATCCATATAATAAGTCGAGCCACATTCAGAGCAGGGGATCGACTCCATCTGGGCGAAGTGTTGGTACGAACGGGCAACTCGGCAGGTCATGGTGCCACCTCCTTGGCTAAGACAGACGGCGACTCTTAACACCAGTATGCCGAAACGTCCGATGCCTGTCTGGTCACAATTGCTCAGTAGGGAAGAAATTCATGTGGCAGGAAGGACAGACTGGATTCACGTAAGAAGCCGGGATCGGCCTTCGTGACGGGTCGTTGTGAGCAATTCTGACCAGTCTACAAGCGACATACCTGTTACCCTAGTCGGGTGGCGATATTGTCGTAAAGTTTTCACCCTTAACAGCGTCGCAAGTCAACATGTGTCTTGGCTGGAAGCGGTCAAGAAAGTCCCTGATCGAAACGGTGAGATTCCGGCACACTTGTAACCTGGCGGTTAGAGGAGGGTTTCGAAAAGATTCCGCTCACCGGCGACTGTCTTCCCATTCAGTGAGAATTGGCGCGTGGGGGTTTTGTTGATTGACAACGTGCGGATTGAATGTATAAGGATGGCTCGGTGCAATGGTTTCTGAGGACCCACCCCCTTACATAGGATGACAAATCCGTGTTCGATCTCTCAGCACTGGAAACGGACGTTGCGAAACTCATCGTACAGACGCTTAATCTAAACGTTGATCCTGTGCAAATTCAGCCAGAACAGCCGCTCTTCAACGAAGGTCTTGGCCTTGATTCGATTGACGCGCTCGAGCTGTCGCTCGTGATCTCTCAATGCTATGGGTATAAGATACGTTCAGATGATCCGGAAACAGTCGCCACCTTCGCTTCACTCCGTTCGCTTTGTCAGTCGATCGAGAAGCATCGCACGAAGTAGCAGCAAGTAGCACTATGACCACCGCCGCGTTGCTCGGCCCCTACCACGCTGACCGAGTGTTGGCCTGGGAAACCGGCCACGCGATTACCTATAGCCATTTTCTTTCAGACGTGGGAGCCCTTGCTGACCTGCTTCCCGATAAGGCCACGGTCATTAACTTGGCTGATGACCGCTATCGCTTCTTGGTTGGGTTTGCCGCTGCATTGGTTCGAGGACAGACCACGCTGCTTCCTCCTAGCCGTGCGCCTGGCGCCTTGGGCCAGCTCGCTCGAGACTATGCCACCAGCTATTGTCTTGTCGATGACGCGGAACAAGTCGAACATCTTCCCTCCTATCAGATTCCCCAAAGCAGATGGAATCCGACCTGTACGGCAAAGGTTCCCCAAATTCCCATTGACCACCCAGCCGTCGTGGCCTTTACGTCAGGCAGTACGGGCAGCCCTCATTGTCATTCCAAAACCTGGGGTTCCTTAGTTACAGTCGCTCGGAGTACGGGTTCCCGGCTGGGGCTGAAGGCTTCCGATCCTATGACCATTGTGGCGACAGTTCCTCACCAGCACATGTACGGGCTCGAAGCCTCTATTATGCTCCCCATCCAACATGGGATGGCGTTCCATGCGGGCCGTCCGCTGTTCCCAGAAGATGTGCGGTCAGCATTAGCGGAAGTTCCATCACCGCGCATACTTGTCACGACGCCGTTACACATCCGGGCTTGTGTCACGGCTGGCTCACGGCTGCCTCACGTGGAATGTATTCTCTCCGCAACCGCGCCTCTTGCCCGCTCGCTGGCGAGACAAGCCGAGACCTCGTTCCAAACCAGCGTCTATGAGGTGTACGGGTTCACGGAGGCAGGAAGTCTCGCGACAAGGCGGACGGTCGCCGAGGACACCTGGCACGTGTTGGATGGGATCACGCTGCATCAGGATTCAGCCGGGTGTTCTCTGCAGGCGCCATACTTACCTGAGCCGATCTCCTTTCCCGATCTGGTATCGATGCAAGCGCCACATCACTTCGTGTTGCATGGACGCGGCACGGATCTGGTGAACATCGGAGGGCACCGGGGTTCGTTGAGCGACCTGAACCAGAAACTGAACGAAATCGAGGGGGTGCAGGATGGCGTGTTCTTTCTCCCGGATGACACGGGACCTTCGGTCACACGTCTGATCGCCTTCGTGGTTGCGCCCGGAAAGACTGCGGAACACATTCTGTCGGCGCTTCGAACCGTCATTGATCCCAGGTTCCTTCCCAGACCACTTCACCTCCTCTCCAAGCTTCCCCGTAACGGAACCGGCAAGCTCACGAGAGAATCCTTGCTCGGACTGCTGCACGAGCTGCATAACGGGGAGAGGCATGGGACCTGATCGGATCGTCACCATCGGTGCGAGCCATCCATCATTGGCCGGGCACTTTCCCGGCCATCCCGTGGTCCCTGGCGTCGTGATGCTGGGAGAAATCATGAAGGCCGTCCGCGAGACGACCACAGAGAACATCGAGTTTGTGGGTATGCCGTCTGCGAAGTTCCTGTCGCCGCTGAACCCTGAAGAACCTCTCAGGATCAGGCTGGACCAGCAGGTCAACGGTGACACGGAGTTCACATGCACGACCGGGTCCCGACTCATTGCGAGCGGCTGCCTGCGCTACCGCATCGTCCGTGATGACTCTAAGGGTGATTCGTGAGCATGGGGTGGTTGCGACAACGCGAGCGCGGCAGCCGAATCGCCTGGCAATTCATGATCTGGACGGCGTTATCGGTCGGACGTCCAGCAGCGCGCGCCTTGCTCTATCCGGTCTGCGTCTACTACTTAATATTTTCGACCCAAGCACGTCGTGCCATCCGACCCTACTTGATTCGAGCGCTGGGGCACCCGATCAGCTGGCGGGATCTGTATAGGCAGTATCATTGTTTCGCGTCGACGCTCCTTGATCGTGTCTATCTTCTCACCGGGCAAGGCAACCGCTTCACCATCGATATACGGGGACTCGACGTGCTCAAGGAGCGCTTGGCTCGTGGCCAAGGATGTCTCCTGCTCGGTTCGCATCTGGGGAGTTTCGAGATCGTGCGTGCCATTGGGCTGACCCAGGGGGATGTCGAAATCAAGGTCCTGATGCACGAGCAACATACACCGATGATCCGTGACCTCTTCCGTGACTTGAATCCGGAAGTTGCCGCTGCGGTGATCCCGACCGGCTCGCCGAACGCGATGCTGCGCGTCAAGGAATGTCTGGACCGCGGAGGGGTTGTGGGCCTTCTCGCAGATCGTCTGGTAAAACAGGATCAGGCCACGCCCTGCACGTTCTTCGGCGAGCTTGCACGATTCCCTGCTGGAACCATGTGGCTCGCAAGCATCTTAAAGGTGCCGGTCATTCTATTCTTCGGGCTCTACCGCGGCGGGAATCGCTACGAGGTCCATTTCGAGTCATTCGCCGAGGAGATCACGATCGACCGCCGGCATCGAGACCAGGAGATTCGGCTGTGGACGCAGCGTTATGCCGACCGCCTGGAGCACTACTGCCGTCTCGCGACCGACAACTGGTTCAACTTTTATGACTTTTGGGAAGAGCAGCGGTAGCCGGTCGCTGAGACTGCCGGCGGCGTTCCTCACCTGGTTGTTCTTGTCGGGTTCTGCGCCGATGTCCATGGCCCAGGCGGCGCCCCCGTCTGCTCGCGAGGGATCACCCGGCTGGACTGTGGAACAACTCCTTGAGAGCCTGGCCAAGAACCAGCTGGCGGAAGTACGGTTTGAAGAGACCGCATCTTCGGACCTGCTCACCCAACCATTGAAGACCCAAGGCATTTTGCGTTTCATTCCTCCGACGGGACTCGAGAAACATATTACCGCTCCTTATGACGAACGCTACCTGGTCGAAGGCGATACCGTCCTCGTCGAGAGCAAAACGAAGGGGACGAATAGGACCCTTTCATTGCACGACTACCCGGCGCTGCGGGGATTTATCGAGGCCTTTCGGTCAACACTCGCCAACGATGTCATCACCCTGAGACGTTGGTATAGCGTGACATTGCAGGGTGAGCCACAACGATGGGTCTTGGTGCTGCGTCCACTGGACAACGACGTGCGGGCACTGGTGGAGTCCATTCGGTTCTCTGGAGAAAGAGAGCGCGTCAGCCGCATTGAGATCCGAGCACCGGACGGAGATCGATCTGTCATGGTCATCGCAACGGGCGCACCGTGACCGGAAAATCCTGGGTCACGCTCCTGATCTGGTGCATGGTACTGGGGCTCGGAGCCTGGTTTACGGCTACGCATACACACGTTGAGTCCGAACTCTCCCGCTTGTTGCCGGAGGGCGCCACGCCAATAGAACGATTGCTCCTTACTGAACTGCGGACAGGCGCGACCGCACGGCTCATCCTGCTGGCTTTGGAGGGCAAAGATGCCGATCGGCTGGCAGAGGCCAGCAAGCAGTTGGCGGCCTGGATGCGCAAAAGCGGCGCGTTCCACTATGTCGGCAACGGCGAGCAGGCCTGGACACAGGAGGAGAGGGAACGACTCTTTCAATATCGGTACGTACTCAGCCCACACGTGCAGGAGTCGACGTTCAATCGAAATCGGCTCCGCCACTCCCTTGAGCAGCGGCTGAGTGACCTCACCTCCCCCTTGTCTCCGATGGTCAAGGCATTGATCCCGGCCGATCCCACCGGCGAGTTCATGAAGATCCTTCAAGCCTGGATGACCTGGACGGCTCCGAGGAGGCACCAAGGAGTGTGGTTTTCGTCGGACCTGCGGCGCGCGTTGCTCGTGGCGGAGACGAGGGCCACTGGTTTTGATGTGGAATCCCAGGAACAACTACAAGAGCAAATCAGAGAGACCGTCAGGCGGGTCGCCACCGTTCCCGCCGGTGCGGCCCCTCCCCATGTGGTGATGACGGGACCCGGCGTCATTGCCGTTGAGATGCGGCAGACCATCCAGGACGATGTCTGGCGGTTGTCCGTCTACGCGATGTTGTTGGTCACCACATTGCTCTTCGTCAGCTATGGATCAGTCTCTATTCTTGCTCTCAGCCTCCTTCCCTTGGCGAGCGCGATCATGGCCGGGATCGCGGCCGTGGATCTGGCGTTCGGATTCATTCACGGCATCACCTTGGCATTTGGGATTACGTTGCTCGGCGTCGTCGACGATTATCCCATCCATCTGTTCAGCCATCTCACCAGGGAGAGCCGGGCACCGGCCGTGATGAAAGAGATCTGGCCGACGATGCGCCTCGGCGTCGTGGCCACGGCGCTTGGATTCTCAGCGTTACTCCTGAGCGGGTTCCCCGGTTTGTCGCAACTGGGGCTGTTCGCGATGGTCGGCTTGTTCACAGCCGCAGGCGTAACCCGTTGGGTACTCCCCCACATCATTCCGATGGGATTCCACGCGAGACGCGAAGGGCTGCGGGTCGCACGCTGGGTCGATACACTGACGACGGCACGACTTATGGTTCCGCTGATGGTGATCCTCGCCCTCGGCGCTTTCATGTGGTCGGATGCGCCGTTGTGGGAGGAGGACATCGCCAATCTGAGTCCGATCTCGACCGAGCAGCAAGCGCGGGATCTGGCCCTTCGCGATGAACTCGGGGGGCCGGAAGTCCGGGACCTCATCGTAGTGGAGGGCTCAAGCGAGGAAGAAGCCCTCCAACGGAGTGAGACGTTGGCGCTGGCGTTGGACTCACTCGTGGGAAAAGGGGAACTCGCAGGATACGACCTCGCTGCTCGCTACCTGCCCAGTCGCAGAACGCAGCAGACGCGCCAGGCTTCGTTGCCGGATCGCGAGACCTTGGAGCGGAATCTCACATCGGCCATCAAGGGCTTGCCCTTCAAGCCCGGCCTGTTTCAACCGTTCCTGGACGCGATAGAGAAAGCCAAGACGCAGGAACCGATCGAGATCCAGACCTTCAGTGGGACGGCATTGGGGCTCAAGCTGAATTCGCTGCTGTTCATGCGTGAAGGACGCTGGGTGGCGATCGTCCCCTTGCGTGGCGTCACCGACAGACAGACGTTTCGTGAACTCCTGACGCCATGGCGTGCACAGGAGGTGAGTTATTTGGATCTGAAGGAGGAATCGAACCGCATGGTCGGTACCTACCGCAATGAGGCGCTCCGACTCTTGGGATGGGGCGTCCTGTCTATCGGCCTCGTGCTGCTGGTCGGCCTCCGCGCGCCCGTCACCGTCCTACGAGTGATGCTTCCAATCGGGAGTGCCCTTGTGGTGGTGGCTGCCTTGCTGCACGCGTCAGGCGAACGGTTTTCACTGTTTCACTTGGCGTCCTTCCTGCTGGTCACCGGCCTCGGGTTGGACTATGCCTTGTTCTTCAACCGGAGACATGGAACCCCGGCGGAGCGAGGACGCACGGTCTTTGGTCTGATCGTTTGCAGCACAACCACAATCTCGGTATTCGGAGTCCTGGCCCTCTCGCAGCTCCCTGTGCTGCGAGCCATCGGAATGACCACGGCGCTAGGATCGCTGGCCTGTCTCGCCTTTGCCGCGCTCCTCGCGGAGCCGCCTGACAAACCACCACTTCTCTCCGCAACTTCCCCCAAATGAGCAATTTTGAACAGATGGGCTCTCCGCAACCTGGTAATTATTAAAGGAGCCAGCTTGATCGAGGACCGTCTGCAATGGCACAGGGTTTGGTTGATGACCACGCAAAGAAAGACGGATCCCACCGCATTGACGATCACTGCCTGAATCAGGTCGTCGATGATGTCCTGTACAGTACTCAGGGCAGCCGAGACCCAGTCCCACAAAATCGACCGGTTGCAGCCAGAGCGATGGCCCCGCTGATTCTCACCTGTTATACACTCGTCTCAGCGCTGGGGAACGGCCTCGATGAGACCTATCGGGCATTGCGGAACCGGCGCTCCGGGTTGCGGCCCTGCGACTTCGAAGATGTGGGGATCACCGCGTACATCGGCCGGGTCGATGGTGTGGAGAACATGTCATTCGGCGGCGGTTCAGCATCAACAAGAGTGGAGCAGTTCGACTGCCGAAACAATCGGCTCGCGCTTCTCGGGCTTCAGCAGGATGGGTTCATCCACGCCGCCATAGAAGCCCGGGAACGCTACGGCGCCCACCGCGTGGCCGTGATTGTCGGTTCGAGCACCTCGGGCATCCTGGAGACGGAACATGCGTATTGCCACCGTGACCCGGCAAACGGCGCGTTGCCGTCGTCCTACCTGACGTCCCATCGATATACCCACAACATGTTTTCGGCCGCGCATTTCGTACGTACCTACCTGGGGCTGCGGGGGCCGGCGATGGTCATCTCCACGGCCTGCTCGTCCAGCGCAAAGGCGTTTGCGACGGCGGCGCGATTCATCGAAGCCGGATTCTGCGATGCGGCGGTGGTCGGCGGTGTGGACAGCCTCTGTCTGACCATTCTGTACGGGTTTGCGTCGTTGCAGCTGATGTCGCGCAGTCCCTGCCGTCCATGCGACGAGAATCGCGACGGACTGACGTTGGGCGAATCGGCCGGCTTCGCGTTACTGGAAAAATCAGAGCATGCGGATCAGCCTGGGGCCGTGGCGTTATTGGGCTACGGGGAGAGTTGCGACGGGTATCATATGTCGCATCCCCATCCGGAAGGGACCGGGGCGATCAGGGCGATGCAGGCGGCCTTGCTGCGGAACGGGCTCACCTCCGCAGATATCGATTACATTCATCTGCACGGCACCGCGACCAGGGCGAACGACAGCATTGAAGATGCGGCCATCCATTCGGTGTTCGGTCCCTCGACCCCCTGCAGCTCGACCAAAGGGTGGACGGGACATACATTGGGGGCAGCGGGAGTCACGGGAGCGGTGATTGCCGCGCTCTGTCTCACGCGCAGGTTTGTTCCCGGAACGATGAATACGACTCGACTCGATCCCAGCTTGAACAGTCACGTGCTGCTGGAGAATGGGGAGCAGCCGGTGCAACGGGTGTTGAGCAATAGCTTTGGGTTTGGCGGCAATAACTGCAGCCTGATTTTCGGGACGGTCTGATGACACTATATGTGAGCGGGATCAGTACGTTGGGGCCAGGGCTCCCAGGTTGGGCGGGAAGCCGGGCTGTGTTGACAGGTGAACGCCCTTGGTGTGAAGCCGGCCAGCCGAGGCCGAGCGCCAGCGTGCTGCCGCCGAACGAACAGAGGCGCAGCAGCGAGACGGTGCGCTGGGCTGTCGAGGTGGCTCAGGAGGTCATGCAGCAGGCTGAGGCTGATGCGCGCGAGGTGGCGTCCGTCTTCGCGTCCTCCGACGGCGAAACCGGTGTTCTGGATCGTCTCTGCACGGAACTCGCCACGCCGCAACGAACGATTTCACCTACTCTGTTCCATCACTCCATCCATAATGCCGCGTCCGGCTACTGGGGTATTGCCACGGGCTCACAGCAATCGTCGACCGTGCTGGCTTGTTATGATTCGTCCTTCTGTGCCGCCTTGCTGGAGGCGGCCGCCTATGCACACATCGAGGAGAGGCCCGTACTCCTGGTGGCCTATGATCTTCCGCCTCCCCCTCCCCTCTATGCTGCGCGACCCCTGCGAGGAGGATTCGCTACCGCGCTGCTGTTGACGCGAACTCCCGCACCACACAGCCTCGCCCAGCTCGACCTCGCTCTTTCGAATGATCTTTCTGAAACAGCGACGAGCATGGGCGATGCACGACTGGAAGCGCTTCGGAATGGAAATCAAGCCGCGCGGTCGTTACCGCTTCTGGCCGCCATCGCGCAGCAGCGCAGCACAGTAGTTCGGCTTGAGTTTCTGGAAGACCAGCACCTGGTGATACGGGTCATGCCATGCCGATCCTCAGTAAAACCGCTCTCTGCAGATTGATTCCGCATCACGGCACGATGTGCCTGTTGGATGCGGTCGAGCAGTGGGATGAGACCAGCATTTTGTGTACGACCTCGTCGCATCGTGATGTGACGAATCCTCTCCGCCGAGACAACCAATTGGAGGCGATCTGCGGGCTGGAGTACGCCGCACAGGCGATGGCGGTGCATATCGGACTTCTGCGGCAGAAGCAGGAGCGTCGACGTACCGTGGGATACCTGGGAGCCGTTAAGAATCTGAAGCTTCTGGCCGCTCGTCTGGACGAGGTAAAGGAAGACTTGACGGTTCAGGCGACCCGTTTAGTCGGCGAGGCGGACTGCTTCATTTATACCTTTCGAGTATCGGCTGCACGACAAGAGTTGCTGGACGGCCGCGCTTCCATATTCCTCAAATACCTCGACCATCCATCATGAAGCGAGCTTTGGTCACAGGCGGCAGCGGTCAAATCGGCGGCGCGATCAGCCGACAACTGGCGCAGGAGCACCTGCACATCATCGTCCATGCGCATCGCAATCAAGCGGCGGCTGAAGAGGTGGCCGATCAGATCATCGGAGCAGGCGGATCGGCCAGCGTGGCCTGCTTCGATGTCAGCGATGCCGAAGCCACTCAACGTGCGCTGAAGCAAATTCTAGAATTCGGTCCGATCCAGGTGCTCGTGAATAATGCGGGCATCTACGACGATGCCCCGATGGCGGGCATGCGGCCCGACCAATGGAACCACGTGATCGATGTTTCGCTGGGTGGCTTTTTCAACGTGACCCAGCCGTTACTCCTCCCGATGATCGGTACCCGGTGGGGACGAATCATCACGATTTCGTCGATCTCGGCTCAACTCGGCAATCGAGGCCAGACCAATTACGCCGCGGCTAAAGCGGGACTCCACGGCGCCTCCAAATCACTTGCACGGGAAGTCGCCTCCCGTGGCGTGACCGTCAATGTGGTCGCGCTGGGCTTCATCGAATCGCGAATGGTCGAGCAGAGCTGCAAACCAGACAAGATCGAGGCCCTTGTGCCGATGAAACGAGCCGGCACGCTTCAAGAAGTTGCGTACCTGGTCGGATTCCTGGCCTCCGAGAAGGCCGACTATATTTCCGGCCAAGTAATCGGTCTCAATGGAGGAATGGCGTGAACGCCCATTCCCATTCGGAAGTCAACGTCCTGGCCCAGCACTGGGTGGTGATCCCCGCCTATAACGAAGCCGCGACAATTCGGGACGTGGCATTGCGGGTGACCCGAGAGTGCAAACACGTGATCGTCGTGGACGATGGATCCACCGATGGCACGGCAGAAGCCCTGGTCGGTGTGCCAGTGGCAGTGTTGCGAAATCCCACGAACTGCGGGAAGGCCGCGAGCCTGTGGTGTGGCTTTCAGCTGGCATTGGCGGCCGGAGCCTCCGGCGTCGTGACACTGGACGGCGATGGCCAGCATGCGCCGGAAGATATTCCCAGATTGCTCGCTGAAGCCATCCGCCACCCTGATCATATGATCATCGGTGCACGCCGTCGAGATCAGCGACGCGCGGTCTTTTGCCGCTATATCGCGAACCGTGTGGCTGATTTTTGGATTTCTTGGGCAGCGGGGTATTCATTTGAAGATAGTCAGTCAGGCTTTCGTGTCTATCCCGCATCACTGTTACGTCGTGTAGAGATCAATCACGGCAAAGTCAGGAGCTTCGTCTTTGAAAGCGAGCTGCTGATCGAGGCCACGCGTTCAGGACATCGCAGCCTGGCAGTTCCCATTGACGCCCTGTTCCGTCCGGGAGCGCGACCGAGCTATTTTCGGCCGGTGCTCGATATCCTCCGCATCACCCGCATGGTGGGATGGAAACTCATTTCCAGGGGAATGTACCCGATCGGACTCTACCGCGCGCTTTTCGGACAGACCACGAGCCCGTCCCAGGTCGCGCCAGCTCGACGCGTACAACCTGCGCCTCTGAGTGGCGGGACCAAAAACCCGGTTGAGGAGCATGGAGAGGCTCTCCGGCAAAGAGTAAAATGCAGTTGAGGTCCTGCTTCGAGACAGCCATCACCCACTTTAGCCGAGCACCCTCTCGGTTCCGCCAGTCCTGCCGCCCTTGCTTACGACAGAGCTTTAATGATGCCGATCTGAACACCACGGGAAAGGCAAGCGTGGTCTTGAAGAGGGGATTGAGGGACCGCATATCCAATCGATCGACATGTCGCAACAGGGCTCCCTGAAAACGTGATTAACGGCATAGGCCTCCTCGATGTCCTCTGCCGGGAGTGAGGTCGCATGCGCATCGGCATCATCGATCTATCAAGCGGAGGACGTATCCGCGAGCGCACGCCTCATACTATAAATCATGCGTCTGGCTCAACGAGTCCGCAAATAGAGTGGAAGAATATCCTCCCAATATCATGTGTTCGACGAATGCATCAAGGAGGGAGAAGTTCTCCGGTTTCATGCCCTGCATATTCCATTTAGACATGTTGCGCGGGAAGGATTGCCGATGCGCATGCACGAATTCGTAGGGATGGCAATAGAACACCAGCCGAGAAGCACGTCGGGCAATCCGACGAACCATCCACCTCAACACCGGCAGTCCAAGCGTCCGGAGGCTGGCCATGTTAGTTGGGAGCAGGAACGCTGAGGGAGCTATCTCGATGATCGAGCTATGCCCCGGCAGGCGGAGGTGGCTTGACGAGAGGCGGTACGGCTCAGTCGGAGCGCGAAAGTATTTCAAGTAGTGCACCCGGCCGAAGCCGCAATCAAATCGCCGCGCGGGTACGGAGGAGTCGTAGCGGTACCCCTCGGCTTCGAGCGCGCGCAAGGTGGTTTCGCTGATCCACAAGCTTGGTGCGCGGAAGATGATGGGACGTATCCCGGAAGCTTTCTCCACGGCCTCCGTGGCCAGCCGGATCCAAGCTCGCTGCTGATCATAACTGGCTGACCTGAAATCCTCGTCATTCTCGAGGCTGCCATGCTCCCACCCATGCGTACCGAGTTCATGTCCTCGCCGCCGACACTCCCCGATCAAATCCGCATAGTTTTCCGCAAACCGCCCGGCAATAAAAATCGTCGCCTTGAGCCTCCGTCGATCACAGAAATCCAACAACCCTTCCAATCCGACCTCGGACCCAGGAACCCAGTCGACATCGATGGTGAAATGCCACTGGAGGCAGGTTCGTGCGGACATGTGCCAGAGGTCTGGCGATCTATCCGAGTGCTCAGAGGGAGCTTGTGACGAAGCCCAGTGCGTCTTGTACTTTTCCTGGTCCTCGACCTTCTTTTGCATGTTGGTCTTCGCGTTGTCTAACAGATAGCTCGCCTTCGTCTTCAACGCGTCACTTTTGGCTTATATCCGATCCGGCTCAGCTCGCATCTCTTGATAGCGGTTCGCTTTCTTCTAGACCTTACAGTCCTTAGCCAGCTTGGACGCCTTCCTGGACTCCTTGCTCACGTCCTCAGCGAGAACCTGACATCTGTGGCGGCCACCACGCCGGCAGACGAGCAGGAGCTCGTCCACGTTCTCGATATCGATCAGGCCAGACGCCCAGGCGAGGCGTCTCTGCAGAAACAGCCCGAGGGGTAGAATGAACCCGTTGTACCAGCGCATCGCCTGCACCCGCCGGTGAGTCATGCCCCACACGGCGAAGTCGAGGAGCCGTCGACTCCGGGGCTGCATGCCGAAGACCGCGCTCTGCTCCAGCAGAAGGGAATGCTCTTCAAGGATCGTCAGGAGATCGTCGGGGTCGTAGCGTCGAACGTGACCCACGAGGGCGTCGAAGGCGCTCCAGCACGCGGGATGCAGGGGCACCGAGAAGATGACCGTCGCATCGTCCTTCGCCACCCGGTCGAGTTCGCGGAAGGCCTGCCGATCATCCTCGATGTGCTCGACGATGTCGAAGGCGCAAAGCAAGTCAAAACTGCAGTCGGGAAACGGCAGGGAGGTCATCTCGCCGAGTACTGCCAGCCCGCCGTGAGCATTCAGACGGGTGAGAGCCGGTCGGCTGATGTCGACAAAGGACGTACCAGCGATGGGGAGCCGCGGATGCAGGCCCGGGCCGATCTCGAGTCGCGCCGGTGCCGAAGCTGCGAGCGCAGAGAGCAGCGGCCAGGTGTTAAAGCGCTGCGGCAGGATCACATGAGTCGCCGACCAGAGCGCGTCGTAGAAGTCTCGGTTGACGTCAACGGGCTGGCGCGTCGCGTCCTGTCCACCTCCTGCCGGCATCGCGCCAGCGCCGCCAGAAGCCGCGATCCCCGCAATCCCGTCCCGGCCGAACTTACGCTCTCTTGACGCTATCAGGCTCATGCTGGGATGTCACAGGTTGTTGGAGACGACACAGGGGTCGGCGACACCGTCCGGCTCACGCCAATGGTTGGTTCTTGATTCAGGATGCTCTCGATCTCCACCAATAACTCACTTCGGCACATCTCTGCTTGGAGGTACAGAACCTGAGTGTGGGAGGGGAGCTGCTCATCGAGGATGTCGCGGACCGGCACGAAGTGTTCCGGATATCGAATGTAAACCTTAAAGAGAGCCTGTCCATACCACTGTCCGCGAGTGAGACGGTGACGCTGCTCAGTATGGGTAATCAGCGCATTCAGATTGCGGATTATTTCCAGGGTCTGATTATGAGGCTCGCCGATGTGCTCACTCACATGACCGACCACGCTTGCCGTACCGGCAATGAGGAGGTTGGCCCCGGAGATGGATGGCCGCAGGGTAGCTCTCGCGAACGACGGGCTGCGCGGACCATAGACACGAGGATACTTGTACGCGCTCACCTGCCGCGGATTCTCGACGTGCATGCCAGGCTCCCTCGCCGCCAGGAAGTAAATGGTTAGCGGGCCGGACATCGTCCCAACGGCAGTCCCCGCGGGCAAGGTTCGAGGGAAGTCCATAAGCCCCTCGGCCAGGGCCTGGTATCGGCCGGCGCAAAAGCGCTGGTACCGTTCCAGCCCGTCGGATTCAGCGTTGATGCGAGAAAAATAATTCCACACCCGCAACAGATGAGGGTAGCCCAGGGCACGAGCCTGAACGAGTAGGCGTCGATAGGCGCGGCAGGTCACAATATCCAGCAACGTGCCAGCGCTTTCTTCTGATTGCATTGCGCCAAAGAGCACCTCGTCGTTCATGGCGCAACAGGTTCCCTCGGCCTCGTGATAGTCGACCGACAGGCTGCTCGTCCACACCTCGGCCAACGGAGGCCCAGTGAATTGCGGCAAATCGAGGCAGACGACCGGGCAGGAACCGAAGTCACGTGACTCTTCAAGACTCCGGTCGTAACGGACGATACCCAGGAGGTTAGATGGCGAGGCTTTCAGAAGTGTGTCGAGCCCTGCAGTCTCCACGTACTCTGCGCAGAGAGCATGGGCAGTGGACCGCGGAATATGTTGTGCGGACGTTCCCGGTGGCGACCCAACACCCCGCTCCACAATACACTGGTCTGACTTGGCTCGGCTCACAGGGCTGATCTCCATTTGTTGTTGTCGACGAGCGAATACCCAGTCTGATTCACCGCGTCAACCTTGACCTCGGTCACTTCAGAAGGGATTCCCTGCGATCGTCGGCGGTCGGGGAAACAACCTTTGCCACCTCCTCCCACGGGACACCTCTCTCGGAGGCCTTGAGACCCAATCCCTTAAACAAGGGGTCGCTCGCTGTGACTTACGCTACGGGAGCAGGGCATCGCCCGCTACGCTGGAGTACACCGGGGTAAAAATGAACCCCAAGATCGGGGGGAAATACCACATGACCGTCTCGTCCGATTGCACGATCCGCACCTTCGTTGCACCATGTTTCTTGGCCTCATCGGCGAAATGCTGGACCGTTGCGTTCAGTGAGGCGTCCCCCCACATCGGTCTGGTCACGAACAGGTTAACCGCGAAATTCCTTGTGTTGATGTGCGTCAGCTTGTCGCCGTCCACCCCTTTGATGCCGCGCAAGTCGGAAGCGGTGTTGGATATGGTGCAGCCGGCGCCAACGCCCATGACAAGCAGGAGCATCGCCATCAGAAAATACTTCATGGTTTCCTCCTTAACAAAACATAGACACACGCCCATTCGTGTGCACATTCAGATTAATTAATTTATCCGACCATAGAGAACACAATCTGTTCACTATTGCTCACATGTCGACAATGACCGCTTCTTGACTTGCTCACATAGTTACATAGATCCTTCACTGAGGGGTCGACCTCTTCTGCCAATGCTTCCTGACAGATTCTTTGGAATGACGGCCAGGTTTGCCTTGCGTCTCTAATCCAACCAGCAACAACGCAGCCCGCTCGTCCGTCGCCTCTCTGGAAATCACAGAGAGGGAACATTCGCACAGATTACGCGCGGATATGGTCGACCCCTCACGTTTGCAAATCTTATCAAGTCGGTCCTCAAGCGAGGCCAGAGCTCACATTGGTATCGGGGCTGAGACTGGAATCGACATTGTTGCCTGTTCTCGGCCACCCGGCATTCTGTGACTCGAATCCAAAGACGAGTCTCCCTCATGGCAAAAGAGCGCTCATCTCAAACTTCACCGCTCTCGTCGCTCTTCCTTCACCTGCGCCCCAGGTTGAGGCTTCTGCTGAACAGGCTCGTCCATCTTGCGCGCGGCTCGTTCCGTCATACACTGGCTACTCTCGCAACCTTTTGATCGTGCCTGTTGCCGTTCCAAACAAGACTTCTTGTCCTCTTCACTAATAGCGCCCTCAAGACACTGCGTCAGAAGGTGCTTTGCCTCATTCAGACAATCCTCACACAGATGCTGAGCAAATAGAGGAGCACTGCCAAGGCCCAGAAACAGGAACAGCGAAACGACAATTCGTACGTTCACTTCAACCCCTCACAATAGGCTTGCAGGAATGTTCGCCAAACGAACGAAGCTTCTCCACGCACCTGGCATTCGCAGAAATCTCTCGTAACTGACGTTCATGCTGTCAGGACCCGCGTCATTTGCGGCCGACAGAGCCGGCCAGTTCATGTTCCGCCTTCAACCAGTCTTCCAAATCCTGGCCGTCCTGCCGGCCCCGTTGCTCATAGAGTTCATAGGCACGTTGTTCAATATGAGCATGATCGATTACTGCCCTTTTGAACGCCTGCGCCATCTGGCCGGTCTTCTCACCGGCCGGACTGGCGTAGGATGTCACCTCCGTTTGTTGTGCGGTGGTTCGACTGACATTCGTTTCCTTCATCGTGCGCCTCCTTATGAAGACTCTCCGCTCCGGCGCCCGCTGATACCATGACGGCCGTTCTCGGCGGACGGAGAGCACCTGTGTTGTGCGAATGAAACCCTAGTCTTTCTCTTTCGCCGTGAGGTCATTCTTTGTGAACTTTACACCTGGGAGGAACCACGTCGTCCAAGATGCAGGCACTCGTCGCGATGTCCTCGACCTCGCTCGTCAACGAGTCGATCTCCACATTGGTCTGAACTGCACTATCGACGTGCCATTTCTTACTTCCTGCTAACCGCTCGCTCTACATCCTCGTCTTGATATCATCCGGCGTCGACTTCTGATGCCATTGGTCCGCCCACTTCATGAGCTCGTCTTTCTTATCCCCGTACCGCTCCTGAGCTTTGCCAACGAACTTCTCGTAATTACCTTCGATCTGCTGCAAGTCGTCATCGGTAAACTTGCCCCACTTCTCTTTCAGTTCGCCTTTGAACTGTTTCCATTTCCCCTTGAGTTGATCCGCGTTCATGATGTCTCCCTCCTGCGTGAATGTGTGTGACCCTCCGGGCCAGTGCCCCCTCTTCGCGTGCGGGAAAATTTTGACATTAATGCAGGCGAAGATCTGGTCAAAATTGCTCAGTGTGCTCGCCGACAGCTCCCGTGAGCTTCCCTATGCGGATGAACCGAACTAGAATGAGGCATGAAGTTCCGCTGGCTCGTGAGATTGACTAAGATGACCGTCATGAAATGGTGGGACGACAATACGTTGCGTTTGAGCGCGGCCTTATCCTTCTACACCCTCTTTTCCCTCGCCCCACTGTTGACCATTGCCGTGGCCATTGCCGGGTTGGCGGTGGATGAGAAAGTCGTGCAGGACGAAGTGCTCGGCCGGTTCAAAGGCTTGATTGGAACGCCCGGGGCTGACGCCGTTGCCAACATGCTGGAGAGCGCCAGCCAGCCAGTGCAGGGCGCCATAGCCACGGTCGTCAGCCTGGTCACCCTGATCATCGTTTCGATGGGAATGTTTAGTGAACTTCAGGATGCATTAAATCTCATGTGGCGGATTACGCCGAAGAAGAATGCCGCACTGTGGGACGCAATCAAGAGTCGATTCTTGCCCTTCATGCTTGTGATCGGCACCGGCGCTCTTCTTCTGGTCTCACTCATCCTGAGTGCCTTTCTGGCGGCCTTGAGCACATTGATTCTTCAGGCGGTGCCCGGGCCTCAGGTGATCCTGACATTCGTGGACGTGGCCGTCTCCTTGCCGGTGATTACATTGCTCTTCGCCCTGATGTTCAAGGTACTCCCGGACGGGTATATCGCCTGGATGGATGTCTGGCTCGGTGCGCTGGCAAGCGGTACGCTCTTTATGATCGGGAAGTGGGTCATCGGCCTCTATCTCGGCTCAACGGCAATGGTCTCAATGTATGGGGCCGCCTCCTCGGTCATGATCATTTTGGCATGGGTGTACTATTCCGCCTTGATTTTCTTTTTGGGAGCCGAATTGACCTGCGTGTATGCTAACGAGTACGGCTCGCGTAGTACTCTCAGAGTCACCCCCGCGCACGTGTGAGCAGCATAACGGAGAGATGGCCTTCATCTTATCTTCCTTTCCTTCAGGTACCCGTCATGGACCCGTTTCGGTCTGTTGAGTGACAGGCCCTTTCGTTTGATATTCTTCCTCATAGATGTGAATCGCCGTGAGCAGGATAGCCAATAAGATGGGACCGAGGAACATGCCAATAAACCCATAGGCTGCAAGCCCTCCGAGGATACTGAAAAAGAGAAAGAGTGTCGGCAGCTGCGTCCCGTGTCCGATGAATAGCGGTTTGAGAACATTGTCGACCAAGCCAGCAACCACGAGGACGCCCCACGCAACCATCGCAATTCCCTTCCAAATCGGTCCGGACACAAAGAGGTACCCGGCAACCGGCACCCAGACCAAGGCGGTCCCGCCAACCGGCACGAGAGACAACAGCGCGGTGATCGCCGCCAGCACCAAGGCAAATGGTACACCGAGAACCACATAGGCGCCTCCTGCCAAGACACCCTGCCCAAGCGCGGTCGCAAGCACCCCTTTGACCACCGCCGTCATGGTACTGTCCAGCCGATCAAGCACCTTCCGCTTATGCCGCTCTTCCAAGGGCAAAAGGTGATAGAGCCGCCAAAATAACCCTCTGCCGTCCTTATAAAAGAAAAACAGGGTGAAGAGCATAATGGACAAATCGAACGCCACAGAAAAGGCATCACGAGCAAGACCAGAGATGTGAGTCAACAAGAACGTGCCCACTGTTTTCGTCCCCTCCGCGATCGAGCCTTCGTACCCACTTCCCGCCAACACGAATGTCCCTAGCTGTTCCTGGATAAACCGCCCAGCCAGCGGAATCTTGCCGAGATACTCCGGGAGCTGTTTCATCCCACCGGCCTGGGCCCATTCCACCACACTTCGGTAGGCGATCGTTGTTTCCTGAACGAGCAGAAAGGTCAGGGACACGATCGGGAAGACGACGAGGAACATGGTCGCAAATGTCAGCAGAGCGGCCGCCAGTGTGTCTCGCCCCCGAAGAAGATGGACCAATTTCAAGTACGGGCCATTGCTCATGCGGGCGATGATGACGGCCCAGAGAACGGGGACAAGAAAGGGCGCAAAGATCACGGCAATCTGGTAGAACAGCACAAGGAGGACGAGGAAGAACGCCAACACAAACAGTTGCTGCTGCATCATTGACTTTCCCTGCTCAATGCCGGTTTCTGAAACGGCAGGTCCAGGATGTATCCCGATCCAGCTTGCGGCCGGCAGGTTAGGACAGATCGGCAGACCCACCAGCATCGTGTATGTTTCCAGGAATCAGCCGCGATCGACGGACTGTATCGCCGCCTTGATCTCGGCAAGCGCCGCTAACTGTTCAGTGGTGTTCATCCCCTGAGATTCAGCGAGATCCCTGCCACAGAACTCCAGTAGGGGAACCAACACGCGGCACTCACCCCGTAGATGTTGGTCGAAGGTGAAACGACGCAAGGCAGGGCTGACCATATTGCGTGCGGCCCGTTCATAGAATGGATCGGAGGTATCAAGGCGATTGAGTTCTGCCACCTCCCGCTCCAGCGACGCCGCGAGAGCCTCAATCAATGCCAGTAACGCGTCCAACCGTCTGCGGCCGTCGGTCCATTCAGTGGCGATATGCGTGTCAAGAGGGACCGACGCGAGTTTCGCCCGGACGGCCGAGCGACTTGCGGCGACGCGTCCGCTCGTCCCCCACGCACGGGAGAGCCTGGCTGCATAATACAGCAGCACCATGGTTCCGGCTCCCGCCCCAAACCAGATCATCGCGAAAGTGATCCCTCCGCTCTGCATAACACCTTCTACGACCCTGACGGCGATCGAGGGACGCCGGCTGGAAGCCAATCACGAGTTGGGTCCATTCTGCGGACACCCACGTCCTGATTACGAGGCATCGCAGAATCTCAGTGCTCCGAGGTCGCCGGA
>Ga0073934_10002186_pt1 | contig 42092 bp, 32 predicted proteins | sample LarsenN4metaG_FD_76834 | JGI IMG/M metagenome (GOLD analysis project Ga0073934, IMG submission 76834) | Hot spring sediment bacterial and archeal communities from British Columbia, Canada, to study Microbial Dark Matter (Phase II) - Larsen... ...
CCCCCCACACCCCCCACACTCCCCACACTCCCCACACTCCCCACACTCCCCACACTCCCCACACTCCCCACACTCCCCACACTCCCCCCTGCACCCCTGCACCCCTGCTTCCCAGTCTGGCCCAAGGGTGATTAATTCTTAATCCCAGTGGTGGCAATACCTTGGATAAACTGACGCTGACCGGCGATAAACAATAGCACTACGGGTAAAGTGGCAATTACCACCCCGGCCATTAGTAGGGACCAGCCGCTGGTAAACTGCTGATGAAATGCGGCTAACGCCAGTTGTACCGTTTGCAGTTCAGGGCGGGTGGTGAATACTAAAGGCTTAAATAAATCATTCCACTCGCCGACGATCGCGAATAAACACAGGGTGGCGAGAGCGGGACGAGCCAGTGGTAGCATCACCAACCACAAAATTTGCCCTGGTGTGGCCCCATCTAAAGTGGCGGCCTCTTCCAGTTCCACAGGAATTGTCATAAAATATTGACGCATCAGAAAAATACCAAACCCGCTGGCAGCAGTGGGTAAAATTAGGGCACCATAGGTGTTTAACAAGTGTCCCCACTTCAGCACCAGAAAAATGGGAATCACCAGCATCTGAAACGGAATTACCAAGGTAGCCAAGACAACAAGTAGCAATGTTTGGCGGCCCGGGAAGCGCAACCGCGCCAGGGCATAGCCCCCCAGAGCCGAGGTGAAGACCTGCAAAGCCGTCACGGCCAGAGCCACCAAGGTGGAGTTAGCAAAAGCCAGGAGGAAGTTGCCCCGGTGCCAAGCCTCTTGATAATTAGCCAAGGTGAAGTGGCCAGGACTTTCCGGCGTCTCCACGGACGCGAGCAACACTACCCCCAAGGGTAGTAACACCAAGCCCGCTCCCACCAGGAGCAATAGCAGGTTGACCCATTTCCCCACATTCTGCATAGTTTAGGATTGGCTCCACTGTATATTCTGTGTTTAAATCAGTAAAGTAACATATAAGTTGTTTAAGTACCGCTAAAAGCAACTTTAGCCTCAGCCTTAGCATTTCTAAGGAGAGAGGACTATCATAGCGAAATCATAATCAGGAGATAGCAGACCTATGCCGCAGCTTGAGGCCACCAGCCCAGCAATGGACTTCCAAAACGAAACCTACAAAGATGCTTACAGCCGGATTAACGCGATCGTGATTGAAGGCGAAAAAGAGGCAACTGATAACTACGTCCAACTAGCGGCACTGCTGCCGGACCGCTTGGAGGAGCTGCAGAGCTTGTCTAAGATGGAGTCCCGCCATATGAAAGGTTTCCAAGCCTGTGGGCGGAATCTAGGGGTCACTCCGGACATGGATTTTGCGCAGGAGTTTTTTGCTCCACTGCACCAAAATTTCCAGGAGGCAGCGCGAGATGGACGAGTAGTTACTTGTTTGCTGATTCAATCTTTGATTATTGAGTGTTTCGCGATCGCTGCATACAATATCTACATCCCCGTGGCGGACCCCTTTGCCCGCAAAATCACTGAGGGCGTGGTCAAAGACGAATATATGCACCTCAATTTCGGCGAAGAGTGGCTCAAGGCTCATTTTGAAGAGTCGAAAGCCGAACTCGAAGAAGCCAACCGCCAAAATCTTCCCCTCGTCTGGAAGATGCTCAACCTGGTGGAAGCCGACGCCAAGGTTTTGGCGATGGAAAAGGATGCTCTGGTGGAAGACTTTATGATTGCCTATGGCGAAGCTCTCAGTAATATCGGCTTCACCACCCGCGACATTATGAAGATGTCCGCTTACGGTCTCAAAGGGGCTGCCTAACGCGGTTATCAACCACAGGGGCATTGCCTCTGTGGTGCCTCCGCCCGCCCCAACCTGGGACTTGCCTATTTCATCAAACCCCTTTCAGGGATTGAAAATTGACAAGCCGATATATCTCTGGTATATTAATCGCAGGGATTGAAATGAAACTAGCGAACCCGTTTCAGGGATTGAAATATAAATATTAATGTTTGGTCTCATCGGTCATCTTACCAGTTTGGCTCACGCCCAGTCCGTCGCCCAAGATCTGGGATATCCAGAATACGCGGATCAGGGTTTGGATTTTTGGTGTTCTGCTCCGCCGCTAATTGTGGATAACTTTAAGGTGATGAGCCTGACCGGGCAAAAAATCGAAGGTTGCTACGTGGAATCCTGCTTTTTGCCGGAAATGCTGGCTACTCGCCGGATTAAAGCGGCAACTCGCAAGGTCCTCAATGCGATGGCTCATGCCCAAAAGCACGGTATCGATATTACGGCCTTGGGGGGCTTCTCGTCGATTATTTTTGAAAATTTCAGCCTAAACCAAATCCAGCAAGTCCGCAACATTAAGCTGGAGTTTGAACGCTTCACTACGGGGAATACCCACACGGCTTATGTGATTTGTCGTCAGGTGGAAAAGGCAGCGGCAATTCTGGGGATTTCCCTGTCCCAAGCGACGATCGCGGTTTGCGGGGCGACGGGGGATATTGGCAGTGCGGTTTGTCGTTGGATGTGCCATAGCACCGATGTGGGAGAGTTGCTGCTGATTGCTCGCGATCGCGATCGCCTCAACGCGCTCCAGGTGGAACTGGGCCGGGGCAAAATTATGGCACTCACGGAAGCTCTACCCCAAGCAGATATTGTGGTCTGGGTGGCAAGTATGCCCAAGGGCGTGGAAATTGACCCAGCGACCCTGAAACAACCCTGTTTGCTTGTGGATGGCGGTTATCCCAAAAATATGGCTAAAAAAATCCAGCATCCAGGGGTATATGTCCTGAATGGGGGCATAGTCGAGCATTCTTTGGATATCGACTGGCGAATTATGAGCATCGTTAATATGGATGTGCCCCGTCGCCAGCTATTTGCCTGTTTTGCTGAGTCGATGCTTCTGGAATTTGAAAAGCTCTACACTAACTTCTCTTGGGGACGTAACCAAATTACGGTAGAGCGGATGGAGCAAATCGGGAATTTATCGGTAAAACACGGATTCCAACCCCTGCTGACTTTTTCTTAGGCATTGGTCATTGGTCATTGGTCATTAGTAATTAGTCATTTGTTACTTGTCACTTGTCACTTGTCATAAGGTAGCTGGTCAAAGGACAAAAGACTAAGAACTCTTGGACTAATGACAAATGACTAATGACAAAAGACTAAGGACTCTTGGACTAATGACCAATTCAGATTTGGGCATCGAATAATGTCGGCACCAACAAGAAGAAACTTCCTGTTAGATTTTGAAAAACCTCTGGCGGAGCTGGAAGGGCGAATCGAGCAAATTCGGGAATTGGCGGCGGAAAACGGCGTTGATGTATCGGAGCAAATCCGTCAGTTAGAAGCGCGTTCCCATCAACTACGCCAGGAAATTTTCAGCAGCTTGTCTCCACACCAAAGGCTCCAACTGGCGCGACATCCAAGGCGCCCCAGCACTCTGGATTATATTCAGGGGATTACTGATGAGTGGGTGGAAATGCACGGCGATCGTCGGGGCAGTGATGACCCGGCTTTGGTGGGTGGCTTGGCTCGGTTGGCGGGCATTCCGGTGCTGATTTTGGGGCATCAAAAAGGTCGGGATACTAAAGATAATGTGCTGCGTAAATTCGGGATGGCTTCTCCAGGGGGCTACCGCAAGGCGATGCGGTTGATGGAACATGCCGATCGCTTTGGGATGCCGATTATCACTTTTATCGATACCCCCGGAGCCTGGGCGGGTGTGGAAGCGGAACACCAGGGCCAGGGTGAAGCGATCGCCTATAACTTGCGCTCCATGTTCAGCCTGGATGTGCCCATCATCTCCACGGTGATCGGTGAGGGGGGGTCCGGTGGCGCGTTGGGGATCGGTGTGGCCGATCGACTGCTGATGTTTGAACATTCAGTTTACACTGTCGCCTCTCCCGAAGCCTGTGCCGCCATTCTCTGGAAAGATGCTGCCAAAGCTCCCCAAGCCGCTGAGGCTCTCAAAATTACTTCTTGGGACTTGAAAAATCTCGGCATTCTCGACCAAGTGTTACCAGAACCCGTAGGCGGTGCCCACTCTAACCCGCTGAAGGCAGCAGAAACCCTCAAGCAAGCCTTGCTGCAAAACTTGGAAGCACTGCACCAGCTTACTGGTCAACAGCGCCGGGAATTGCGCTATCAGAAGTTTCGCCGCCTGGGTGTGTTTACGGAAATCCCGGCGATGTAATCAGGTAGTAGGGGCGTTTGGTGGGATATTGTGGTTTTTCTTGACGGGCGTGGCATCCGCCTCTGGGGTAACTGGTGAACTGAGAGGATTTCGGTGCGGATGCTTTGCCAGTAGCGGCGCGGGATGGTGCCCGGTTTGTATCTTGGCACACTGAGGGAAATAAAAAATTCCCCGAATTTGATTCCCGCATGAATTAAACGCCAGCCCGTGAGTGATATAATCGGCTAGGTTCTAATTGTTAAGGTTTGTAAAACAAGCTAGCGGTGATCAAGTGCGATCGCGCAGAGTTAGGTCTGTGCCTCCGGCGGACGTAACGTCAGCATCCGGCATCGACCCCCGATCATGCGCTCCTTGTGATGAGGCAAAAGCTGAAACACCAACCAGCCAAATAATTGATGAGTTTGACAACAAAAAAGCGGGCTCTGATTACAGGAGCTAGCAGTGGCATCGGACGCGCTACCGCTCTGGCATTCGCTAAAGCTGGTATTGATGTGGCCTTGGTGTCCCGCTCCCAGGAAAAATTAGCCGCCGTAGCTGCCGCCGCCACCAACTTGGGAGTGACGGTGAAAACCTATCCGGTAGATTTGGCCGACCTCCCTCGGGTCAAGGACAACATCAGCGCTATTGTGGCTGACTTTGGGGGAATTGATATTTTAGTCAATAATGCCGGGATGGGATACACCGGCACGGTGACTGATACACCCCTCTCCCACTGGCAACAGGTGCTAGACCTCAACCTCACTAGCCCGTTTCTGTGCATTCAGGGTGTTTTACCAGAAATGCGCTCCCAAAAGTTTGGGCTAATTGTTAATGTGGCTTCAATTTCCGCTACGGCGAATTTTCCCGGTTGGGCTGCCTACAACGTCAGCAAAGCTGGTTTGGTTTCTCTGTCGAAAACCTTAGCAGCGGAAGAGAGTGCCCACGGCATTCGCGTTACTTCTCTTTGTCCTGGTGCTGTCAGCACTCCACTTTGGGATACGGAAACTGTGCAAGCTGATTTTCCTCGGGAGGCGATGATGTCTCCAGAGTCGATCGCCGATACCATCTTGCACGTTGCCCTCCTGAGTGCCTCCGCCGCCATCCCGGAACTAAGTATCCTCCCCACAGGTGGCAATCTGTAACTGCGGGCTAGGTTTTATTATTGGAGTAAATATCATTTATATCATTCACTCCAATAAAAATAAATTAGGGAAGAAAAATTATGCTATTTTGTTAATAGTCATTTGAAATTTGTAATTATTCAAATGAAAAAGGACAAATGACCAGTGACAAATAGTTGATTTTTGTTCTCTGCTTGTATGTTTTATTTGAATATTTATATTCAAATAAAATTGCCATAACCTCACACTAAATGGACTATGACTATTGCTGCTTCCAACGGTTCCAACCGCACTAACTCCACTTTGAGTAATGTTGTCAGTGGTGGCGATGTGGCGGAGGAGCCTTTGTCACTACCCCTACGACCCGATCGCAACACCCTGAACGGTCGGCAACCCAACCTCCACCCCCCCACGGACACGGACCTCGATAAAATTGAGGCAGCCGTGCGGGAGATGCTCCTAGGCGTCGGGGAAGACCCAGAACGCGAAGGTCTGCTCAAAACTCCCAAGCGGGTCGCCGAAGCCATGCGCTTCCTCACCAGCGGCTACAGCCAATCTCTAGAAACTCTGGTAAATAATGCCATTTTTGATGAAGGCATCGCGGAAATGGTGTTAGTGCGGGATATCGACTTTTTCAGCCTCTGCGAACACCATATGCTCCCATTTATGGGTAAAGCTCACGTAGCCTACATTCCCAATCAAAAAGTGGTGGGTCTGAGCAAACTGGCTCGCATTGTAGAAATGTTTTCCCGTCGTTTGCAAGTGCAAGAGCGTCTCACTCGTCAAGTGGCGGAAGCTATCCAAACCATTCTCGAACCCCAAGGCGTCGCTGTGGTAATGGAAGCTACCCATATGTGTATGGTAATGCGTGGCGTGCAAAAGCCTGGTTCTTGGACTGTCACCAGTGCGATGTTAGGTACTTTCCAAGATGACCAAAAAACTCGCGAGGAGTTTCTGAATTTGATTCGCCACCGTCCGGCTTTTTTCTGATATTTTTCATTTGGAGAAGAAACCGGGTTTCTGCGACAATCTTTGCATCATAGCCGAGGCTTACTTAAGAAACCCGGTTTCTGGGGGACAAGGGACAAGGGACTTGGCACAAATTCCAACTTTGCCTATCCCTTGCCTCCCGTTAAGTAAAAATTAGCCGCCATGCTTTGAGGGGGTTGGTTTTGCCTTTGGCGGCGATGGGAGGACGTGGTTCTACTTTTAACTGTCCCTGCATGAGTTGATAAACTGCATCAGAAATGGTAATTTCTCCGGCAGGAGTGGCACTTTCTAGGCGTTTGGCGGTGTTGACCACATCGCCGATGAGGGTATATGTGCGCACATCTTCGCTGCCAAATAATCCTTCGATCGCGCTGCCATAATGCACGGCGCACCCTGCACCTAACTGGTGGGATGATAGAATTGAATGGGCGGCTCGCTGCATGGCCGTGGCGGCGCCGATCGCTTCCTGGGGAGTAGCGTAAATGGCCATAATTTCATCGGCGGTTAATGTAATTCTTAAGGGTTGATATTGGGCGGCGGCGGGTTCTACAGAACGATAATATAAATTGAGGACTTTTGCCACTGTATCCGGTACGGTTTGCTCGCACCATTGGGTAAAGCCGCGAATATCCATAAAGAGAATGGCTCGATCGCGCCGATGAAATTGTAAATCTTCTGGATTTGTCACAGCTTGATTGACCACATGATTCCCCATGCCCCATTTCGCTAAATTTCGCAATATTCCGGCAGTTTCTTGGAGCTGTCGCCGTTGTAATGTCACTTGTAAACTTTGTAATCCCAGCAATACTCCTAATACTATTGTAGCTGATATGATAAACTTATTTTGGGGGAAGAAAACAATTTTACCAATACTATTCCCGCTGAGGGCGTATAACTGAGCCTTGAAGATGAGAACTATATATTGAGCAATCACCATGCTAGTTCTCGTTAAACTTTCCAGGGGAATGATGAGCCAAAAACTTTGCCGCCATCGCCGGTCAAATCTAATTCCTTGAAATGTAGCAATAATTAGGCAAAATACCCATAATATGAAGTGATTTGGTTCTTGAAAAAACTCTATTCCCTCGATAGGTAAATCGCTGAGCGTGTAAATCAAAGGGCCAATTAAATTCCCCCATAACCGATTGGCTTTGGTGCCGGACAAGTACCAGGATTGAGTTAACATGGCTAAAATAATGATGAAATGCCCTGGTTCTCCTAGATAGTCTTGCCAACCCATTAAGACCATTTCTGACAATGAGTTAACAATTAAAAAATGGCCGCTATTGGACAATATTTCGCTCAAAAATGCACTAAAGCGGCTCCCTTGTAGCCTTTCTTCTAGGGAGTTATTGCGGAAATTCAAGAAAAAATCTTTAAACATAATTAGCTTGGGGGATTAGCATCCCCAATAATAGCAATGGACATGGTAATTATGCCAAAATACTCCCGATATCTATCGGCAAGTCTAAGTGTGTAGAAGTCCGCTACTTCTACCAGCAGAAGTAGCGGACTTTTACACTGCCAATCGGTTATCACGCCTTTGTCCATTGCTATACCAGATATTGTGATGAATTGAAAGGGAGCAAAAGCGTCATTTGCTCGCTGCCCTCCTTGATTATACCTCTCTTTTGCCACCCCAGCTTATGATTTGCTGGGTTGGCGGCGACCCCACCAGAGCATATGGATACCGGAAACTATCATTCCCAGCAATCCCAAACCGACTAATAACACGTAAATTGGCTTAAAAAAGTCTCCCAGATACTCCCCTTGATGAATCGCCAGAAAAATTTCGCCTTGGTCGCGAGAAATCCCGAACCAGCTTCTACCAATTCGGTAGGCAACTCCTGTGGCTGCGCTCACCAGGAATGGCAAGAACAAAATCGGCGCGGCGATGCGGTGAATGGCTCTGAAATTGAATTTGACGGTTTTGGCTGGGCTAGCCTTGCTAAACAGGCGGGTCATCACTAACCCCGTGACTGTCATGCCGATAAGTCCCAATGCCACTAACAGCACATAGATGGGTTTGAGTTGGTTGCCGAGATATTCGCCTTGGTGAATCTCCAGAAATATCTCGGCGGCTTCATCGGATATCCCAAACCAGCTTTCGCTAATTACATAGGCAATGCCAGTGATGGCACTGACAGCTAAAGGGATGAAGATAATCGGCGCTATTTTACGGTGGAGTTTGCGGAATGTAGCTGGATTCACTTTGATTTCTCAATCCCCATCATTGTCATCATCTTGGTCGTCGTCATCATTTTGGTCGTCGTCATCATTTTGGTCATCATCATCTTGGTCATCGTCATCGTCATCGTTACTGGCATAAATGTCTGGGTTAGGGCTGGCAAACGCTGGGGAAGTAGCTGCCAACCAGGTCATGCCAACAGTGCTGATGCTGGTGAGGAACAGCAAAAATATGATGAGGATGCGGGTTCTGAGGGTTTGAGATGTCATGTTGTGGGCTCCAAAAAAACCGAGCTTTTGATTGTGAGAATGGCTGGCGATCGCGGCTATTGATGGTTGCTACCTCCAGCGTTGATATCCACGGTAGAGGGGAAAAGTAAAAAACTCGGAAATATGGAAGCTGATGGGGAAAATTTTTTTCGGCTCCTCAGAATGAGGTTAGATCAGAGGCAACCGCACGCGGAAACAGGTGCCTACTCCCAGTTGGCTGGTGACGGTGATTTTGCCTTGGTGGGATTGGGCGATCGTCTGGGCGATCGCTAGTCCCATCCCTAAACCCCCTTGGCGCCTTGCTCGCGCTTTATCGGCGCGCCAGAAGCGATCGAACACATAAGCCAGGTCCTGGGGTGCGATGCCAATCCCCGTATCTTCCACGCTCACCATCACAGCATTGGCGATGCGGTGGCTAGATAGGGTGACTTGGCCGCCTTCTGCTGTATATTGGATGGCATTGGCGAGCAGGTTGGTAAATAACCGAATTAACTGGGGGGCGTTTCCCATCACCACAATGCCGGAAATTACCTGAGAGTTAAGGGTAATTTGCTTTGACTCCGCTTGCGGGATAGCGCATTCGATGACATCTTCTATAATTTCGGCTAAGGGAATTGGTGATAAGTCGTGGATGTTGGCGGCGGCGCCTTCAATTCTCGCCAGGAGCAGCAAGTCTTCGACTAAGTTGGTCATCTGGTTGGTGGCGGAGGCGATCGCTGCGACTTTTTTGGTATCGGCTGGATGAATGCGCTCTGGATGGCTTTGCATCACGGAGATGCAGGTTTTAATTGCCGTCAGAGGCGATCGCAATTCGTGAGAAGCATCAGCGGTAAATTGTTTTAACTGCTCAAAGCTGTTCTCGATCGGCTCGAGTGCCTGACGAGTCAACCACATCCCCCCAATCCCAGCCAGAGCCAAGGTGATCGTCCCACCCATTCCCAATCCCCAGCACAGGCGATTTAATTCCAGGTCTAAATTTACCGTGGATTGGCTAATTCTCACATATCCTGCCAACTCGCGCTCATCTTTTTCCCCATAAAATTCCCCATCAAACACCGGCAATGTGAGGCTGCGCAGCTCTTGTTCTCTGGTAGTTTTCCCCGCCACCTGGGAGGTTGGCACTAAATTACCCGTGGGAAACCGAGTGCCTTCTTTAGCTAGCAACTTTCCCGACTCGTTAAACCATTCTACCCCCTGCTGTGGTTGGCGCAGATTTTGCCAAGGAATATCTAAATCCCCATCCCCATCAAGTCGAGGCAGAATTTGCAGGGGATTTTTGGGGATTTTCCGCTCATCGTCGTCGTCTTCCTCCTTGTCGTCGTCTTCCTCCTCGTCATGGTGATGGTCATATTTATATTTAATCGCCCCCAGGCTGTGAGCTGCTGCCTGTGCTAAGGTCATCAATTGATTATCAAACTGTTGATAGAGACTTTGGGCAAAAAACTCATAAACTGTGACAGTGGAAGCGCCCAAAATTGCCACCATCACGCCGAGATAAGATAGCAGTAGCCGCCAATGCAAGGCGCGAAACTGCGGATTAGAGGTTTTGGTTGAGCCGATACCCCAAGCCATACACGGTTTCTATAAAATTATCTCTAGCTCCTGCAGTTTTCAGTTTCAGCCGCAAACTGCGCAGGTGAACTTTGATGGTTTCCTCACCGGGTGGGTCTTCAAACGACCACAAGTTATCTAAAATTTGGCTGCGCGTGAGAATGCGACTACCCCGCCGCAGGAATAATTCTAGCAAACTATATTCCTTGGGCGTGAGATGGATCAAGTTGCCATTATACTCGACTTGACAAGTATTCGGATTTAACCGCAGCCGCTCCCATTCTAGCACTGGCGGCAGCACCGCATCGCCCCGACGCAACAAAGCGCGAACTCTGGCTAATAATTCTGGCAGGTCAAATGGTTTGACCACATAATCATCAGCTCCGGCATCTAATCCTAGCACTTTATCGCTGCTGGTATCTCGCGCTGTTAGCATTAAAATCGGCGTCCTGTTCCCAGCTTGGCGCCACTGCTGACATAGATTTATGCCATTAATCCCTGGCAACATTACATCGAGGATAATTAAATCATAGCTGAAAGATGCCGCGAAGTTTAATCCTGCCTGACCATCGGTGGCGATATCGACTATATAGTGCTTGTCTGTGAGAGCTTCTGCCAAAGCCTCGGCGATGCGATCGTCATCTTCTACCAGCAAAATTCTCATTGGTCAAAAGTCCTTTGTCATTTGTCCTTTGTCATTGGTCATTTGTCCTTTGTCCTTTGACAAGTGATAAGTGACAAGTGACAAATGACAAATTTTGATGGACATCAATTTTCACTGTTAATTGGCTGTTTCGGCTTCAGGGAAACCCACCGAATCATAGTCACACCGGTAATAATGATTCCTACCAAGCCTAAACCCACGAATAACACATAAATCGGCTGGAAAATTGCGCCTAAATACTTACCTTCGTGAATGACCAGAAAAATATCAGCTTCTGACCGAGACATCCCCAACCAACTGCGACTAATGCGGTAAGCCACTCCCGTAGTTGCACTCACTAGCAATGGTAAGAAGAAAATCGGCGCTACCATCCGGTGCATCGTCCGATGATTCCATTTAGTAATTTTCGGTTTTTTGCTAAACAAACGCGCCATCGTTAACCCCGTGACTATCATACTGAGCAGTCCGATGGCTAATAACAGGATGTATATGGGCTCTAGGTATTTTCCCAAATATTCGGCTTCGTGAATTACCATAAAGATATGGGTGGCTTCTCTGGGCAGATGAAACCAGCTTTTGCCTAGACTATAGGCGATGCCAGTGATGGCACTGAGAAATAAAGGGATGAAGACAATAGGGGCAATTTGGCGGTGGATTTGGCGAAATCTGGCTGGATTCATGGTGATTTACTCTCGATATGATTAATTTTTCTGGGTGTTGTTTGTGCCTTGGTATTTCAAATAATTTGGGCTAATTTTAAATTGGCAAACAATCGGGAGACTTTGGTTAAATCTTTGTCTCCGGGGGAAATTTCTACGCCACTGGACAGGTCGATACCGTCGGGTTTAACTGTGGATAGAGCTTCTACTATATTGTCTGGGGTGAGTCCTCCGGCGAGAAACCAGGGAATGGGGGGGCGAAACTCTTTTAGGGCGGTCCAGTCGAGCTGTTTACCGGTCCCGCCTAGGTGTTGGGGGTGGTAGGCGTCGAGGAGGAGGGTGTCTGTAACTTTGGCATAAGTATCAGCTATTTGCAAGTCAGCGGCGGTTTGGATGCGCAAAGCCTTGATGATTTCTATTTCTGGGGGTAGGTTTTGGCGCAGTTGCTGGCAAAAAGTGGGGGTTTCATCGCCGTGGAGCTGCACGCCGGTAAATTTGGCTTGATTTACGGCTTGACAAATTTCGCTACTTGTGGTATTGGCGAAAACGCCGATTTTGGCGGTGGTGGGGGGTAGCTGCTGGATAATGGGGGCAAATTGGGAGAGGGGACGGTAGCGTTTGGAGGCGGGAACGCAAATAAATCCGAGGGTATCGGCTCCCATTTGGGCAATGGCGAGACCTTGTTCTGGGTTGGTGATGCCACAAATTTTTACCCGCATTGTGTAGAAATTTTAAGCTAATGTAAATCTTTGCTAAAAATTGTAGCTTTTTGGGCGGTAATTTTGTACTTTGGCCTCATAAAGTGGCAATTTTAGCATCATAAGGAGACAACATTGGTTTACACGAGTTTAGTGGGTGCAGTGACGGCTACAGGGATCACGACGCCGGAGTGGTCTTTAAATGTGGCGCTGGTGATGATTCTGTGCAATTTGTTTGCCCTGGCGATCGGCTACAAGGCCATCCAAAAATCCGGCGTGGGTCCAAAACTGCCTGTGGGTTTACCCCCCTTGTTCTCTAACTTCGGGGTGCCGGAACTGATTGCTACTGCTTGTTTTGGCCACCTTCTGGGTGTAGGGTTTATTTTGGGTATGGGTAACGCGGGTTTGCTGTAGCAAATCGTGAAGAAACCGGGTTTCTCGGCAAAATTGGTGGGCAAAAATTGAAGATTTTGTTAAGAAAACCGGTTTCTGCGGGTCGATCGCCGAAAATTTTGCTGGTTTTCGCACTCAGGGGCAATTCACGGATTGAGCAATTCACGGATTGGGCAATTCACGAATTGCCCCTACTATTTACTTGGTGATAGAATGGAGGTGTGAGGCGAGAACTCACGGCTGGCCGGGAGCAACGAAGCGGCCAGAATAAATTTGGCAGAGGAAAATAACATGCAGGCAGGTTGGCGCATCGGGACGCTGTTTGGAATTCCCTTTTATATTAATTCCTCCTGGTTGATTATCTTGGTCTTGTTTACGGCAATACAGGGAGAGGCTTTTGCTGTGGAGTGGGGAAAACCTCTATTGGGGTGGACGGCGGGACTGGTGATGACGCTGCTGTTGTTTGCTTGTGTGTTGCTGCACGAACTAGGTCATAGTTTGACGGCACAATCTCAGGGGATTAGGGTAAATTCGATTACGCTGTTTGTGTTTGGCGGTGTGGCGGCGATGGAGCGGGAGTCGAAAACGCCAGAGGAGGCGTTTCAGGTGGCGATCGCTGGGCCGGTGGTGAGTTTCGCCCTTTTCGCGGTGTTAGCGGGATTGACTTATATTCTTCCTGCCCAAACACCAGTGTGGGTAGTCGCCAATGAGTTATCGCGCATTAACTTGGTTTTGGCAATGTTTAATTTAATTCCCGGTTTACCTCTGGATGGGGGACAGGTGTTGAAAGCGGCGGTGTGGAAAATCACGAATAATCGCTTGACGGGGATTAGAGCGGCGGCGAAAACTGGGAAAATTCTGGGTTTTGTGGCGGTGAGTAGTGGTTTGTATCTGTTTTTCGTGGCGAATAATTCTGGCTTGCTGTGGGTGGCGTTGCTGGGCTGGTTTTGTCTGCGCAATGCCCAAGCATACGATCGGCTCACGGACTTGCAAGAAGCCATGATGCAAATCAAAGCCAGCGATACTATGAGTCGAGCTTTCCGGGTGGTGGATGCACAGATGACTTTGCGGCGGTTTGCAGATGAATACTTGTTAGAGCTACCCCCATCCCAAATTTATTTTGCTGCTGCCAATGGTCGCTATAGCGGTTTGGTAGTCAATGATGATATCCGCTACATAGAACGTAGTCAGTGGGAATTGCAAGCGGTAAATCGCATCGTCAGAAGTTTGGAGGAGTTGGTTGCGGTGGAGGAAACCGCACCTTTATGGCAAGCTGCAGAGCGGCTGGAAGTGCATAATCTCACCTGGCTAACTGTCCTCTCTCATGCAGGAACTGTGGCGGGAGTGATTGACAGGGGAGATATTGTGGGAGCGGTGGCGGATAAATTGAACATTACCATCCCTCCAGCGGAGATGAAACGAATTAAGCAAGAAGGCACTTATCCGCCCGGTTTTCATCTGGGTTTAGTGGCGAAAGCGATCGCCGACGAAAGCTAAACACCATCATTGATACCCTTGATGATTTTTGGGAATCTGATAATTTTTGATTTAAGCTCATAGAATGAAGCCGACTATGAATCAACGTCAACAGTTAATTCAAGAGATTGAACAAGCCCCAGATGATTTAGTCCAACAACTCCTAGATTTTTTGCATCAGGTTAAGGACAACCGCGAAAAACACCCCTTAGCTAAGTTTGCAGGTATTTTAAGCGACTCGGAGGCCGATGATATCCAGCAATCCATTAGCAAAAATTGTCGCCAATTGGACAAAAATGAGTGGTAAAATTGCTTTAGACACCTCCGTGACAATCAAGTTTTTCAACGATAAACTGCCGCAATTTATGCTAAAACTCGGTTGCAACTGAAACGGAAAGGGCGACCCATTCCCATGAATGACATCTGGATTGCTGCTCAATGTTTAGAACATGGTTGGGTTTTAGTAACCGATGACACAGACTTTGATTATGTAGATGGCTTGCTGTTGCAACGGTGGGGCTGAGGATTTCATACCCATCCCGATTTCATTCCCCTTTTGCATTTTTTTTGGTGGGTAACAGATACTCCAAGGTGGTTGGCGTGGGTTCTCGGTGCCAAATTTTTGGCTACTTTACCAACTAGCTAGTAAATGGGCGATTTCCAGGCGGGAGGTATTGGGAGGGCAAACCCCTCCCCTCTGGTATTAGCCACTCGGTTTCTGGCTGGCTTTCTTCCGGCAGTATGCTGCACCTCCCCAACGCATCCAAACACAATATAAAAACGTGAGCAGCAACCATCCAGACACATAGCAAAAGCAAGGAAACGCCACAGGAGCAGTGGCTAAAGTCTGAGCCGGAACTTCTATCAACTGCTTTACATAGGGTTCCACCAGGTTGCCATATGCGTTTTCTAGGGATTCCCTTTGCTTGATTTTGTCTTGTTGGCTGTCCATAAATCACCTCGTTTTGTGCTTTTGAGGTGATTATTTTTTGGGGCTTTTGCCCACGGCCAACCAGCTTGACAAATTCTGAAACCCTTGCTACAGTTGGTTTAGCTGGTTGGGGCAAATGCCTGGTTTGGGCGGACTTGCCCCAGCCACGATAATTTTTATCCCCAAGGTCGTTATGGCGGCAAAATCGGGCAGAAAATACGGCAAAAATCCCACCACCTTCGGTAATGCCTTAAAACTGGTTGAGGCATTACTGGTCTTTGCTGACGGAAAAATTGCCGTTCCCCCAGACAAGCTGCAGGCCCAGTTTCAGGTGGAATGGGTGAGTGACAACCAGTTACGAGTCTCCGGGACCGTGACAGAAAAACCCAACGGACGCACCAAAACCGCTGCAAAAGGGATTAAAAAGGAAGATTTACTGGCGTTGGTAGAGGCGCACTCGAAAGGCAAGGCGTTCAACCCTGCGCAAAAAAAAATCGAGGCGATCGCTTGACAAGTCCTGAAACCATTGCTAGACTGATTTTCGATGGTTTCGGCAAATGTCTGTTTTGGGCGGAGTTGTCCAAGCCACGATGATTTTTATCCCCAAGGTCGTTATGGCGGCAAAATCGGGCAGAAAATACGGTAAAAATCCCACCACCTTCGGTAATGCCTTAAAACTGGTTGAGGCATTATTGTTCCTTGCTGACGGAAAAATCGCCGTTCCCCCAGACAAGCTGAAGGCTCAGTTTAAGGTGGAATGGGTGAGTGAAACCCAGTTGCCGGTCTCCGGGACTGTGGCAAGCAAACCAAACAAACGCACCAAAACCATTGAAAAAGGGATTAAAAAGGAAGGTAAAATGGCTGATTTAGGCAGACGGCGAATCTTGAAAGCTATATACGGCAGACATCCTGCGCCTTAAATTATGCTCCAAAAAGCATATTATAACTAGAAAAATACTGTATTATAACTAGAAAAATACTGACTTAGGGAGATCCAGCAAATGAGCATTGTTCCAAGAGGCATGACAGTCACTGAGGCTTATAGACTCTATCGGCAAGGAAGCTTATTAGTGAATAGAAAGTATCAAAGAAAATTAATTTGGTCAGTTGAGGAAAAAGAAAAACTAATTGGAAGCATTTTAAAGGGATATCCAATTCCATTAATTCTGCTAGCGGAACGTCCTCAAGTTTATGGAAGTGGAAAGTATGAGATTATAGATGGTATGCAGCGACTTAATGCTATTGCTTGCTTTATTGAAAATGTATTTTCTTTTCAGGAAAAATTTTTTGATATCAATGAGTTTTCGTATGCCAAACAATTGGCTGATGAAAAAGTATTTAAATTCGGAGATAATTCTGATAAGTTAGACAGAAAAGACTGTGCAAATATTTTAGATTATCAGCTTGCAGTAACAATCTATACTGCAATGGATGAAAGCGACATAACGGAGGTTTTTGGCAGAATAAATTCTGGTGGTAAGCATTTAAGCAATCAAGAAAGACGACAAGCAGGTGTAACAACATCATTCTCAGAATTGGTTCGTAAAATTGCTATGCAGTTGCGAGGGGATGATACTAAGAAAACGCTTCCTCTATTTGATATGCCCCAGGTTAGTATTGATTCCAAACGAAATCATCAAGGTTATGGGATTCAAGCAGAAGAAACTTTATGGTGTAAGCAAGGAATTCTTACCCCACGCCAACTTCGCGACAGTGAAGATGAAGATATGATAGTAGATATTGTAGCATCAATATTACTGGATGCGCCTCTATCAAGAAGTAAGGAAAAGCTGGATAGTCTTTATGACGAAACACATAATGATTTTCTGTCAATAGAGAAGCGTCTTGCTAGTTATGGCTCTAGCCGTCTAGAAGAAGAAATTGTCAAAACGTTCTCCGTTCTTGGCGAAACTATTGAAAAATATAAATCCGAGAATAAATGCTTGCAACAGCTTGTTAATAAAGGAACTACTAATCCAATACCCCAGGCATTTTATACAATATTTATGGCTTTTTTTGAATTAGTAATTGAATCAGAGCTTCTACCTGCTGATCCTCAAAAGATTATGGAATCACTCGATAACCTTCAGGACAAGTTAGAGCTAAGCAAGCGCTATGCCTCGACAACAGATCGTACTAGGAATATTAATCAAACTAAAGGACTGATCCAAAATTACTTTGCGAAGAAAGATCAATCAAGTCTTGGGCAAGGTGCTGAGTTGATACAAAACTTCAAAAATTCCTTACTTCGTTCTCGTGTAGAAACTGCACAGTACGAGTATAAGCAAGGTTTGCTTGATTTATCACCAAACAATCGACAACTAAATAATAAGTTACTTCAACGACTGGTTGAAACAATTTGCGGAATTGCTAACTCAGATCCGAATAATGATGGTTATATTTTCTTGGGAGTAGCAGATCAAAAGGAAGACGCAGAAAAAATTGAACAGTTAGATAAGGTTCATCTCATTGAAATCAATCATAGATATATTGTAGGGATTGATAGAGAAGCTAGGTTTTTAAATAAAACACTAGAAGATTATGTTGGAATATTAATTAATCAAATCAAAAAATCTGAATTAACTGAGACTTTAAAGACTCAAGTTTTGATGAAAATTGATACTATAAACTATAAAGGACATTCTGTAATTAGAATTAATATCCCACCTCAAAAAGAGATTTCCTTTGTAGGTGAAAAAGCATTTATTAGGGAGGATTCTTCAACTGTAGAAGCTAAAGGGCCAAAACTAATTGCTGTTTCCCAACTTTTCCAAAAGTAGTTTATGAAGATGGGGGATGAGATAGTAGCAGCAGCAAATTTGATGACCCCGATAACCCCGCCGCCTACAGAAACCCGGTTTCTTTAAGAGGAGTCGTCACCGCCTTAAAAGACTATCTCAGCGATGAAGTTTACCAAAACAACTTTTACCGATTCTATCAATGCTACAAACTCATCTGGAACTGTGCCGAAAACCTCACCTATCCCGAATTTTATCAAGCATGGCACCATCCCCCCACCACACCCCATCCCGAAGTCTCGGAACAAACCCCCCATAGCGGCGAACCATCTTTCGCCTCTTCCTTCACCGGCGAATCCCTGCAACACCTGCCCATTTATTGCCTCAACGCCCAACCCCTCGCTAACGAAACCCGCGAAGGAGAAATCGCCAAAACCCTGTGCAGACTAATTTGGAAACAAGCCCTTCCCAATCAACGCTATCCCCAACCCATCACACCTGCTGACCTCTGCTATGAACTCGACGAACTGAAATTCACCCTCAACCCACCCAAACTAGCCATCCTGCTGACCAACTGCGAAACACCCACCCCAGAACTCATTGCCTTTTGCCACAAACTGACCGACACCGTAGCCGTTGCCTTCCTCACGGACGCACCCCTAGAAGCCCCGTTAAAAGGCTTTCCGCCGAATCAACCGAATCTGTTATCAGCCATTGAAACTTGGTTAGAGGAGATTTGAGGATTGAAGAAACTGGGTTTCTCACCCTTAGCGCCAAAATTAGCTAAAATGTCAACAACCCCTAGCCCCCAACTAAAAAATGACTCAAACCATTGATATCACTGGACTCACCCCAAAACAAATCGAGCAAATTTATCTAATGATAGAAACCTTTAAAACTATCAATCAACAGCAGAACCAATCAAACCCAGAAAATTTCTCAGAATCTGACCTAAATTCATTATTCTTTGAGAGCGAAATTCTCCAGCCCTTTAATCGGACGATGCTTTATGGCAACAGAAGCTAAACGAATTTATCTAGATACGAACATCCTGGCTTATGTTGTTAATACCAAAGCCCCTCAACATCAAGCCGCTTTAGAAATATTTAGACCTACCGAAAAGGAAATTTTGTGTGTCTCATCGCAGGTTTTAGCTGAATTTTACTCCTATATTACTAATCCGGCTATTTTAGCCACACCTTTACAGCCAACGGAAGCAATTATCCGCATTAACCGGATTTGTCAGATGCCCCATATCTGCTTACTTTCAACTCCCGTGGATCTATTTGACCGTTGGATCGGTTTATTGGCAGAAAGACCTGTAACCAATGGAGGAGTTTTTGATTTACTGCACATTGGGATTATGTTAGCCCATGATGTTACCACAATCTACACTTTTAACATCAAGGACTTTTCTTGGTGTTCCCAAATTGAGGCGATCGATCCGAGTTATCTTTAATCACCCCCCCAGCGATCGTTAAAAGGGTTTCCGCCGAATCAGCCGAATCTGTTATCAGCCATTCAAACTTGGTTAGAGGAGATTTGAGGATTCAAGAAACCGGGTTTCTGCGACAGTTTCTGCTACAAACCAGAGATTTTGCTAGAAACCCGGTTTCTGAAACCCCGCCATGCTACTATCCCCCTGAAATTTGCCCGCTCTCTGCTTATATAGTCATTTCAATTAAGAATGAGAATGTTTTTTTGGTTAAACCCCGAAGACAGCCCTCACCCCCAACCCCTCGACCAGGTTGGGAGAGGGGAGAGTAGAACACGGGGACATCCCGGGCTTACTCCCCTTTCTCCCCTTTTGGGAGAAAGGGGTTGGGGGATAGAGGGCAACTCTCAAGGGTTGTCTCATTCTTATCTGAAATGACTATAGCATCGTCGATTATCACTAATATCACTCACGGAGTAATTCCTATGGTTCGCATTCCCACTCATCGCCCCCCCACCCATCCCGGCGAGATGCTTTTAGAAGAGTTTCTCAATCCCCTGGGACTGACACAAACAGACTTAGCCGATGCTATTCATGTACCCTATCAGCGGGTAAATGAAATTATCAACCAGCGGCGAGGAGTCAGTCCCAGTACCGCTTTGCGTTTGGCTAAATTCTTTGATATGTCACCAGATTTTTGGCTGAATCTCCAATTGCGTTGGGATTTATATCATACCCAACAGGAAGAACAAGAGATTTTGAATCAAATTTCCTCTAGGGGCAATCTGCTAAAATTTTAATAATACTCTTTTGTGAACCTCGGTATTAACAATTAACTGAAGCTGATAATCGCCTTTGTCACCGCCGCCAATAAACCGGGTTTCTGCGACAGTTTCTGCTACAAACCAGAGATTTTGCTAGAAACCCTGTTTCTGAAACCCACGCCCAAAAACCCAACATCCAAGAAAACCAACATCCAAGAAACCTATCATCATAACCCACACTAAAACTCCATAAATCCTTCAGCTTACCCGATAGTTTGTGTGCCTTCTAAATTTCATAAGTATTCTATTCTTCAATCAGTTTTTTTAATTCGTCAATGTGGCTAAAAAAATTGAGTTTTCCTTGCTTTTCTTCTTCCTGGGCTAATTGAAACTTCTCATAAATATTATCGCGAGATTCTTCACGCAAATATTGCTGTAACAAAAGTGAAATCTCTATCTTTTCATCTAGAGAAAGACTCTTTATGACCTCAACTACATCATTAAATCTCATAATTGACTAAGCCTCACGGTACTGACTTCTGTTTAATCATATCTGATTTTGCCATAAACCGCAACCCCGCCAAGAAACCGGGTTTCTGCGATAAATTTTGGCTGCTTTGCACAGAATTGGATAGAAACCCGGTTTCTGAGCCGAGAGACTATTGATGAGATTCCATATACGATCGCAGTAGATAGTTAATCTGAGTCTGATAACCTCGACCTTGAGATTGAAACCATTCCCAAACATCACTATCAATGCTTAATGTGACTTCAGTTTTTATCTGAGAATTAGGGAAACCTCGTCTCACAACTGCTTTGTCCAACATTTCCGGCGTAATTTCTGGACAATCAGAAAAATCGATTTCTTCATCGGTCATCTTGTCTAGGCGTTCCCAGTCAGTTTGAGAGTTGCTCGAAGTAAATTTGTTGTTCATATTTAGTGGCTTTTCTTGCAAAAATAATTTAAGATTTGTTTTTTCATCCAATCTGTTAATAACCCTGACCGCTCCGCTGGACAAAAAACATTTAACTTAATTTTTAATTATTGCCAGGTGGGTTGAAAACGCAAACTATTAAGCGTTGTCACTCTCTGAATTGTTTCAAAATCGCGGTCATTGTGAATGAGAATAAGTTGATGTTCAATTGCCAGTTGAGCAATACAACAGTCAATACTACTTCTAACCGTTAAACCTTGTCGTTGCAACTCGTAATAAATCCGAGCAGCCGTAACCCAAGTATTAGGATTTGGTTCGATGTAATCTTGGTCTTGCAGATAAGTTTGCAAAATTGTCCACTCTCTTTCATCTCGGCAACCTTGCAAAAGTTCCATCTGAGTAAATCGGCTCAAAAAAATTGGGCGATTATTAATAATTTCTGCCAATGATTGCCGGGTTGCACCAGTGCGATCGCGGAACACACCAATCCAAACCGAGGTATCAATCAGAAACATTGCGGTTTCTCCTTAAAGCCTTATAATCGTAGTCTGGTAATAATTCAATTTCTCCGCTTAAATCTAGTAAGTTGTGCTTTTTTCGGGCACGAACCAACTCTTCTAAAGCAAAATTAATCAGTTCCTGTTCTGTTTGAAAATTGGTTAACTGCAATGCTTCTTTTACCAACTCTTCGTTAAGTTCAATGGAAGTTTTCATGGTTAATAATTGATTTATGCTAGGATTTATCGCATAGCCTTACTCATATTAACATTTTTGGTGTCGCCGCCGCCGCCCCGCCGCCATCCTCCTCCTCAGCAACACCCCCCTAGAACCACCAACTAACGCCGCAACCGACAAGCAGCAAAAGCATCTATTTCCGCTACCTCCGCCTCGGAGAAAGGCTCTACCATAAATTGGGCATTGAAACACTCTTCCGCCGCCGCGATCAGCGCTTCTGTCACCAATGACATGAGTGCTTCTGGCTCTTGGGGGAGAGAGGGGGGGAGGGTGGGTAACTCTTCTTCTATGCCAAATATTTGGCGAAGTAATTCCCGATCGGGCCATAACCGCATCGAGCCATGTTGCAAAATCGCCCCTCGCCGCAACACCTGGGCACTACCAATCAACTTGGCACCCCCCGGTAGTACCAAGTCCGCTTCTGTAGCCGTAGCAAAGCAACTAGGATTTTCTCCTTCGCTGCGTTTGGCAATGCCATAATCCAGCTCCACCCCCAAACGCCGCCAACCTTTAATCAAAAATTGGCAAATCGCCTGGTAACTTTGCAGGCGATGCCCCCCCAACCCAGAAGTCACCACCGCATAGGTTAAATCCCCCTGGTGCAACACCGCCCTGCCGCCAGTGGGACGCCGCACTAGCTCCACCACTTCGCCGCCCCAAATCAACTCCTCCCAAGTTGCGGGGACTCGCCGCTGGTGATATCCCAGGGAAACCGCTACTGGCCACCAGGTGTAAAATCGCAGGACCGGTGGGTGCAATCTTCGGCTATGCCGCTCTAATAACCACTCATCGGCGGCCATTTGCCAAGCTCCGGGAGCTTCTACGGGAGGAATCAGCCGCCACCGGGGATGAATGAGAGCGCTGCGCATCCCTAATTACTGATTCCGAATTCTTCGGCTAGGGGTTCGTCGCTGTCGTCGGCTAAAGTGGCCACAATGGTAATCGATCGGGATATTTCCACCGGCGACAGGTCCGCCACCGTGCGGCTCGCCACCACGATTACCTCCTGGTCAACGATCGCGTAGCGCGCCTCAAAAGTTTGCTCCCAGTTCATTTGCAGCAGCAGCCGCATCAACTCCGGTTCATTCTTCGCCGGGAGGGGCAACACCGGCGACCAGACTCTAAACGTATCATCATCAGTTTGACCCGTAAGCTGGACAAAAACCGCCACTGTGCCATACTTGAACTTCCACAAATACCCAGCTTCCCCCTGACCAAACATCACCTTCCCCTCTTCCGCCATCCCCGCAATCACGGTTTCGATTTCGTCGGCATAGTTGATGCTGGCTGTTTCTGGCAATTGTGCCTCGGTCATGGTCATATCAGCTTCCTTTGGTTTCTATCTCTTTTCAGTTTATGTCATTTGTCATTAGTCATTTGTCAGTCATTTGTCCTTTGTAACGCCCCTAGGGACCTCGGACCACTCACTAGAGACAATGGACTAATGACCCTGATGAGCTTTATTTTACAGTCGTAATGACAAATGTAACAAAAATTTTTATTATATTTGTCATTATAGCTTCTCCGTACATCCTAAATTTGCTACAATTTAACCATTATTGTGGGCTTATTTTGACCAAAAAATTAAAAAGCCTTGAGAGAAAAAATGATAAATGACCAGGGACAAAAGACAAATGACCAAGGACCAAGGACAAATGACAAATGACAAAATGGCAATTGGGCATTTTTGGCGCATTACTGGTTTCCAGCACAATTGTGAGTTTAGATGACTGCGCGATCGCGGCACAGACAAAACAGCGGGTGCCGGGAAGTCCCCTAGAGATGACAGAACCAGACCCGTTGCTGCCCAATCCACCGAAAAAGGGCTATCTGAGTTCACCAGAGAGCGATCGCCTGCGGTTGGCCCTCGAAGAGTTGAACGTCAGAGCAGCAGCAGAATTCGCCGCAGGCAATCGGCGACAGGCATTTAACCTGTGGAACCGAGAACTAAGATTGCGCCGCTATCTCGGACCAATGGAGGAAATCGCCGCCTTGACCAGAGTCGGAGCGATCGCCTGGACAGTAGAAGAAATCACCCAAGTGCGGGTAATTACCGGACGGTTAGAGGCCATAGAACTAGAGCAATGCGGTATTTTGAGTGATAGTAGTGATAGTAGGGTGGGCAGTACCCTGCCCACCCTACAGTACATGGAAATAGGGAAATCAGAAACCCAGTTAGTCAGCATCGATACCCCGATGCAATGTGATTTGACATTACTACAAGCGTTGGGAAAAGCCTATGAAGTGCTAAGAGCTAGAGCCCAAGCCATCCGCGTGTATCGGGAAATCCTCAGTGACGCCAGAAGGCGTAGCGATGTGAGCGCAGAAGAGAAAACCATGCAGACGATCGGCCAACTGCACCTAGAGCTACTAGAATACCGAGAAGCCGCCACCATCTATGAAGAGCTGCTCACCAGAACCGTAGCACGGCGAGAAAGAGAAACCGAAATCGCCTACGTGCAGGAATTGGTGTTTATCTATAGTCAAGCCAGACAGCGACGAAAAGCCATTAGTATGAGAGAGCGGCTCATAGAATATCATCGCCAAAACCAGAACTTGCGGGCCATCCCAGAATTACAAATTGCCACCGCCAGCGACCACCAAACCATCGGACAACCCAACGAAGCCCTAGCATACCTCCGCCAAGCCTACACCCTCGCCTGGAACCAACAGCAATTTTACCTAGCCCGCGTTGCCCTAGACCAAATTGCCATCATCTACTTTACTGCCCAAAAACTCGATGAAGCCCTGCAAGTATATGAAGCCCTGCTGATAGTGGATCAACGCGCTGGCAACCTTTATGGTATGATGGAAGTTTACGACCAAATGGGACAGATATATAAGATGAGACAAGAGCGCGATCGAGCCTTAGTCGCCTTTCAAAAAGGACTCCAACTCGCCCAACAGCTCAAAAGCCGCCAACAATACTTTACCCAGCAAATTCAACAACTCCTCAATCCCTTCCCCGCCAATTAATTATCCCCCATATCGCAAAGAAAATATTAAATTTTTCCCCACATCCAGATTTGGGAATATAAATGATAGTAGAACCACAATATCACGTTCACAATCAACGGTAATCACAACCTAGCTGTGCGCCAGGACTCTCACCATATGCCAAAATAGAAGAGGGGCGAACCGGGTTCCGTCCAGAAGCAAATTTCAATCATTCACCACCTACCCGATTTATCTACTACCTATGATATCAACTCCGCAATTTTATATCCAAGTTCTAGATAACATGTATGAAGGCGTGTACTTTGTGGATAATAACCGCAGAATTACCTACTGGAACAAAAGCGCCGAAGCCATATCTGGCTACAGCAGCGATGACGTATTAGGACAGCATTGCTGGAATAACATCCTCAAACATATTGACCAATGCGGCCATGCCCATTGCCGGGACTCATGTCCTTTAGCCTGCACCCTCGCCGACGGACAGACCAGAGAAGTAGAATTATACTTGCACCACAAACATGGCCATCGCGTGCCAATTTCCCTGCGCGTCTCTCCCCTGCGAGACGAACATGGCAACATCTGTGGGGCAATTGAAATCTTTATCGATAACTCTGCCAAAGTCGCCATATTAGAGCGGGTAGAAGAACTGGAAAAAATGGCAATGGTTGACACCCTGACTAAATTGCCTAACCGCCGCTATTTAGAAACCAAATTGCCCCACATTCTCTCAGAATACCACGAGAACGGCTTTGCCGTGGGAGTTTTGTTTATCGATGTGGATCATTTTAAAAACATTAATGATATGTACGGCCATGATGTAGGAGATGAAGTCCTCAAAATGGTAGCCAATACATTAGCCATTAATTCTCGTGCTTCCGATATCTTTTGTCGCTGGGGAGGGGAAGAATTTGTGGGCATAGTGCATAATGTCACCGAAGCACAGTTAGAAGAAATTGCCAATAGATTTAGAATTTTAGTTGGCACATCTAGCTTGGACATGGGCCGAGAAGAAATCAAAGTAACCCTTTCTATAGGAGCTACAATTTCTAGGGGCAATGATAATTCTAATTCCCTGTTGAAAAGAGCTGATCAACTCATGTATCACAGCAAGCAAACCGGACGCGATCGAGTCACAATTAAGCCCCAGCAAAACTCATTCACCAAAGCCAAAAGACCACCCAAACTCAAATTACAAACCATGCTGGGCTAACATCTAAATAAGTATTTTTAACGGACTGGGCATCAACAACCATTTTGCCCAGTCCATTTTTGATGACAGGATAAAACAATAGTGCCACGAAATAGCACTATTAAATCACCAAATATAAGAAAAATATCTAATTATTTAATCTTCATCACAAAATAAAAAAAAGGGTTACGATAGAGATAATTAATCAGCCGGGGAGAAACAAGGGATATGAAACCACTGGAAGCAGCAGGGAAACGTTGGGTAATATCCATTTTCATTGGCAGCATCGGGGCAATTTACCCTTGGCTGTGCGCGATCGCCCAAACCCAACCCATAATCCCCGAAACCGGAACCAACAGCACCAGCACCCTAGTCACCCCCGAAGGAAACAGACTAGACATCACTGGCGGTCAGAGATCCCGTGACGGAGCCAACCTATTCCACAGCTTCCAGGAATTTGGCCTCTCACAAGACCAAATCGCCAACTTCATCACCAACCCCCAAATCAACAACATTTTGGGGCGAGTAGTCGGCGGCAATCCCTCCTACATCAACGGTCTAATCCAAGTGACCGGCGGCACCTCCAACCTGTTCCTGATGAACCCCGCCGGTATCATCTTCGGGCAGAACGCCAGTTTAAACATACCCGCCGACTTCACCGCCACCACCGCCAGCGGCATCGGTTTTGGCAACAACTGGTTTAACAGCACAGGAGGAAACGACTACGCCAACCTAGTAGGCACCCCCAACGCCTTCACCTTTCCCGGTACAGCCTCGGGCATCATCCTGAATGAAGGCAACCTCAGCCCTGGGAGCAACCTCAACCTCTTCGGCAGCACCGTCATTAACACCGGTACTCTCAGCACACCAGACGGCAACATCAACATCACCGCCCTCCCAGGTGGTAACACCCTGCGCATCAGCCAACCCGGTCATCTCCTGAGTTTAGAAATAGTCCCCACCGGCGATAACCATCAAACTCTCCCCCAACTCCTCACCGGTGGCGACTCCCTACACCACGCCACCACAGTCACCAAACAAGCCGATGGCACCATCATCCTCACCGGTTCCCAAACCCCCATCCCCCTAGAACCGGGCGTGGCAGTAGTTAGCGGCAATGTGGATGTAGGAGAGCTAAAGCCCAACTACGAACTGAATATCCTCGGCGACAAAATCGCCCTCATTGGTGCCAACATCAACAGCAGCGACACCATCCACATTGGCAGTCCCGGCATCACCAGCCACACCCATACCGACCCCACCACCCACATCACCACAGAAGGCAACAGCGGCGAGATTATCATTTGGAGCGACAACACCACCCAATTTCACGGTGACATCACCGCTCCTGGAGCTTTTGTAGAAATCTCCGGCTTAGAAAACCTGATATTTCGAGGCAAAGTGGATGTGAGCAACCCCAACGGCACAGCAGGCACCATCCTATTTGACCCCAAAAACATCACGATCGCCAACGGTGGAGCCGACCCCTTACCCACCAATAGACTATTCGCCGACAACCCGGCTGGTAGCGTTACCTTCGACGCCGACAATATCGCCGGACTCACGGGGAATGTGACCCTAGAAGCCAACAACGACATCAACATCAACGAAAACATCATCACATCCTCCATTGCCAGCTTGGAATTCAAAGCCGGACGCACGATCGCCCTTAACGCCAACATCGACACCAGAAGCAGTAACGGTAATATCACCCTCCGCGCTAATCACAACGGTGCCGACCCCACCCAGCGAGACCCCGGACCAGGCGGCATCAACATGGCAGCCAACACCATCCTCAATGCCGGTACTGGCCAAATTAACCTAGAAATCGGTAATTTGGCTGCCATTGGAGATATCAACTTAGCTCATATTGCCGCCAGCAGCTTCACCGCCACTGCCAACAGAGGCAACATCCGCACAGTTGCCCCCGACGCCACCATCAACGCCAACACCACCAACCTCAGCACCACCGGAGCCGGAGGCATCGGCACCCCCACCGAACCCCTCCGAGTGCAAACCAACAACCTCCAAGCCACCTCCGGCAGCGGTGGGATTAATTTAAACGCCATTGGGGAAATCACCCTCGGAGAAATAAACAGCGGTGGCGGCGGTGGCATCAGAATTACCGCTGACAACAACATCAAACTCCAAGGGGATATTAAAACTGGAGTCCCCACAGGCAACGCAGGCAACATCACCATTGAAAGCATCAACGGTTCCATAGACGATTTTGGCAGCTTCGGCAATATCAGCTCTTTTGGTGATGCCGGAAGAGGCGGTACTATTACTATCACAGCAGCCCGGTTTGTTGACCTGCAAGATATCAAGTCCTACGGACAACTCGGTGGTGGCAATATCAACATCACCAGCCATCAGGAATATATCGATAATGGTGCCATCCGCTCTGACTCCGACGGCGGCAAAGCTGGTAACGTCACCCTCAACGCTGGTGGCAATATCCAAACTAACACAATAAAGTTAACCGGTGCAGAAGCTGGGGGAGATATCACCCTCACTGCTGGCGGTAATATTAACTCAGCCGCCTTTTCTTCTAATTCCGACGGTGCCGATGGCGGTGGCGATATCAACATCACCGCCACCGGACAAGTTACAATCACCGATATTGCTGTATATGGCAACTCCAATGCTGGCCAAATCAACATTACCAGTGACAGCGGCGGCATTCAAACCGGTAAAATCGAATCCTACTCCACCCAAGGCGCAGGCGGCCCAATTAGCTTCGACGCCCAAAGTAATATTACTGTGGGGATAATCAACTCAGAAGGTGCATCCCAAGGAGGGAGCATCCGCATCAACAGCGCTGGCGGCATCATCGACCTGCAAAATAACATCTCCTCATTGTCCGCCAATGGCACTGGTGGCAATATTGAGATTACATCCGCCGTGGGAGATATCAATACTGGTGGGACAATTAGCTCAGAAGGCGAATCCCGAGGCGGCAACATCACCATCAGAGCGGAAGGCGGCTCTATCAAAACTGGTGCAGGCTTTCTGCGTACCGTCGCCAATGTCGGCGAAGCCGGAGCCGTGCTTCTAGAAGCCCAACAGGATATATTGACAGGAGAAATTCAAGCCTTTGGGGAAAATGCGGGACAATTCTCTCGCGGTGGCCCGATTACCCTGCGCAGTTTTGAAGGTAAAATCGATACTACTAACGGACTCATTAGTGCAGTTTCTGGTTATGGTGAAGGCGGAAATATCACCATTGATGCTGCCTCAGATGTGTTAACTGGGCAAATTACAGCTCGGGGCGGCGGTACTTTGTCTGATGCTAAAGGTGGTAATATCTCTATCACCAGTCATCAGGGGACTATCAATGCCCAAAATACTCTTGATTCTATCTCACAAGTGGGCACCGCTGGGGATGTGAATCTCCACGCTAATGGTAATATTACCACCAGTACCATTACTTCTAACGGCGCCACGGGCGGCCATATCACGATCGCCAGTAATACAGGAGAAATTAATGTTGCTTCTTTAGCTTCCTATGGGGATAGTCGGGCGGCAGGAGATGTAACGATTTCAGCCCTGGGCAATGTCACCACTGCTGATATCAATTCAGAAGGATTTGCCCGGGGCGGTAATATTACGATTACTAGCAGTAATGGGGAAATCAATACAGCAGCGGGCACCTTACGTTCAGTTTCTGATGCCGATGCAACATCTCCCGGTACTGGTGGTAATGTGCAATTAGATGCGGCGGGGAATGTGTCCACAGGTTTTCTCCAATCTTGGGCATCAGGTAATGAAACAGCACGGGGGGGTAATATCACAATTATCAGCCACAATGGCGGAATTAATACTACGGTTGGGGATTTAACCGATATCTCTACTATTTCTCCAGATACAGATGTGACCCAAGATGAATTTGCCAACATTTTCCGGGACGGTAAGGGAAACTTAGAGAGTTATGCTGTCAACGGCGGCGGCGGGAGCGTCACTTTAGAAGCTCAAACCGATATCATCACTAGCCACATCAGTTCTTATGGAGGAACTAACAGTGGTAGTGCCACAATTACCAGCATGGAGGGGAGTATTAACACTGGGGTGGTGTTTTCTGTGGCTATTAATGGCGGCGCTAGTAATATCACTATCAATGCTCCGGCGGGGGATGTGACTGTCAGTCATATCAATTCTTACGCGACCCAACAGGGGGGACATATTAATATTACCAGTGGCGGTAGTTTTAATATTGGTGCGGCCACGATTAATTCTTTTTCTAAACAAAGTGTGGCGGGAGATATCACACTGACGGCTGCAGGAGATGTGAATTTAGGGGGCGATAGCAGCCGCAGTGCGGTAAGTTCTGAAGGGCCGCAACGAGGCGGTAATGTGACTATTACTAGCAGTGGTGGCGGGATTAATACTAATCTCGGCAGTATTGATTCTTATTCTGTTAATGGCACTGCGGGTAATGTGCGGCTTGATGCTAGTGGCGATATTATGACGAGTAATATCAGCTCTGAAGGTAGCCAGCGGGGTGGCGATATTATCGCTAATAGCAATAATGGGTTAATCAATACGACAGGTGGGGAGTTACGCTCTTTCTCTGATGGTGCGGTGGCGGGTAATGTCAGCCTCCGCGCTAATGGTGATGTGACTACGGCGGAGATTCTTTCTTACGGGTTAGAGCAGGGGGGCGGTTTAAGTATTATTAGTTTTGCTGGACAAATTGACACAACGCGGGGGAATATGAATTCTTATTCTCCCAATGGGGTGGCGGGTTTTGCGAGTGTTTCGGCTTTTGGCGATGTGTTTGTGGGGGGTATCCGCTCTGATGGCTATCGTCAGGGAGGCAGCATCAGTATTGGCACCAGTACGGGGAGTATTACGGCGACGCGGGGTAATTTGGACTCGCTTTCTGATAATGGTGCTGCTGGCCCGGTGACGCTGAAGGCTCCCGGGGACATTATGGTGGGCAATATCCGCTCTCAAGGTTATGAGGTGGGGGGCAGTATTGAAATTGCTTCTGAGACGGGTGTAGTGAATACGGCTGGGGGCAATATTCAATCGTTTTCGGCTAATGGTCAAGCGGGTAATGTGACGCTAAATGCAGCGGGTCATGTGGATACGGCGAGTATTTTGTCTTCGGGACGCACGCAAGGGGGCGATATTGCGATTACTAGCGCTAGCACTGATAGCATCGATACCAGTGCGGGGTCTTTAGAAACTTATTCTACAGAGGGTAGCGCTGGGTCGATTACTTTGTCGTCTCCGGGGAATATTATGGCGGGAGATATGCGATCGGAAGGCGCCACCACCGGCGGCAGTATTAATCTTACCAGTGATGGGGATATCGATACCAGCGGTGGGGATATCGATACTTATTCTGAGAATGGCACGGCGGGGGATGTGACTGTTGACTCTGGTGGCAGTGTCACTGTTAACAATATCACCTCTTATGGTGGGGAAAATAGCGGCAATGTGACGGTGACTAGCGATGAGGGGAGTATCGCTACGGGTACAATTCGGACGATCGCCCCCAACGGCACCTCTGGTAACGTCACCCTCAACACCTTTAGCCACAACGGCGACATCACCACCGCCAACATCAGCTCTGAAGGGGGACAAGCCGCCGGGAACGTCACCGCCGTAGCTCCCGACGGCTCCATCACCACCGGCGATATCAGCTCCATTTCCACCGCTGGAGACAGCGGCGATATCACCGTCGCCGCCGGAGATGATGTCACCACCGGCGACATCAGCTCCGTAGCTCAAGGAGACAGCGGCGATATTTCTGTCACCAGCACTGAAGGCAGCGTTACCACTGGAGATATCAGCAGCATTGCCGAAACCGGCACCGCCGGTGATGTCACCGTCACCGCCTTAGAAGATGTCAACACCGGCAATATCACATCCACCGGTGCCCAAAGCAGCGGCGATATCAACGTCACCAGCATCACCGGCGAAACCAACACCGGCGAAGTAAACACCGACACCGGCGAAGTCCAAATTATCAGCGGCGGCGATATCATCCCCCCACCCCTAATATCCCCACCAGAAATATCACCACCACCACTGCCAGACCCTAATATCCCACAGAACAATCCCCCCATCATCAATAATCTACCCGAACCACCAGCCAGACCACAACTGCCCCCAGTGCGAGCTTTGCTCCAGTCCGTGCAGCAAGATGCCAGCAATATCACCAATGTTTTAGCAGGTGGCCCAGATGCAGTGAAAGAAAAAATCAGCGGCATTGCCAATGACAGCGCGATCGCCAGCATTGCCCGAGACGTTGCCATATTAAACAGCAATTCCCTGGCAGTGGGTGCATCAGAAACCCTCATCAACAGCTTAGAACAAAACCGCGAGCAGGAATTTGAGGATTATTTCGGCCAAGATTTCGGCAAAAAACTCACATCCACTGCCTCCATCCGCGAGGCACTCAGTCTCATTGCCACCCAAACAGGCTACCAGTCCGCCATAGTCTATGTTAATGCCTTGCCCGACCAACTAGAGCTGATAGTCTTCACCCCAGAAGGCCAACCCATCCGCAAAACCGTACCCGACGCCCCACGGGAAAAACTGCTAGCCACCGCCACCGAATTTCGCTCTTTACTCACCAGCGCCTCCCGCCGCAATTCTAAGAGCTACTTGCGCAGCGCCCAGCAGTTATATAACTGGCTAATTGCACCAATTGAAGGCACATTAGAAGCCGCCAACATCAACACCCTGCTGCTGAGCATGGATAGTGGCTTGCGCAGTTTGCCAATGGCGGCACTATATGACGGCAAGCAGTTCTTAGTAGAAAAATACAGCACCAGCTTAATCCCTTCCATCAGCTTAATCGATACCAATTACCGCGCCATTCAGAATACCCGCGTTTTAGCAATGGGTGCCTCCACCTTCAACGAGCAAAAGCCCTTACCCGCCGTGCCAGTAGAATTATCCACCATCACCCAGGAATTGTGGCAAGGCACAGCATTTCTGGATGACCAGTTCACGCGGGAAAATCTCATTGGTCAGCGGCGGAATTATCCTTATGAAATTATTCATTTAGCCACCCACGGGGAATTTTATCCCGGCGGCCCAGAGAAGTCTTTCATTTATATGTGGGGACAAGAAAAGCTCCGCTTAGACCAGTTGCGCGATTTAAAATGGAACGACCCCCCAGTAGAGTTGCTCATTCTATCTGCTTGTCGCACCGCTTTAGGAGACGAGCAAGCCGAAATGGGATTTGCTGGTTTAGCCGTGCAAGCGGGGGTTAAGTCGGCTTTGGCTTCCCTATGGTCAGTCAGCGATGAGGGAACTTTGGCATTAATGACCGAGTTTTATGGCCACTTGCAAAATGCCAAGATTAAGTCAGAAGCACTGCGACAAGCGCAAATAGCCATGATTCGTGGGGAAGTGGCAGTAACAGATGGTGGGCTCCGTGGGAGCGGTCTTGGAGTTGTGACTTTGCCAGCAGCTTCAGCAGCAGGAAATCACGATTTATCCCATCCTTATTACTGGGCTGGCTTTACCATGATAGGCAGTCCTTGGTAGTGGCTCGTCCGGTTTGAGAAAAAACCCAGCCACCAGAAAAACCTGGCTTTTTGAACAAGCCGGGTTTTTTCAATGTCTTGATATCTATATAAGAAAATCTTATCATAAGTTGGGGGGTCAAAACCTTGACAAAAATAAAATTAAGAATTATAAAAGTCGGTAATAGCCGATTTAACAGATTCAGGGTTGGGTGTTCATCAATACTCGGGGAGACATCAGATGAGTAAACTTGCTAACCAAGGCAATAGCCACAGCCACGCGGTTGTACCAAAAGACGGGGTTTTTTCTAAGATTTCCTGGCTGACATTAGCTCTAGGAGGCAGCTTTCTCCTGACTCCCGAAATCGCCACCAGCCAACCAATCACCCCAGAAACAGGAGCCAATGGCACTGGCACCATCATCACAACTCCTGACGGCCAGCAATTTGATATCAACGGTGGGGCTCGGAGTGGAGATGGCGCCAACCTATTTCACAGCTTCCAGCAATTTGGGTTAAACCAGGGACAAACCGCCAACTTCATCTCTAACCCCCAAATTCAAAACATCCTCGGTCGGGTTGTGGGTGGCGACCCGTCTGTAATTAACGGCTTAATCCAAATCACCGGCGGCAGTTCCAACCTCTTCCTGATGAACCCCGCCGGTATAGTATTCGGACCAAATGCCAGCCTCAACATCCCCGCCGACTTCACCGCCACTACTGCCAGCGGTATCGGTTTTGGCAATAATCAGTGGTTCAATAATTTTGGTAGCAATGACTACATAAATCTGGTGGGAATCCCCAGCGCCTTCAGCTTCAATATGTCGCAACTGGGGACAATTATTAATGAAGGGAATTTAACCATCACCCCTGGTAGCAACCTCAATCTCTTCGCCAACACCGTCATCAATACCGGCACCCTCACCACTCCTGGCGGCAACATCAACATTACCGCCGTCCCCAATGGCAACACCCTTCGCATCAGCCAACCGGGACATATTCTGAGCTTAGAAATTATCCCCACCGGTAATAACCATCAATCTCTCCCCCAACTCCTCACCGGTGGCGACCCCATCCACCACGCCACCACAGTATTTAAACAACCCGATGGCACTATTCGCCTCAGCGGTTCCCAAACCCCCATTCCCTTGGAACCAGGAGTGGCTGTAGTTAGCGGCAATGTGGATGTGGGAGGGCTAAAGCCCAACTACGAACTAAACATCCTCGGTGATAAAATCGCCCTCATCGGTGCCAACATCGACGCATCTGGCACCAACGGCGCAGGCAACATCCACATCGGCGGCAACTACCAGGGAGCAGGACCACTACCCAACGCCACCCACACCTATATTGACTCCAACACCAATATCAGCGCCAACGCCATTAACAGCGGTAACGGCGGAGAAATCATCATTTGGAGCGACAACACCACCCAATTTCACGGTCATATCAGCGCCACTGGCATAGAGAACGGGGGTTTTGTGGAAGTTTCCGGCAAACAAAACCTGATCTTCCGAGGTAACGTTGACCTCAGTGCTACCAGCGGCAACACTGGCACTCTATTATTAGACCCGGAAAATATCTATATTGTCGATGGTGCGGTAGCGCCAGATGACGCGGAAATTGCCGACGAGCAAATCTTGTGGGATGACCCATTTGGTTCTCCTTATGGCACTGACTACACCATCTCAGAACAAGCCCTGGAAAGCCTGAATGGCAATGCAAATGTAGAATTACAAGCGACTAATGATATCGTTATTGACGATTTAGCCGATAATGAATTAGCCTTTCAATCTGGTGCTGGTGTCATCAATATCGCGGCTGACTATGATAATGATGGTTTTGGCAGTTTTGTAATGAGTCCGGGAGACCGGATAACTGCTCTGGGAAGAACTTTATACATCAGCGCTGCCAATATTGTCACCGGTAGCATTGATACAGGAAATACAGGCAATGCTCTCTTTTACACATCATGGGGTAGTATTCAACCGGCAGATGCCACCACCCAGGTAACAGCTAACTGGGCTGTTTTTCAAGCTGCTAATGGCAGCATTGGCACCCCCAACCAACCTGTGGAGATTAATGCGAACAACTTAGAGGCGACTGTAGGGGCGGGTGGGGCATTTTTCAATTCACCTAACTCCGGAGTGACATTGGGAGGAATTACTGCCAACCCACTATCAATTGCTATCTATGGTGGTGTGTTTTCTCTCACGGCTGCGGGTGACATAATTGCTAACAGCGGGCAGTCCATCAGCACCGATGGTAATTGGTCTGGCAACATCATCCTCACCAGCACCAACGGTGGGATTAACATTAGCGGGGGCGGTTTTGGCACCTGGGATACGACTTATTTATATGTTGACTCCGGGGAAATTTCCCTCACCGCTGCCAATGACATCAGCATCAATGATATTGCCCTATACAGCTATTCTTTCACTGGAGACAGCGGCGACATCACCATTACCAGCAACACCGGTGGTATCAATCTCACCAACAGCGATGTGTATTCTTATTCTGATGTGGGTAATTCAGGAAATATTACTATCCAAGCTGATGGAGACATCAATATCCCCGACTCAAATTTTATCAAAACCTATGCCATCAGCGGTAACAGTGGCAACATAGATGTTAACAGCGCTAACGGCGGCATTGATATCACCAATATTGAATCAATTTCTGACAGTCAAGATGCGGGGATCATTAAATTAGAAGCGTCCGGTGACATTAATACATCAAGTATTTATTCTTACGGTATCAGCCAGGGTGGGGCGATAGAAATCATCAGCCATGCGGGGGATATTAATACCAGCGATGGCCAAATCGAATCTTTTGCCCAGATGGGTAATACTGGCAACATCACCATCACTAGCCACAGCGGTGCCTTTAATCTCATCAACGGCGAAATCGATTCTTATGCTGAGGGGGGGGATGCGGGAAATATTACTATCCAAGCTGATGGAGACATCAACACACCAGACCCCAGCTTCATCAGCACTTATTCCATTAGTGGTAACAGTGGCAACATAGACATCAACAGCACTAACGGCAGCATCAGCATTGGCTATACTGGCTCGATTTCTGAAGGCCAAAATGCGGGGAGCGTTAAAGTACAAGCCGCTAATGACATCAATACATTAAGTATTGAGTCTTACGGCATCACCCAGGGTGGGGATATAGAAATCATCAGCCATACGGGAAATATCAATACCAGCGATGGCCAAATCCAATCTTTGACTGAGGCAGGCAATGGGGGAAATATTACCATCAAAGCTGATGGAAACATTAATATTACAGATGCCACAACGACTTATTCCGTCAGTGGTAACAGTGGCAACATAGACATCAACAGCACTAACGGCAGCATCAGCATCGGTGAGACCCGATCGGTTGCTGACGGTCTAGAAGGTCAAGATGCCGGTAACATTAAATTAGAAGCGGCTGGTGACATCAATGGATTGGGTATTTATTCTTATGGCATCAGCCAGGGCGGGGATATAGAAATCATCAGCCATACGGGAAATATTAATAACATCAATGGCTACATCGAATCTTTTGCTGAGACGGGCAATACTGGCAACATCACCATCACCAGCCACAGCGGTGAAGTTAATCTCATCAACAGCCAAATCGATGTTTTTACTGAGGAGGGCAATTCGGGAAACGTCACCATCCAAGCTGATGGAGACATTAATCTGCCAGTCCCCACCTTCATCAACACTGCTTCCACCAATGGTAAAGGGGGTGACATAGACATCAACAGCACTAATGGCAACATTATCATCGGCCAGCTCTACTCTTTTTCACAAAACCAAGATGCGGGCAGCGTTAAATTAGAAGCTGCTGGGGACATCAATACCTTAAGTATTTTTGCCAACGGTAATAACAATGGTGGCAATATAGAAATCATCAGTCACACGGGAAATATTAATACCAGCAATAGCACTATTGATTCTTTGGCTAAAACGGGCAATGCTGGCCACATCACCATCACCAGCCACAACGGCACTTTTAATCTCATCAACGGCAAAATCCAGTCTTTCACGGATACAGGTAATGCCGGAGATGTCACCATCACAACCGATGGAGACATTAATATGCCAGACCCTACCTTCATCAACTCCTATTCCATCAATGGTAATGGTGGCAACATAGAAATCAACAGCAGTAGTGGCAGCATTAACATCGGCATTGTCCAATCGTTTTCTGAAAACCAAAATGCGGGCAGCGTTAAATTAGAAGCTGCTGGTGACATCAATACGTCAAGCATTTATGCTGAGGGATTAGCTAATGGTGGGGATATAGAAATTATCAGTGAAATGGGCAATATTAATACTAGCGGCGAGAAAATTGCGTCTTTTACTGATACGGGGAATGGGGGAAGTGTCACCATCAAAGCCGATGGAGACATTAATATCCCCGCCCCCACCTTCATCAGCGCTTATTCCATCGGTGGGAACGGTGGCGACATAGACATTAACAGCACTAGCGGCAGCATTAATATCGGCAATGTTGAAGCAATTTCCCGAACCCAAGACGGGGGCAGCGTTAAATTAGAAGCTGCTGGCGACATCAATACATCAAATATTTCTGCTGCTGCTCTGGGTGATGGTGGTGATATAGACATCATAAGTTATGGTGGAAATATTGATACAAGCAATGGCACCATCACATCTTTTACAGGATCTACTACTGCAGGGGATATCCACATCCAAGCTGCGGGAAATATTACTACCGCACAGATTGATGCTTATGCAGAGCCTATTGATTCTAATACCACCACTGGTGATGGGGGCAATATTACCATTAATAGCACTGGTGGCACCATCAATACCAGCGCCAGCGCCATACAATCTTATGCTTTTTATGGTAATGCTGGTGATGTCAATATTGAAGCTGCGGGGGATATCACCACCAATTACATCACATCTGCAAGTCTCAGCCCGAACGCTACCCACCAAGGGGGGGATATCAACATCATCAGTTACAATGGTGGTATTAACACAACCGGGGGAAATTTATCATTTCTCGTTGAAATTGCTGACACCGCCGCCATTGCTGATATTGCCAATACGTTTTTAAATAATTTCGCCAATATCAGCCCCTTTGCTACTAACGGGTTTGGTGGCGATATCAACCTCCAAGCGAAAAATGACATCATTACCTCTCACCTCAGCTCCTATGCGGGCGCTGGCAGTGGTGATGTCAATATCACCACCAGTGATGGTAATATCAACACTGGGGTAATTTTCTCCGTTTCCCCCCAAGGCAGCGGTGGCAATATCACGATTAAAGCTCCCGAGGGAGACATCACCACCAGCCATATCAACTCCTACGCTACTCAAAATGGCACTGGCGGTTTTGTTGATATCACCGGTGGCGGCGACTTCAACATTGGCGCTGCTACAATTAACTCATTTTCTGGGCAAAACACTGCTGGTGATGTCACCATCAACGTTGGTGGCAACATCAACCTGGGGGGAGACGCCAACCGTAGTGCCATCCGCTCTGAAGGACCGATAGGCGGTGGCAATATCAGCATCACTAGCACCACAGGAGAAATTGATGCCAGCTTGGGGAGGCTGGATTCCTATTCCCAAGAAGCCACGGCAGGAAATGTGACGCTGAATGCCGCCGAGAACATCACCACGGCAGGCATTCTGTCTGATGGCAAGCAAGTGGGGGGTAATATCACCATTACCAGTAGTGGAGGCAGTGTTGATACCTCGCGGGAAAACTTAGAGTCCTATTCTTTGGAAGGCACGGCGGGAAATGTCACGATCGAGGCTCCTGGAGATATCACCACTGAGGATATTTTCTCCGACGGGTGGCAAATCGGCGGCAACATCACCATTACCAGCACTCAAGGCCAAATTGAGGCCACGGGCGGTAATTTATACTCATTTTCCGAAGGGGGTAAAGCTGGGAATGTCACCTTGGATGCACCAGGGGATATCACCACCCTAGAAATCTATTCTGATGGGTATGAAGTGGGGGGCAATATCAGCATTACCAGCCGGAATGGGACTATTGACGCCAGTGGCGGCAGCTTATATTCATTTTCTGCTAATGGGGAGGCGGGTAATGTTACTTTGGCGGCTCCGGGAAACATCACCACCTCAGAAATCTACTCTGATGGACTGGAGCAAGGAGGCAACATCGAGATTACCACTGGCGGTAACTTAGATTTGAGTGCGGCTACCCTCAATTCTTATTCAGAAAACGGCACGGCTGGGAATGTCAGCCTATCGGCTCAAAGGAATGTCACCCTAGGAGGGGATGCAGAAAATAGCGCCATCCGTTCCGAAGGATTACAACAGGGTGGCAATATCAGCATCACCAGTGTCAGCGGAGAAATCAATAGCCGCCAGGGGAATTTAGATTCATTTTCTGAAGCCGGGACAGCAGGAAATGTGTTCCTGCGTGCCAATGGGAATGTAAATACAGCTTCTATCCGCTCCGAAGGAGCAAAGCAGGGCGGCAGTATTGTCATTCTCAGTTTTGAGGGAAATGTAGATACTTGGGGGAATTTGAATTCCTTCTCCTCCAATGGCACCGCCGGAGATTTAGCCATTCAAGCTGAGGGAAATATTAATACCTTTGGTATCCGCTCTGATGGATATGTGCAAGGGGGACTGGTACGCCTGATTAGCTCTAATGGTGCCATTAATACGAGCTGGGGTACGCTAGATTCATATTCGATTGGTGGGACAGCGGGGTCAGTGCTGTTGGAGGCTTTAGGTAGCATTACCACTGGGGCAATTCGCTCCGAAGGTTTGAGGCAAGGTGGCAGCATCAGTATCAGCAGTTATCGTGATACCATTAACACCACCGCAGGCAACTTGCAATCATTCTCGCCCGCCGGGACAGCGGGGAATGTGAGTTTGAATGCACCGGAAAAAATCACCACAGGGAGCATTATTTCTTACGGACGCTCAGTGGGAGGCAATATCAGCATCAATAGTGGCAGTGAAGAAGGCATTGATACTACGGCTGGGGTGCTGGAAACCTACTCTACTGATGGCAATGCGGGGAATGTGACGCTGACAGCGCCTGGGGATATTGTGACTGGTGGTGGTGGCGATTGGGAGGGTGATGGTTCTGGCTGTTTGGTGGTGGGAGCGCCATGTTTGCCACCGCGAGCATTAGGTGCAAATGGAGAGGTGGCGCCGGGAGCGGATGGGACTTTTGAAAGTGGCGGGCAATTCACTAATCTTGGCAGTGGGATTCGTTCTCAAGGTTGGTTGCGTGGGGGCAAGATTGAGATTATTAGCGATGGTAATATCAATACCAGCTTGGGAAATCTCGATTCCTATTCAGAAAATGGCATCGCGGGGGATGTGACCATTGATGCTGGGGGTAGCATCACGGCCAGTAATATCACGTCTTACGGCAATTTCCAAAGTGGTAATGTGGGAATTTTCAGCCAGGACGGTGCAATTCGCACTGGGACGCTCCGCACGATTTCTCCTAACGGTACTTCTGGCAATGTGACACTGAACACTTTTAGTCACCAAGGGGATATTATTACTGCTGATATCACCTCAGAAGGGGGTTTGGCGGCGGGGAATATCACGGCAAAAGCGCCTGATGGTGCGATTACCACGGGAGATTTAACCTCTCGTTCCGTGGAGGGAGATGCGGGAGATATTACGGTAGCAGCCGGTGGTGATGTGGAAACTGGGGATATCCGCTCTTTAGGTGGGGGAAATAGTGGCGATATTGCGGTGACGAGTACGGGTGGAAATGTGACCACTGGGGATATTGAAAGTCGTGCAGAAACCGGTAGTGCTGGGGATATTACGGTGGCAGCGTTTGGGGATGTGAATACTGGTACAATTACTTCCTCTGGGGCGACTGGGGATGGGAATATTAGCGTTACAAGCGTTACCGGAACGGTGAATGGAGGTGATGTATCAGTACAGCCGCAACCGGTACAAAGCGAGTCGGCGCCAAATCAGCCTCCTGTGGTTAATCCAGCTCCAGCTAATAGCAGTGTTGCTACCATAACTAATAATAATCCCGTCATCTCCCCTGAGATGAACATCCCTGCGGCACCAGTAAATCTGCCTGCTCCGGATCTTGTGACTCGGATTGTCTCTGAGGGGGGAAATGTCAGCAATATTAATAACAGTGTGGTTTTGCGTGCTGAAAGTAATAGTAACAGTGGGGGCGACAGCAGCGGCGAAATTAGTCTGAGCAGTGGCAGCGCGGATGTGGCGAAGACTATTAGTGTGTTGAGTAGCAGTCCGTTGGCGGTGGCTACTTCTGATGCGGCGGTGGCAGCACTGGATAAAAACCGCGAAAGTGAGTTTGAGGCATATTTTGGCGGGAATTTGGGTCAGAATCTGACTTCTACGGCTTCCACGCGGGAGGCGATGCTGAAAATTGCTGAAGAAACTGGGTATAAATCGGCAATTATCTATGTGATGGCACAGCCGGAGCAATTAGAGCTGATTGTGATGACTGGGACGGGACAACCCATCCGCAAAACCGTTCCCGAGGCGCCACGAGAAAAACTGCTGGAAGTGGTGAGCCAGTTTCGTTCTCAACTGACGGCGACTCGGTTGGGGAAACGTACTGACGGATATCGGAAACCAGCAGAGCAATTGTATCAGTGGCTGATTGCTCCTATTGAATCGGAATTACAAGCGGCGGGGATTAATACGCTGCTACTGAGTATGGATGCGGGACTGCGCAGCTTGCCAATGGCGGCGTTATATGATGGTCAGCAGTTCCTGGTGGAAAAATACAGTATGAGCCAGATTCCC
>Ga0073934_10002187_pt1 | contig 42070 bp, 33 predicted proteins | sample LarsenN4metaG_FD_76834 | JGI IMG/M metagenome (GOLD analysis project Ga0073934, IMG submission 76834) | Hot spring sediment bacterial and archeal communities from British Columbia, Canada, to study Microbial Dark Matter (Phase II) - Larsen... ...
CCGAGACTTTCCGTTCCCTCACGCGGCCTGTTCCTGCGCGCCGGCCCTCTGCCTTGCCCTCGACAGCGGTGCACTTTGCACACTGCGACGCCCCGGTTATGGTTGGCGGGAACCATCAGCTTGACTCAACACCGGGAACTCATCATGCAGCGGCAGGTTCTGTGGGTCTTGGCATTGACCGTGCTCGCGACAGGTACCGCGGCCGCCCAGCCGCGGACCGATCGCTGCGTGATTCTGATCAGCGTGGACGGCCTCGCCAACTTCTACCTCGACGACCCCCGCGCGGACATGCCCACCATTCGCCGGATGATCCGCGAAGGAGCCCGGGCGGACGGCACCGTCTGTTCGTTCCCCACCGTCACCTGGCCCAACCACACCACGCTGGTGACCGGCGTGCCTCCGCGGAAGCACGGCGTGATCGGGAACAACTACCTCGACCGGGAAAAGGCCGCGCCGGTGCCGTTCATCCCCGATCCGCTGTTCGACAAGGACGAAATCGTCAAGTCGCCGACGATCTACGACGTCGCCCACCAGGCGGGACTGAAGACCGCCGGCGTCATCTGGCCGGCGACCCGCAATGCGAAGACGCTCGACTGGACCGTCCCCGACATGGGGGGCGATGACGCCTGGCCGAAGTACGGGACGCCTTCTTGGATGAACGAACTGCGGGCCGCAGGCCTGCCCGTCGAGAAGCACGGCACGTGGGTGAAAGAGGCTGCGGGGGGCGTGCAGCGCGACTGGCTGTACGCGCGGCTGGCGGCGCATGTCCTCGAACACCACGCTCCGAATCTGCTGCTCGTGCATCTCGTCGAGCTGGACCACGTCGAACACCGTCACGGCCCGCGAACGCCCGACGCCTACTGGGCGGTGAGTTACGAGGATGACCGCGTGCGGGACATCGTCGAGGCGGCCCAGCGGACGTCCAAGAAGGTGACGGTGATCGTCGCCAGCGATCACGGGTTCCATCCGATCACCAAGGACATCCGACCGAACGTGCTGCTCAAGCAGCAGGGGTTGTACGCGGAGGACAACAAGGTCGCCCGCTGCGTGAGCCAGGGGGGCGGCTGCATGGTGTACGTGCTGGATGCCGCGCGGAAGGCGGAGCTCGTGCCGAAGCTGCGGGACCAGTTCCGGGCCGTGGACGGCGTCGCCGCGGTGCTGGAGCCGGCGGAGTTCGGCAAGATCGGCCAACCGACGCCAGCCGAAGACCCCCGCGCCCCAGACCTGTGGCTGGCCGCCGACGCCGAGTACAGCTTCACCGACTCCGATGCCGGCGACGACATCGTCGCCCCCCGCGCGACCCCCGGCGGCACGCACGGCTATCTGCCCGACCAGACCGCCCTCTATGGCACGCTGGTCCTGTGGGGAGACGGCATCAAACCGGGCGCGAAACTTGGCCTCGTCAGCAACCAGGACGTCGCTCCGACGATGGCGAAGCTCCTCGGTGTCGCCATGCCAACCGCGGACGGGAAAGTGCTGGATGCGGCGCTGACGGGGAAATGACGGGCCGAGGAATGAGATCGGGTGCCGAACTCAGATCGCTGACGCGAAATGGCGTGACAGCAAAACAGGGCCATGAATCGTCCCTCGCTGTGCAGTAGAATATCCGCGGAGGACGAAGCATGCCGCTGCGCGATCACTTTCGCCCGCCGTTGGACGATGTTCATTCGTGGGATGAGCTTCACGGCGGATGGCCGATGATGATCGTCCGGCAATTGGCCGCGATCCTGCCGGAACCCTATTTCGCCGCTCCCGGCGTGCATTTGGGCAGCCTGTTCGAGATCGACGTCGGGACGTACGAGGAGTCGGAATCGAACGGGGGCATCGTCGGCACTGGGGGCACGGCGACGGCGACCTACGCGCCGCCGCAGCCCACACTGACGCTGGAGCCCCATCTGCCGAATCAGGACGAGTACGAAGTCCGCATTTACGATAGTCGCCGCCATCGCCGGCTGGTGGCCGCGATTGAGCTTGTCAGCCCCTCAAACAAGGACCGCGCGGAGTCGCGGAGCGCGTTCGTCGCCAAGGTGGCGGCCCTCGTGAAGAACGGAATCTGCACGTCCATCGTCGACGTCGTGAGCACCAGCGAGTCCAACCTGTATGCGGACTTGTTGAACTTCGTCCACGGCGTCGATCCGATGCTGGGTGACGTTCCGCCCCCCATGTATGCTGCAACCATTCGCACTCGTTACGAAGGTCGCCGGCGGTTGATGGACAGTTGGTACCACCCGCTCGCCGTTGGCCAGCCCCTGCCTACGCTCCCGGTGTGGCTCAAGGAGCAATGGGCCATCTCGCTCGATCTCGAAGCGAGCTACGAAGAGACCTGCCGGACGCTGCGCATCCGGTGATGCATTTACCGTGGTTGGCACAGGTTGCCGCTTCGGCTAACGGTGCTGCACCCGCGGCAAGCGGTTTATTCCTGACAGGGCCACCCGCCTGAAGGGCCATGGAACATTTCAGGGCACAAGAAAACCATGAGCGTTCAGCCCGGAGAAAACCTGATCCATTCGCATGGATCTCTGCTCCGCGAGTTCGAGCAGAGGCTAAACCCTTCGTGCATTTCATGGCTTGAAATCTGGCAATACCACGGTGAAGTCGTGGGCAAAGAGTTTTTTGGGTCCAGCTTTTTCCATGCGCATGATTCTTATTATGTGTTATACGAGCATCCTACAATTGCAAAGAAGAGGGAGTTTGTGGAAATCACTAATGAGTCGATGCGCAATCTCATCGATGAGCATACATGCGACCACTCATGTGGCGTGGAGCTCGACGTCATTATTTCGCCAAAGTCAATGCGAGAGTACTTGATCTGCAACCATGATGGCGAAATGCTTCATCTGAGTCCCGAGGCTCTTCGAAAGCTGTGTCGAGCAATCAAGACGTAGCTGGGCAGCACTGGGCACGGACATTCTCTTTGGATAAGCAAGGCGCGCTCGCGGCAGGGAGCAACATCCCATGCTCCCCCAAAGAGAGGAGCATGGCGCCCCGGCAGCTCAGCGATCACCGGCCAGCGGCCGACATCCCCAGGATTTTTACCAGAAACGCCAACTGGTCGGATGTTTCCTCGATGATCTTGGCCGTCGGTTTGCCCGAGCCGTGGCCGGCGCGGGTTTCGATGCGGATCAGCGTCGGCGACGGGCCCTCCTGACACGCCTGCAGCCGGGCGGCAAACTTGAAGCTGTGGCCGGGGACCACGCGGTCGTCGGTGTCGGCGGTGGTCACCAGCGTCGCCGGGTAGTTCGTGCCCGGCTTCAGATTGTGATACGGCGAATACGCCAGCAGCGCCCGGAACTGGTCCGGATCGTCCGCCGAGCCGTAGTCGTCCACCCAGAACCGGCCGGCCGTGAACTGGTGGAACCGCAGCATGTCCATCACGCCCACGGCCGGCAACGCCGCCGCGAACAGGTCCGGCCGCTGGGTCATGCAGGCTCCGACGAGCAGGCCTCCGTTGCTGCCTCCCTGGATTGCCAGCTTGTCAGTGCTCGTGTACTTCTGATCGATGAGATACTCTGCCGCGGCGATGAAGTCGTTGAACACGTTCTGCTTGTTGAGCCTGGTGCCTCCCTGGTGCCAGGTCTCGCCATACTCGCCGCCGCCGCGGAGATTGGCCACGGCAAACACGCCCCCCAACTCCAGCCACATCAGTCGCGACACGCTGAACGACGGCGTGAGCGGGATGTTGAACCCGCCGTAACCGTACAGCAGCGTCGGATTCCGGCCGTTCTTCTGGAGGTCCTTCTTCGACGTGATGAACATCGGCACTTTGGTGCCGTCCTTGCTGGTGTAGAACACCTGCTCCACGACGTAGTCCGCTGGATTCATGTCCACGGCGGCCCGCCGGAGGAGCTTGCTCTCGCCGGTGGCCAGATCGTAGCGGTAGATGCTCGGCGGCGTCGCAAAGCTGGAGAACGTGTAGAACGTCTCCGTGTCGGTGCGCTTTCCGCCGAAGCCGCTCGCGGAGCCGATGCCGTCGAACTGCACCTCCCGCAGGAATTTGCCCGTCAGGTCGAACACCTTGACCTGCGTGACGGCGTCCTTGAGGTAGCTGGCGAAGAACTGGTTCCCGACGAGATGGATGTCGTTCATCACGTTCCCGGTTTCCGGGATCAGTTCCTGCCAGTGCTCCGGTTGTGGGCAGGTGATGTCGATGGCGATCACCCGGCGCTTGGGGGCGTCCTTGTCCGTGCGGAAGTAGAACAGGTTGCCGTCGTTGCCGATGAAGGAGTACTCCGCGTCGAACTCGCCGACGAGGTGCACGGCGTCGGCGGCAAGGTTGGCGACGGGCTTGTAGAACACGCGGTACTTGTCGTCGGTCCCCTTCCAGGCAGTGAGCACGACGTATTTGCCGTCGTCGCTGACCGACGCCTGAAACCCCCACGTCGGTTCGTCCGGCCGCTCGTAGATCAACCGGTCCTCGGCCTGCGGCGTTCCCAGCTTGTGCAGATAGACCTTCTGGTTGAGGTTGAGCTTCTGGAACGCGGCCCCGGCTTCCGGTTCGGGATAGCGGGCGTAGAAGAAGCCGCTGCCGTCCTTCAGCCAGTCGGGGCTGTTGAACTTGATCCACTGGAGTTCGTCGGGGAGCGGTTTGCGGGACTCGACCTCCATCACGCGGAACGTGTGCCAGTCCGACCCGGCGTCCTGCACGCCATAGGCGAGATACTGACCATCCTCGCTGAACGCCGTCCCCGCCAGCGCGACGGTGCCGTCGGCCGACCAGGTGTTGGGGTCGATGAGCAGTTGCGGCTCGGCGTCGAGCGTGGCCTGGGTGTAGAGCACGAACTGGTTCTGCAGGCCGTCGTTTTTGGAGAACACGTACCGCGGTCCCTGCCGGGACGGGGCCGAGAACTTTTCGTAGTTCCAGAGTTTCGTGAGCCGTGCCTGCAGCGACTTCCGTTCGGGGATCTGTTCGAGGAAGGCGAACGTGAGCTTGTTCTGCGCCTCGACCCAGGCCTTGACGTCGTCGCTTTCGCGGACGTCGTCTTCCAGCCAGCGATAGGGATCGGCGACCTTGGTGCCGTGGTAGTCGTCGACCTGATCGACTGTCTTGGTGGGAGGATAGGACAAACTCTGGGCCTCCAGGGAGACGCGGCCCGCCAGCAGCAGGGCCGTCGCAAGCACCGTCGTGCGGAACACAGGCATCAGCAGATTTCCGAGGAATGAGGGATCGGACGCGTCGATGGTAACGGCCGCAGGTGTGGGGCAACAGGGCAGCGTCTCTTGCGTCGTCCTCGCCCCCCGTCAAAGACCGGGGGCGAGGATCTCGGCTTCGCGAACCTGCAGCGCCATCCCGTGTCTGCAGAACGCCGCTTGTCCCCGCGTTGAGCGCTTTCGCCGGGGCTGGTATCCTCGACGATTCCGGGCCGCCTTGGGAGGGGGTTCGGAACGCGGCAGGAACCCGCAGATCGGGAGTCGGATTGTGTCGGCATTACCGCTCGAAGACCGCGACGGCGTCATCTGGCTCGATGGCGAATTCGTCCCCTGGCGCGACGCCAAGATCCACATCCTCGCCCACAGCCTGCACTACGGCAGCGCCGTGTTCGAGGGGGAACGGGTCTACCGCGGCAAGGTGTTCAAGCTGCACGAACATTCCGCCCGGCTGCGGAAGTCGAGCGAACTGCTCGGCTACACCCTGCCTTACTCCGTCGAGAAGATCGAGCAGGCCAGCACCGAGGTCGTCCGCCGCAACAAGGTCGAAACCGGCTACGTCCGCCCCATCGCCTGGCGCGGCAGCGAGGTCATCGGCGTTTCCGCAAAGGGGGCCAAGGCGCATGTCGCCATCGCCGCCTTCCCCTGGCCGGCCTACTACGGCGAAGAGGCCCGCAAGAACGGCATCAAGCTGATGACGTCCTCGTGGCGCAGGCCGGCTCCCAACTGCGCTCCCACCGCCAGCAAGGCCGCCGGGTTGTACATGATCTGCACGATGAGCCGCGACGCCGCCGAAGCCGCCGGCTATCAGGACGCGCTGATGCTCGACTACCGTGGCCAGGTCGCCGAGGGGACCGGTGCCAACATTTTCCTGGTGATGGACGGCAAGCTGCACACCCCCACGCCCGACTGCTTCCTCGACGGCATCACCCGCCGCACGGTGATGGATCTGGCGCGGAAGCGGAACATCGAGATCGTCGAGCGGGCCATCTTCCCCGAGGAACTGCACCGCGCCCAGGAGGTGTTTCTGACCGGCACCGCGGTCGAGGTGATTCCCGTCGGCGTGATCGACCAGCTCAAATTCACCGTCGGCCCGATCACCCAGCAGTTGCAGGCGGATTACCAGGCGCTGACGCAGACGTTCTAAAGTCGCCATCTCGCTCCGCGAGATGATTGCCTCTGATTGGGTTGCCGTTCTGTTGTCGGGGGATCGTGCGCCGTTCGGCCTTTCCTCTCGCAGAGCGAGAGGGCTACTTTCGCGGATTCGGCTCCGCTCGCGTTTTCCGCTTGAACGGGTAGAACCAGACGCCGAACGGCAGGAACCGCACCGGAAGCGGTTTGGGCAGTCGCTGTGGATTGGCCAGCACCCACGCCTGCCGGCCGGCGAGCACGTTTGCGGGAACGCACGCGGCGGCGGCGTCGGCCGGCGTACAGGGACGCGATCCGATGATCTCCACCGTCCCCACCAGCAAGCCCTTCGGCAGCGAATCGACGTCGATGTTCTGCGCCGTGGCCGTGGTCAACGCCGCATCCAGCGCCGACACCTTCCGCGACGCGTACAGATAGATAATCCCCCGCACCTGCGTCGGCAGCGAACGGACCTCAATGGTCTTCACGCCGCGCAGGATCAGTTCCGCCCACGGCTGCTGCACGCCGAGCGCCAGCCGGTCCGGATCGGGACGCGTCACGGTGGTCTCTCGCGAAAGGGGGGAGGGGCCGCGACAGTGTACGGAAGTGGTCGGCGAACGACAAACGCCGCACGCGAGCCTCGGCGGCGTGATTGCGATATCATGTCGGCGACCCGGTTCAGGAAGAAAGTGGTTCATGCCTGCAAAGTACGTGGTGGGAATCGACCTCGGGACGACGAACTCGGCGGTGGCCTATGCCGCTCTGGACGCCGAGCGGGCCGAGGTCAAGGTCTTGCCGGTGCCGCAACTTGTGGCGCCCGGGACGGTGGAATCGCGGCCGCTGTTGCCGTCGTTTCTGTATCTGGGGAACAAGGCCGAAGGGGCCACCGGAGCGTATGACCTGCCCTGGGTGAGGGGGCGCGACTACGGCGTGGGAGAGTTCGCCCGGCGGCAATCGGCGGAGTTGCCCGATCGGACCGTCGGCGCCGCAAAGTCCTGGCTCTGCCACAGTCGGGTGGACCGGCACCAGGCGATTCTGCCGTGGGGCGCCGGAGACGACATCCCCAAGGTCTCTCCGGTGACGGTGTCGAAGCGGTATCTGGAACACCTCGTCGCCGCCTGGACGGCTGCGATGCCCGACGCGCCGCTGGCCGAGCAGGAGGTGGTGCTGACGGTCCCGGCGTCGTTCGATGCCAGCGCCCGCGAGCTGACGCGCGAGGCCGCCGTCTCCGCGGGATTGCCCGATTCGCTGGTGCTGCTCGAAGAGCCACAGGCCGCGGTGTACGCCTGGCTGGAAACCACCGGCGACCGGTGGCGGAAGCTGCTCAAAGTCGGCGAAACGCTGCTGGTGTGCGACGTCGGCGGCGGGACGACCGACCTGTCGCTCGTCGGCGTCGCCGAGGAGGACGGCGAACTCACGCTGCGGCGGATCGCCGTGGGCAACCATTTGCTGGTCGGCGGCGACAACATGGACCTGCTCTTGGCGCATCACGTCGCCGGGCTGTTCGCCAAGAAGGGAGTGCAGCTCGATCCGTGGCAGTCGGTGTCGTTGTGGCATTCCTGCCGGGCCGCCAAGGAAGTGTTACTCTCAGCCGATGGTCCGAAGAAGCATCCCATCTCCGTCTTGGGCCGCGGCAGCAAACTGATCGGCGGGACGGTGACGGTGGAGATCGACCGCAACACGGTGGCCGACCTGCTCGCCAAGGGGTTCTTCCCCGACTGCCCGGTGACCGAACGGCCGCAGCGGCCGCGGGCCTCGGGCTTTCAGGAACTCGGTTTGCCGTACGAGGCCGACACCGCCGTCACCCGACATCTGGCGGCGTTTTTGCAGAATCACGGCGATGACGAATCGGGTCCGGTTCGGCCGACGCACGTCCTGTTCAACGGCGGCGTGTTCAAGGCCGATCTGCTGCGCGACCGATTGATGGGAGTGCTGCAGGCCTGGTTCCCCGACGCCACGCCGCCGCAAATCCTCGCCGGGGAACACGACCTCGATCACGCCGTGGCCCGCGGGGCGGCGGCGTACGGCTGGAGCAAGGTCCACGGCGGCGTGCGGATTCGGGGCGGGGCGCCGCGCTCGTATTACGTCGGCATCGAAACGGCCGGCCTGGCCATTCCCGGCGCGCCGCGGCCGCTGCGGGCGATGTGCGTCGTGCCGTTCGGCATGGAGGAGGGCACCGAACTCGACGTGCCCTCCGATCCCATCGGCCTGATCGTCGGCCAGCCGGCGCACTTCCGGTTCTTCAGCTCGGCGACGCGGAAGGACGACCAGCCCGGCTCGCGACTCAGCGCGTGGTCGCCGGAAGAACTCGCCGAGACCGATTCGCTGGAGGCCGTGCTCCCCGCCGATGACGCCGAGGAGGAACATTACGTCCCCGTGACGTTCCACACCCGCATCACCGAACTCGGCGTGCTGGAGCTGTGGTGCGTGAGCACGCGCGGCAACGGGCGGTGGAAGCTGGAATTCAGCGTTCGGGAGGACGCGGAAGGGTAGGGACGCACAGAGCGCGACGCCCAGGGGTTGCAACCCCTGGGCTTCTGTCGGTCGATCATCAATCCGGAGCATTCTCGCCATGCACGCGTTGTTGAGTCTCGTGATTCTCGCCGCAGATCTGACGCCGACGGGTGACCCGGCCATCATTCTTCCCGGCGAAACACTCGAACAGCTCTGGAACGCCGGCGAGTTCACCGAGGGGGTCGCCACGGCGCCGGACGGCACCGTGTATTTCAGCGACATCGCCATCGCCGCGAAGAATCCCGGGCGGATCATGAAGTTCGACCCGGCGAAAACGGAGACCACGGTCCACGTGGCCGACAGCGGGCAGAGCAACGGGTTGTACTTCACGCCCGACGGCCGGCTGCTCGCCGTCTGCGGGGCCAATCAGGGGCTGCGGGCGCTCGTGGAGATCACCGCCGGGCGCAAGCCGCGCGTGCTCGTCGACCGTTTCGAGGGCCAGCGATTCAACGCCCCCAACGACCTGGTCGTGCATCCCCGCGGGTGGGTGTACTTCAGCGATCCGCACTACGTCGGCAAGGAGCCGCTGGAACTCGGCCACATGAGCGTCTACCGGTATGACCCGGTGACAAACACCGTGACCCGCGCCACGACCGACATCACCAAGCCCAACGGCGTCATCATTTCCCCCGACGGCAAGACGCTGTACGTCGCCGAGACCGACAACGGCCGCACCGGCGTGGATCCGGAGGACGCCACTCCCAAGCCCGCGCGATACACGCTCAACGCCTTTCCCATCGACGCGGACGGGATGTTGGGCCCCAAGCGGGTCCTGCACGATTTCGGGTCGGAGGCGGGCATCGACGGCATGACCGTCGACACGGCCGGCCGCATTTATGCCGCCGTGCGGATTCCCGCCCGTCACGGAATCGCCGTGTTCACCCCGCAAGGGAAGGAAGGGGCGTTCCTCCCAACGGACGAGCTGCCCACGAACTGCACCTTCGGCCGCGGTCCGGAGGCCCAGACGCTGTACGTCACGGCCGGGAGCGGGTTGTACCGGATTCGGCTCAAGGCGACCGGTCACCATCCGTAGCGCCATCGGCCACATCGCCGGCTGCCCGACTGTCCGCCGCGACTACGATCCCGTAAGCACCGCGTACGCCGGGATCTCTCGTTCATGACCGTTCCCTACGGCATCCACTGGTTTCGCCGGGATCTGCGGATCGCCGGCAATCCGGCCCTGCAGGCGAATTGGAGGCAGCACCAAGGCCGCGTGCTGGGGCTGTTCGCCTTTGACAGGACGTTCCTTGCCCGGCCCGATTTCTCGCACAACCGGTTCGCCTTCTTCCTGCAGACGCTGCAGGCCTTGCGAACCGAAATGCAGGCCACCGGCGGCGACCTGCTGGTTTTGGACGTCGGTCCCAAAGACGCCTTTCAGCGGTTGTTCGCCGCACTTCACGAACACAACCTGCCGTTGCCCGCGACAGTGTCGTTCAACCGCGACTACGAGCCGTTCGCCCGGCAGCGGGACGCGGAGATCACGGACTGGTTGCCCAAATCCGTCGGCGTCGCCGTGCACACCGAGCGCGACCATCTGCTGATCGAGCCGGACGAGTTGACCCGCAATGGCGAGCCGGGCGCGTTCTATCAGGTCTATTCGCCGTTTGCGAAGCGCTGGTTTGAGCGGTTGCGGACCGACGCCATCCGCGAGCGGATCGCCGCCCAGAAAAGCGGGCTGGCGTACCTCGACCAGCGCAGGCCGACGAAGTCGCTGTTCGCGCTCACATGGTCCGGACTGTTCGGCGGCGATGTCCCGCTGGCCGATCATCTGGACGCCTGCATCGCCGACAACGCGCCGCGCGTCACCGTCCCGCTGCCCGACGCCGGCAGTCAGGCCGCGCTCGCGCGGCTGCGAGCGTTCCGCAAGGCCGGTCTGGCGCGGTATGCCGAGCGGCGGGACCGGCCGGACCTCGACGGCACGTCGCAGTTGTCCATCTACCTCAAGAACGGTTCGATCACGCCGGCGATGATTCTTGCCGAACTGGGCCTGCTCGAGGCCGACTTCAAGCAGAAGGACGGCGTGACGACGTTCCTCAAGGAGATCGTCTGGCGGGAATTCTACTATCACGTCCTGTACCACCGGCCGGAGGTGGAGCAGACGGCGTTTCTGGAACGGTATCGCGATCTCGCGTGGCCCAACCGCGAGGACTGGTTCGCCGCGTGGAAGGCCGGCGAGACCGGCTACCCGATCGTCGATGCCGGGATGCGGCAGCTCCGCGCGACCGGCTGGATGCACAACCGCGTGCGGATGATCGTGGCGTCGTTCCTGACCAAGGACCTGCTCATCGACTGGCGGCGGGGGGAACGCTACTTCATGGAGCAGCTGCTCGACGGCGACCTGGCTCCCAACAACGGCGGCTGGCAATGGGCGGCGTCCACCGGCTGCGATCCGCAGCCGTACTTCCGCATCTTCAATCCGAAGTTGCAGAGCGAGAAGTTCGATCCCGACGGCGATTACATCCGCACCTGGGTGCCGGAACTCAGGGAGGTCCGGTCGAAGGCGATTCACGCTCCGCACGAGGCCGGAGTTGCGGTGACGTATCCCGCGCCGATCGTCAATCACTCGGTGCAGAAGGAACGGGCGCTCGCGCTGTACCGACTGGTCACGCAATGACAAAAGCCCAGGGGCGGACACCCCTGGGCTTCGGACGAGCGACGTTCCGGCGTCACTTCTCCGCGGTCAGCTTGGGCAACGGCATCTGGATCATCAGGTCCGGTGCCGTCGCGCCGGACGGCATATAGTACACCGGGTACCGGCCGTCCCACTTCGCCGCCCGTTCCTTCTCGATCTCCAGTTGCTTCAAGCGGACGTAGAACTCCAGGTTGTCCTTCGCCACCTGGGCTTCGTACTGCTTGGCATCGGCGACGAGCTTGATGCCGTCCGCCTCCGCCTGCCGTTCGGCGAGCAGCCGCTTGTTGCTGATTTCCTGCGCTTCGAGCAGCGCCTGTTCCTTGTTCTGCTGCTGTTCCGAGTTGAAGACTTCGACCATCGTCTTCATGATGCTCGGATCGCGGTAGATGAACCCGCCCTCGATGCCAAGGTTCGTGATCACCACGCCCCGTTCCGCGAAGAACTGCGTGGTCTCCTCGACGACCTCGTGAATCACCGGCGTGGCCTTGGTGCGGAGCTCGTCCATCGGCCGGTCAGTGACCGCGAGGCCGAACGTCGCCTGCAGCTTCGCGCGGACTTCGCGGTCCATCACGTCGGGAAGCGTGCCGTTCGGGTAGTAGTACAGGAACTTCACGGCCGCCTCGTGATTGGGAATGTAGGCGGTGCAGGTCCAGCCGGTCGAGAACTCGACCTGATCGCTGGTCATGACCTAGATCGCCTCATCGCGGTTCGACGTACCGGTGTTGGCGTCCGCCGTCCAGACGCGCGTGACTGGCGAGCGATCCACGCGGATCAGCACCGCGGCGTCGCGCCATTCGCCGTTGTAAGCGATGTACTGATACCCCTTCTGCACCCACTGTTGCGGAATGCGGACCTGCTGCATCTGCACCAGGTTGGCCCGCAGGTACTCCTCGCTGTTGAGGGCCGCCTGCTTCTTCGGATCGCCCAGCAACGGCAACAGGAACGCCGTTTCGTTCGGCTTGATGACCTCGAGCATCACCGGTTCGAACGGCTTGACGCAACCGGTCGAGGTGAGTCCCAGCCCCGTGGCCAGCAGCCAGGCGCCCGATTGAGTCCAGCGGCTCCGCAGCGACATGAGCTCATCGCAGAAGAGGCCAAGGGCCACGATGACCCAGGCCACGGCGAAGAACGCCGGCTTCATCGCGAGCCGCCACCATTCCTGCCGCGCCGCGGCAGCATCGCCCGGTACGCGGAACTCGTGCAGCGACAGATCGACGCTGCGAAGGGCGTCGTCCGCCCCTTGCGATGCCAGCCACCACATCCCGGCCAGACCAAGTCCGGCCAACACCAACGCTTTGCGCACCAACATGATCGACCTCCAAGGCCGCCCGCGAAAAGAGCGCCCAGCGAACCGATCTTGGTCGCCTGGGGTCTTCTCTTCCGAACCGACATCGCCCGAGGCAATGGTCTTGCGAACGGCTCTTGGAAACGAAGAAACGAGGCCGAGATCATGCCGGATCATGCCGCCAATCTGATCTGACGCAACCAATTGTCCTGCAATCAATTGGGAAGCGCAGGCGAATGCGCGGGAGCCGGCGTTCAAGCGAGGGAAACCCCTCCTGAGATTCGGTGTCCGCCGGGGTGATTTCCCTTGATCTTCCCCGTGTTCGCCGACGTAGACTTATTAGGTTGGTCACACATCAGGCCCGCACTCGGGCGGGCCGGGAAAGGAGCAAAGACCATGTTGCTGAATGTCACCGTGCGTGGCGTGACGATGGACCCGTCTCTGGAGTCCCTGATGCAGCACAAGCTGCATTACGCCCTCGACCGCTTCGGCCATTGGGTGCAGAGGGTCGAGGTCGCCCTGGAGGACTTGAACGGGCCCAAAGGCGGCGTGGACAAGCGCTGCCGGATGACGGTCTCGGTTCCCCGCCGCCGCGAAGTCGTCGTGGAGGGGCGGGGCGAACAGCTCGCCAGCGTGGTCACCGATGTCATCGATCGGACCGCGCTCGCGCTGGACCGTCTCCGCGGTAAAAAGCACGCCGCCCGTCACGCCCCGGTGACGCCGGCGGAGTGATCGCCGATCGGTGACCGACAATTCTCATCAAACGCCGAAGCCCAGGGGTTGCAGCCCCTGGGCTTCCTTCACGTGATGGGGAGCGCGCCCGCCGCTCAATGCACCCGCATGCCCGGTTGGGCCCCTTCATCGGCCCGCAGCACGAAAATCTCCTGCCCCCCCGCGCCGGCGGCGAGGACCATCCCCTCGCTCACACCGAACTTCATCTTCCGCGGGGCGAGGTTGGCGCACAGGATGACCAGCTGGCCGACGAGATCTTCCGGCTTGTAGACCCCCTTGATGCCGGCGAACACGTTCCGCCGCACGTCGCCGCCCAGCGACAGCGTCATCCGCAGCAGCTTGTTCGACTCCGGCACCTCTTGACACTCCAGCACGCGGGCCACGCGCAGATCGACCTTCACGAAGTCGTCGATCGTGCAGTGCTCGGTTGTGAGCGGCTCCTTCTCCAGATATGCGGCGGAGTCGGCCGCGGCGGCTGGTGCTGAGGAGCTGGCGGTTTCCGGGGCGGCTTGCTGGCCGGCTTCAATCATGGCTTGAACCTGTGCGAGTTCGACTCGCTGCATGAGGTGCTCGAACTTGGAAACGGGCATCCCCACCTGCGGGGTCTGCGCCTCGTCCCAGGAGACAATCGGACAGTTGAGCAGTTTCCGGGTCTGCTCCGCGAGTTTCGGCAAGACGGGGGACAGATACACCACAATCTGCCGGAACAGATTCAGCGCCACCGTGCAGACCGCCTGTAATTCGGCCGCTTTTGCGGGGTCTTTCTTGAGCGTCCACGGGGCCCGTTCTTCGACGTACTTGTTGGCCCGGTCGGCGAGCGCCATGATTTCGCGCATCGCCGCGTTGTAGTCGCAGTTCTCATAGGCCGCCGCGATCGTCTCCGACACCGCCGCCCCCTGGGCAAACAGTCCGCCATCGTCGGGATAGGATGCGGACAGACCGACGTCGCCCACGAACCGCGCCGTCCGGCTGGCGAGGTTCACCACCTTGCCGACGAGGTCCGCGTTCACCTTGGCGACGAACTCGTCCAGGTTCAGATCCAGATCGTCCAGCCGCGAACCGAGTTTCGAGGCGTAGTAGTACCGCAGGTACGCCGGGTCGAGATGCTCGGCGTACGTGGAGGCCATGACGAACGTCCCCTTGGTCTTCGACATCTTCTCGCCGTCGACCGTCAGGAAGCCGTGGATGTGCACCTTCTCCGGCAGGCGGAACCCGGCCGCGTGCAGCATCGCGGGCCAGAACAGCGTGTGGAAGTAGGTGATGTCCTTGCCGATGAAGTGATGGATCTCGACCGGAAGCCCAGGGGTTGCAACCCCTGGGCTGCGAGGCTTCCACCACGCGCGCCAATCGTCGCCGCGTGCTCCACACCAGTCCGCGGTGCTGCCGATATAGCCGATCGGGGCGTCGAACCAGACGTACCAGTAGTTGCCGGGGCTGTCGGGGATTGCGAAGCCGAAGTACGGCGCGGGCCGCGACACGTCCCAGTCCCGCAGCGGCTCGCCGAGGAAGTGCCCCTTGAGGTAGTTGGCCACTTCGTCCTGCAGATGCTGGCCCGACTGCGTCCACTGTTCGAGGAAGTCGTGCAACTGCTCGATCTGCACGAACAGGTGCGCCGCCGTCCGCACTTCGGGCTTGGCACCGGACAGCGTGCTGACCGGGTTGATCAGGTCGCTGGGGCTGTAGGTCGAGCCGCACTTGTCGCAACTGTCGCCGTACTGGTTCTCGGCCCCGCATTTGGGGCACGTTCCCTTCACGAACCGGTCGGCGAGGAACGTCTGCGCTTCCGGGTCGTAGAGCTGCGTGACGTCCCGTTCGACGATCAGCCCCTTCTGTCGCAGGGCGGCCCAGATTTCGTGGCAGACCGCGCGGGTCGACTCGCTGTTCGTGCTGCCGTAATGGTCGAACTGCACGCCGAACTTCGCGAAGTCCGCGAGGTGGGCCTCCCGCATGGCGGCGATCAACGCCTCCTCCGACCGCCCCTCCTGCCGGGCGCGGATCATGATCGCGGTGCCGTGGGTGTCGTCGGCACAGATGTAGACGCACTCGTGCCCGCGAAGCTTCTGGAAGCGGACCCAGATGTCGGTCTGGATGTACTCGACCAGATGCCCCAAATGGATGTGCCCATTGGCATAAGGCAAGGCGGATGTGACGAGAATGCGGCGTTTGGCGGCGGTCATGCGGATGTCTGTCAGAGCCGGGCCGTGCCGGCCCGGTCTTATCTGGGTTCGCGTCAGCGAAGACCGGGGCGACACGCCCCGGCTTCTGGAAATCAGAGACGCTTGACGCCCCCACGGTTCGCGGGTGATTCTACGGGACTTCCGCGTTGTCTGAAAGACCGCGGACCCGCCAGCGATCATCGTGATCCTACTGGCCCTTTGCCCTCAACCCTCAGCCCTTAGCCCTCCCCATGCCCCACATCAACGACGACTACCTCAAGCTCAAGGCCGGCTACCTGTTCCCCGAGATCGGCCGCCGGGTCAAGAAATTCGCCGACGAGCACCCGGACGCGAAGATCATCCGGCTGGGGATCGGGGACGTCACCGAGCCGTTGCCGCCGGCGATCATCGCGGCCATGCACCAGGCCGTCGACGAGATGGCCAAGCGGGAGACGTTCCGCGGCTACGGGCCGGAGCAGGGGTACGACTTCCTGCGGAACGCCATCGCGGCGAACGATTTCCAGGCCCGCGGGGCGAACGTCTCGGCCGACGAGATTTTCGTCTCGGACGGCTCGAAGTGCGACAGCGGGAACATTCTCGAGATCTTCGGGGCCGACAACGTCGTCGCCGTGACCGACCCGGTGTACCCGGTGTACGTGGACACCAACGTGATGGCCGGCCGCACTGGTGACGCGGATGCCGCCGGGCGGTATGCGGGGCTGGTGTACATTCCGGTCACCGCGGAGAACAACTTCACGCCGGCGCTGCCCGACCGGAAGGTGGACCTGATCTACCTCTGCTATCCCAACAACCCGACCGGGACCGTCGCGACGAAGGAAACGCTGAAGCAGTGGGTGGATTACGCCCGCGCCAACGACGCCGTCATCTTCTTCGACGCGGCGTATGAAGCGTACATCACCGAGCCGGGGATTCCGCATTCGATCTACGAGATTGACGGGGCCCGCGAGTGCGCGATCGAGTTCCGCAGCTTCTCGAAGACCGCCGGGTTCACCGGCACCCGGTGCGCGTTCACCGTGGTCCCGAAGGGACTCACCGGCAAGGCGGCGAACGGCCAGCGGGTCGAACTGCACGGCCTGTGGAACCGCCGGCATACGACCAAGTTCAACGGCGTGAGCTACATCATCCAGCGCGGGGCCGAGGCGGTCTATTCCGAAGCCGGCAAGCCGCAGGTCCGGCAATTGATCGACTTCTACCTGGAGAACGCCAAGATCCTGTGCGCGGGTCTACGGTCGGCCGGGCTGACGGTCTACGGCGGCGTCAATGCTCCGTACGTCTGGCTCAAGACGCCGGGCAACAAGACGAGCTGGGAGTTCTTCGACCATCTGCTGGCAAAGGCGAATCTCGTCGGCACCCCGGGCAGCGGCTTCGGCGCCAGCGGCGAAGGCTATTTCCGTTTGAGCGCCTTCAACAGCCGGGCGAACATCGAGGAGGCCGTGCGAAGGATTCCGGCGGCGCTGTAAGAAGACTGCGAAACCGCAAGCGAGCGCCAGCCGACAACTGGCCCATCGACGCCGATGGTCGCACGGCGCACGTCTGCGGTTTCGCGCCGTCATCCTCACGCGATCAGATCTTTGACCACCGTCCCATGCCCGTCCGTCAGCCGGAAGTCACGGCTCTGGTGGCGGTAGGACCGGCGTATGTGGGCGATGCCCCGTCGTGAGGAATCGTGGCGTTCCGGCCTGGGGCGTGGACGGGGTTCTAAGTGGCGTTGTCGCAGCAGTCGTCGGTCTCGGCGGGGTGAGGAGCATACGAGGTTTGCTGCGCGGCGGGAGATTGGCGGGGGCAGAGAACGCCCCGGCGCACCGGCTCCCGTCCCGGATGACCCCGGGCACAGCGGACGGGGCCGCCGGCGCAACCTCCCGCGCGAAAAAAAAGGCCTGAAAAATAGGCATTTCGTGAAAAAATGGCCCGAAATGCGCGACATTTCCCCGTAGGATAGAAGATGCGCATCTTCCCCAACGCGGCTCCGATCACCAACACCTGAGTCGGAGCCGCGCACTGTCCCGCAACGCGGGCCGGCCCGCTCTTTGCTTGCCTGACACGAATTACGCAGACCACCACGAAACCGATCGCCGGCACGACCTGATGAGCCCGGCGGTCACCCAGTTGCCCGCGGCTCAGCGCCGGTCCTTCCGGGAGCACCTCCCGGAAGCCGGCAGCGGTGCGCGCCGATCCTGAGGGAAACGACGGGCCGGTCTGGAAGGCCGGACACACGAAGCAAACCCCCTGGGAGGATCTCCCAGGGGGTTTGACGTTGATCAGCGGTGGAACTCGGACCCGACCGGGGCTCACACCGCAGGTCCAATTCACGGTATCTCAACGGGGAGTGAGACGATGCCTGCGGGTTTACGGCCGGCCCTTGATGAAGTTCACCATGTCCTGACCCATGCGGGAACCCCAGTTGTAGCTGCTGTTGCCCCCGGTGTGGACCCCGACGACGTAGCGGCTGCTGCCGGTCAGGTACCAGATCGGGCTGCCGCTCTCGCCGTCGAAGGTGTCGACCGTGTGCTTGACGCGGCCGGCGGCCACGGCGCCGGACGAGGTGGTGACGGTGTCCATGGTCCCGGTGATCGGGCCGGTGGCCGTCCACATCGTGCCGGACGATTTGTCTCCCGGATAGCCGGCGATGTTGAACGTCCACTTGCTGAACTCCGAAGACGACATGGCGTGATACCCGAACCAACCGGTGGAGGCTCCCGGCGTCGTCGACGGCAGCACGACCGCCCCGAAGTCATACGCGGGCTTCTGGCCCTGCTCGACGTAGCCTTTCACGCTCCACAGAGCCGAGGACCCGACGGTGACTTTGCCGTACGGATAGGACGACCCATTGCGGCCCGCGGAGACCGTCACTTGCGTGGCCCAGCCATTGCCACCCCGGCTGGGGTTGTAGATCACGTGACCGGCGGTCATCACGGTCCGGCTGCTGATGAAGAAGCCGCTGCCGCCCGTGGTCTGGCCATTCGGCCATTTGACGCTGAGATGGCAGATGGCCCGCCAGGGATACGACGTCGTTGCCGTCACCTGGGTCCGGGAATCGGAACCGATCACCTTGCTGCCGGAGTCTCCGCTGCTGGTACGAGCGTCTTCGGCGGTCGGAAGCAACTGCTCGGACAGATGGCCCAGGTTGGTCATCGCCAGGCCGAGCCGCGAGTACAACGGCTCGGAAGGCCCCTGCACGTCCTCCGGTCCCTTGGTCTGCGTGAGGTCTTCGTTCTCGTCCCCCAGCACCATCCGCTGGGCGTTGCCGAGCGCGCTGCTGATCACGGAGAACGTCGAGGGTTTCCCTTTCGGATCGGCGACGGCCTCGGTGGTGGACGCGGTTTCCGATCCGGGCGCGGCTTCGTCGGCGACCGCCTCCATCCCGATGGCCAGAGACGTCAGGGCCAACGCCGCCAGCAGGTACCTGCGGCAATTGGCCACGGGCGGCATCGGACGCAACGTGAGGCGTGCCACGCCTGCGGTGTCCGCGAGGCCTTCCGAACTCTGTCGAACCGTGGTGAGTGCTCGTTTCATGACTGGGCTCCGTGGGGTCAGGGCGTCGTCGTTGACGCTCGCCGGGGGGTTGAGGGACCGTCGCGGCCGGGGTCGGCCGGCGTCCCGTTGTGTTCCACAATTCCCAGAGCGTATTGGCGACCCGTTGGCGGACACGGATTTTTGAAGACTTCGGCCATCCCCGCGGTCTCGCCGTCCCCGGTCCCCGCTCGCCGGGCGGGCTAACCGGCTGCTGCGTATGTCGTTCTGTACCCATCCGGACGGCTCGCACCGGGCTGGTGGAATGACGGGCGGGCATGGCCACGGGCGCCATCCATCCTCGACGACCCCGCGTACCGGTGGCAGAATGCGGCGACGGGATTCTGTTGTGGACTGCATCCGGGATGAGGTTCGTCATGCCGCTTAACCTGTTGCGTTCCTCTCTTTGGCTCCTGCTGCTGACCGTTGCGGCGGGCGGAACTCTGCCGAGCCCCTCGGCGGCCGGGCCGTTGACTGCCGGGGTCGCGAAGGTGGAGATCACCGACGTCGACGCCGGGCCGGTCCACGATCCGCTGTTCGTCAAGGCGCTGGTCCTCGGCGACGGCACGACAACTGTGGCGATTGTCACCGTCGATGCCGTCGCCATCGCGGAGATCGGCACGATCCGGAACGATTACCTGGCGACCGTCCGCGCCGCGGTGCAGAAGGAGTCGGGCATCGCGCCGGCGCACGTGCTCATCAACGCCAGTCATTGTCACGGACGGGTGTGTGCGGACGTCGCCGCGCGGACGGTGCAAGCCATTGCCGAGGCCGCCCGGAATCGCGTGCCGGTAACGGTGGGCGTCGGCCGCGGGCACGAGGACCGCGTGATGGAGAACCGCCGGCTGATCCTGAAGAGCGGCCGCGAGGCAGACGTGCGGCACGCGTACTCGCTGCCGCCGGATGACGAAGTCGCCGCGGTCGGTCCGGTCGATCCGGAGATCGGACTGCTGCGGCTGGACCGAATGGACGGTCGGACGCTGGCGGTGGTTTACAACTTCGCCTGCCATCCGATTCAGGGGGTGCCCGACGGCGGCAACACGGCGGACATGACCGGCTTCGCGTCGAAGGTGCTCGAAGACGCATTCGGGAACGGCTGCGTCGCCTTGTTCGTCCAGGGCTGCGGCGGGGACATCAACCCGGCCCGTTACAAGGACATCTCCCAACCGCGCGACGCCGAGCCCCTGGGGAAGCTGCTCGGCCTGAGTGCGCTGCAGGCGGCGAGGCCGATTCGATGCGCCGAGCCGGCGACGTTGCGCGTCATCAATGAAACGCTGTCCCTCCCGCGGTGCGACAATGCCGAGCGGATCGCCGCGCTGGAGGCCGAGCAACTGCGGCTGCTCAAATCGCTCAAGGGGACGAGCCTGAATCTGAAATCGTTCCTCGCGCTGACGCTGCAGCAGGGGGTGTCGAACGCGTTTCCGTCCGATGTCGCCGGCCGGTATCTGCACGAACGGGCCCGCGGCCGGGACGATCTGGAACGGTTGGACGCCGAGAATCGCCGGAACGTCGAACAGTACCGGCGGAACATTTACGCGATGGAAGAGCTGACCCGGCTGCAGACGAATCTCGATCTGCTCAAGAAGCACCACGCCCGCAATGTCGCCGCGGGCAGCCGGACCATCGACGTGGAAGTCGTCGGCCTGCGGCTGGGGGAGTTCGTGCTGGTGACGTTTCCCGGCGAGCTGACGGTGCAGATCGGGCTGAACATCAAACAGGCCTCGCCGCACCCGTTCACGTTCGTCGCCGGCTACACCAACGGTTACATCTACTACGCCCCGACGGCCGAGCAGTTGCGGAACGTCGGCGGCGCGCAGGAAGACAGCGACTGCCTGCTGGCCCCCGAATGGCAGGCCCTGTTCGAGGCCAAGGTGGCGGACGTGCTCAAGCGGTTGTGAGGCGGTGACGGCGACACTTTCTTACACGGCCGATGCCGGATCCGTTTCCCAAGCCACAGGAGTGGGAACTCCCCGCAAGAATCTTCTTGACGCCATCGCTGCGGCGACGCATGCTGTTGCGCCGCGGGTGCCACGATGCCATCCATCGGACAAAGGAGTGCACGATGAAGCTCAGAACCCTGCTACTCGGCGGTGTCGGCCTGGCGGCGGCGGTGGGGGCCTGGTTCCTTGTGCCGGCGTTGATCGCGGCGAATCCGGAAGTCTCCCAACCGTTCGACGATGGCCCGGCCGTTGAAGTCGTCGCGCAAGCCGCCCCCCAATCGCGGCGGCAACCATCTCTGCCAGTGGACGATGGGTTTGATCCGTTTGCAGAGCCGGCGACGAAGACGCCGCTTAATCCGATTCCAGAATCGCAGCCCTTCGGCGACCGCCCCGATCCTTTGGCGCTCCCCATCTCCGCTCCATCGGCCGACGCGCCTCCCGTCGACGCCGCCGCGGTCGATCCCGCGCCGCTGCGGCAGGAACTGCTCGCATTGCTGAATGAAAAGATGGACCTGCTCTCGGTCCCGCAGTTGCAGGCGGCGATCCTGCGCACCGAGCAGGAAATCCGCGAGCTTAAGGCCCAGGACCGGTTGGAGCGCCTGCGGCACGAACTAGACCGTCTCGGCCGCGAGTATCCGTCGACCTGGGGGGGCGAAGCGGCCAGGAAGCTGTTGCAGGTGCCGTTGTCACCCATGCCGACCTTCGAACCGAGACCCGGAGGAGCTGCATCGGAACGAAGCGATGATCCCCGGTTTCCATCCGGTCCCGGTTTCGCGCCAGCCGCACAGCCCGGACGGACCTTCTGAGTGGTGAGCCTCCGGCATGACGCTTGTTCGTTTTGCGTGTCGTGCCGACCTCCCGCTGCGACCGGACGAAATCGCCGGGCAGATTCTGGACATTGCGCGGTGGACTGAGTTCCACGGCTATGGCCCGCTGCCGGGGATCCGCTCGGCGACGTTCGAGGTCCGCACCGACGCCGTCGTCGGCAGCCGCATCCGGGTCGTCAACACCGACGGCTCCAGTCACGTCGAGGAGATCGTCGAGTGGCAACCGCCGCGGCGATTGAAACTGCACATGCACGAGTTCTCGCCGCCGGTGTCGCGGTTGGCGACCGCGTTCGATGAGACGTGGGAGTTCGACTGCCGGGACGGCGTCAGCCACGTGGTCCGCTCCTTCGAGATGCATCCCGCGTCGGCGTTCACGCGGCCGGTGTTGTGGCTGATCTCGTGGCTGCTCAAGCGGGCGATCGCAAGGCATCTGCGGCAGATGCGCGAGGCCGGCCTGTAGTCCGCTCATGGCGGCGGGCGAGGTTCGTTTCGGGCCAGCGGCGTCCGCAGCATGCCGGCGATGGTCTGCCAGCGGTCGTCGTCGAATTCGTCCAGCCCGAGTTCCACCGGTTGCGAACCGGCCCGCATGCGAAACGTGCGGGCCAGCCGATCCCACATCGAGAACAATACCGAGAAGTTCGAGTCGGTCTCAGGCCGCCACCGCGAATGATGGATCTGGTGCATCCGCGGCGTGACGATCAGCCACCGCAGCGGCCGGTCCGCAACGCCCAGCGAGATGTTCGCGTGGTGGAACATCGTGATCACGACGACCAGTGTGTCGTACACCAGGATCTCCGCCGCCGTGAGCCCGATGAGCGGAATCAACCCCAGCCGCAATGTCGCCGAGCCGATGTGCTCGCCCAGATGAAACCGCGTGGCGGTGGTGACGTCCATCTCCGGATCGGCGTGGTGCATCCGGTGGAATCGCCACAGGAACGGCACGCCGTGGTTGAGCCGATGCCACACGTACAGCCACAGGTCCTGCAGTACGATCGCGGCGAGCCAGTGACCGAGGCCGGACAGGCCGAGCAGCGAGAGCAAGCCCCACTGTCGCTCAGCGGCCCAGTTCGCGACGCCCACCGTCGCCGCACCGAACACGACCGCGAGCGCGACGGTGTTCAGCACGGCGATGGCGACGTTCCGCCCGGCGTGCCGCCAGCGATGCCGCCGCCCGGCGACCAGCGGAAAGAACGTCTCCCACAGCCAGAGCAGGACGAAGCAGGCCACGGTGACCGCGGGTTTGGCCGTCGCCGTCCACTCCGGCAGTTCCGTGGTCACAGCAGACAGACTCCCGAAATCCCGTGGTACGACGGTCGATTGTGGACCGTGGGGGGCGTCTCGTCAACGGGCAGGCGTTGCGGCAACGTCTTTCCGGGAAGAGGGTTGCGATCGGGTCCGGCCAGGACGCAAACGGTCCGCATTCCGACGGGCCGACATTCCCGCTACAATGCCCGCATCCGCGGGTGCGCCCAGCGCCGCGGGAGTCGTCCGGCGACCGGGCACGAGGCCGATGCCTCGCTGGCAAACCGGTCCGCCCCCACCGCCGTCCCTGGTTCCGCCCACCGTCCGCACCCCCACCGGCCCTCATGTTCGACCAACGCCACATCCGCAATTTCTCGATCGTCGCCCACATCGACCACGGCAAGAGCACGCTCGCCGATCAGTTGCTGCTCAAGAGCGGGGCGATCGAAGAGCGGGAATTCCAGGCCCAGATCCTCGATGATCTGAAGGTCGAGCGCGAGCGCGGCATCACCGTGAAGGCCCGGGCCGTCGCCATCAACTACACGTACAAGGGGGAGCAGTACGAGATCAACTTCATCGACACGCCGGGACACGTGGACTTTCACTACGAAGTCTCACGCAGCCTCGCCGCGTGCGAGGGGGCGCTCCTGCTCGTGGACGCCTTCCAGGGGGTGCAGGCGCAGACGGTGGCCAACGCGTATGCGGCCATCAACGCCAACCTGGAGGTGATTCCGGTCGTCAACAAGGTCGACCTGCCGGTCACGCGGATTCCCGAAGTGCTGGAGGAAATCGAAACCGTCGTCGGGCTCGACACCACCAATGTCCTCAAGACCAGCGGCAAGACGGGCATCGGCGTCGAGGAGTGCTTCGAGGCCATCATCCAGCGGATTCCCGCTCCCAAGGGAGACCCGAATGCGCCCCTCAAGGCCCTCGTGTTCGACTGCAAGTACGACACCTATCGCGGCGTGGTGACGTACATCCGCATCATGGACGGCACGCTTCGCCGGGGGCAGAAGGTCTACTTCATGAAGGCCGGCACCGCGCACGAGGTGCTCGAGCTCGGCCAGTTCCGGCCGGACATGGTTCCCTGCGATGACCTGGGTCCCGGTCAGGTGGGTTACGTCGTCACCGGCATCAAGGTGCTGGGGAACGTGCACGTCGGCGACACGCTCACCGACTTCCACAACCGGGCCGCAAAGGCCCTCCCCGGCTATGAAGTGCCGCAGCAGATGGTGTTCTGCGGCATGTACCCGATTGACGCGACGGACTTCGAGCGGCTCCGCGAGGAGCTGCAGAAGATGAGCCTCAACGACGCCAGCTTCTCCTTCCAGGCCGACACCAGCGACGCCCTCGGCTTCGGCTTCCGCTGCGGTTTCCTGGGCATGCTGCACATGGAGATCATCCAGCAACGGCTGGAACAGGAAGCCGACGTCGATCTCATTCAGACCGCCCCCAACGTCACCTATCAACTGGTGAAGACCAACGGCGAGACGCTGCAGATCGACAGCCCGCAGGAAGTCCCCGACGCCGGCCAGATCGACGAGCTCCGCGAACCGATCGCCAAGGTGCACTTCATCCTTCCCAGCGACCGCATCGGCCCGATCATGCAGCTCTGCGCCGATCGCCGCGGGACGTACCTGACCACCGAATATCTCGGCCCCAACCGCGCCCAGCTCACCTACGAGCTGCCGCTCGCCGAGATTGTGTTCGACATGTACGACAAGCTGAAGAGCATCACGCAGGGCTACGGCACGATGAACTACGAGGTCATCGGCTTCCGCCCGGCGGACCTCGTGAAGCTGGATATCCTCGTCAAGGGGGAAAAGGTCGATGCCTTGGCGTGCATCGTCCACCGCTCGCAGGCCGAACGCCGCGGCCGGGCCATCTGCAAGAAGCTGAAGGAGGAGATCAGCCGGCACCAGTTCGAGATCCCGCTGCAGGCGGCGCTGGGCGGCCGGATCATCGCCCGCGAAACCATCTCCGCCGTCCGCAAGGACGTGACCGCCAAATGCTACGGCGGCGACATCACCCGCAAGCGGAAGCTGCTGGAAAAGCAGAAGGAAGGCAAGAAGCGGATGAAGCAGTTCGGCCAGGTGGAGATCCCGCAGAAGGCGTTCCTGGCGGTGCTGTCGACGAGCGACGTGGGGGAGTGACGGGAGTCAATTGGTTGGTTTTGACGCGGATGGTTGGGGGTCGGCGCGTGTTTCACGATTCGCATGTTGCCGCCCAGCTTCCATGAGTGACAGACCGAGTCGCCGCAGTTCATCGATATATCGAAGCCTCAACTCAATCGCTTCGGGAGACATGTCGATCGGTGCCTTGGGCCGTTTGTTTGCATCACTCGGTGTCATCTGCTGCCTCCAAGTTTTCAATGTCCAGCAGATCCTGTCGTCGACCAGCGATGCGCTTCATGGTGATCAAGCCGTCCTTCGACACAACCCACAAGTTCCGCGATTTCCACGGCACACGGACCTTTGAGGCCCAGACAGGTTCCAGCGGCACGCTGACCAGGATCAAGTCCAAAGTCAGCAGATCGCGTCCTTGTGCCTTGGAGATCCGCACGATGTCCAGGGGATGCTTCTCACCGGCACCCATTGGGAGCCGGCCCCCCTCCAGGTTGAATCCCAAGCGATCGACTTTTTTCAGCAGTTGCTGAAGTGACTCCTCACGAACCAGCAGGTCGATGTCACGCGTGAACCGCGGATACCCGTAGATCGCCACCGCCAGGCCGCCGCACAGGGCGTAGGGAATCCCCGCGGCGTCCAGGGCGTCGATGATCGCGGCGAGTTCGGCGGTCAGGTCCACGGCAGCAGCCCAGCGAGGCAGGTCCGATTTCCATCCGCCAAGTTACCGCATCAACCGAGGGTTCGCGACGTCATCAACCCGGCCCGCAGTGGTGCGTCGTACTCCAGATAGTCGCCTTTCGCTCCGCGAAAGGGCGTGCTTTCGCGGAGCGAAAGCCGACAATGGGTCGATCCGCACCACGATCTGGTGGTGCGCCATTCGGGATGTCGCTACTGTACATCATCGTGGACGGGTGCGGGGTGAAAACGGTGATCGGGAGCGGGCACGCATGGCGATCCAGGTGGCTTGCGAGTCGTGCGGGGCGGCGTTCGCCGTGGCGGACACCCACGCGGGAAAGCGGATCAAATGCAAGTCGTGCGGCGAACTGGTCCGCGTGCCGACGGACGATGAGCCGCCGCGCTCGGCTGGCCCGTCGCGCAAGAAGCGGAAGCCCGTCCGCAAACAGTCGTCGCCGCTGCCGCTAATTGTCGGGGGTGTCGCGATCGGGGTGGTCGCGCTGGTGGGGGGGCTGGTCCTGCTGCTGCAGTCCCGCCCGCCGGCACCCGCGGCGGCTCCGAATGGAGAACCCGTGGCCGCCGCATCAACGCTTGTCGAAAACGCTGCGACGTCGGCCACGCCGCCGGCGACCGATGCCGTTGGAGCAACGGCCCCCGCATTCGATCCGCAGGCCGAGAAAGATCTTGCCGCAGCGATGCAGGACGCCCGCACCGCGCGGGCCGAGACGATCCCGGTGCTGCGGTCCATCCGCACGGCCGGTGACATCCCGGTCGCGAAGGGAAAACTGCTGGCGTCCAGCGAACGGGCCTTCGCCGCCGACCGCCGCGCGCTGGAACTGCAGGCCAGCGGCAAGGTGGATCCGGCGGCGCTCGCGCGGCTGAAGACCGAGGACGAGGCCGAGCGGAAGCAGGCGTCGAAGGCGTTTGCGGAGGCGATGAACGCCATCATCAAGAACCGCGAGCTCGTGCAGGAGTTCTCGTCCATCACCCGGGAGATGGTGGCCCAGCGGCAGAACTTTGAGAAATCTCTGCCGCCAGAACTGGCGGCACTGCTGACCGTGCGCACGAGCAGCCCGGGCGATGAGGCCCTGGCGAAGATCCTGCCGCAGGGGCTGAGCGTGAGCGAGATCGCCGGCAACTTTCGCAGTTTCGCCAGGGAACACGGGGCCGACCACTGTGCCGTGATCATCGCCGTGTCGTCCACCAATGAGGTGGGCGCCGCGTGCGGAGAGCGGATCCGGGAAATCACGGCGAACCAGTTTGTCTCGTACACCACCATGCCGGTCACGGTCGGCGGAGCCGCGCGGTTCGCCACCGTGGCGTATCCCACCTCGCTGGAAAGCCAGCAGGAGCTCATCGAGGCGATCGACTTTGGCGAGGTCACGGCCGGGGATGCCACGCTGGGCGTGTACGTCGTGGCGGCGCGGGACGACTACCAGTTTCGCCCCGGCGTTGGAGCCGTCGTGAAGAATCCGAATTACGTCTGGGAGGGCTACTGCCCCAGCAGCTTCCATCTGCTCAACGAGCCCGACGTGGCGATTACGCTGCGGCTGGACGGCGTCGACCCCGACCAGGCTTACGCCGTCGGACCGCGGGTCGTGAGGAAGATCCTCGGCGACACCAAAGACCGAATCGACGCCCGAAGCCACAAGCGGCACAGCTATGTCGTGCTCAAGGGGCCGGCCAACTTCGACGAGTTCGTGAAACAGGCGGCTGCCGCCGGCCAGGTCGTGCAAACGATTCCCAATCGCCGCGTGGTGATTCTCGCCGTCAATCCCGCCGACTTTCCGGAATAGCCGGCCGCGCTCACCGCTCGGTCGGATACAACGGCCGATGCCGGTACGGCGTCTCCAGGAGGAGCAGGCACATCGCGGTGACGTACAGCCGGCCGGCTTTCTGGCCGTATTCCTCGTCCGCGCCGGGGGGCTGCGTGGGGTGCCAGCTTCCGCGGACGTCGTTTGGCGAACGGGCGCTGCCGCCGGTCACCTGCGATTTGACGACGAGGTCGCGCGTTGGGAGGTACCACGATTCCCACGCCTCGCCCCCCAGGTTGTGCAGCACCTGCGCGGTGTAGTACCAACTGTAGACATTGCGGCGACCGGCGGCCCACTGCGGGCGGTGTTCCTCGTCGGTGAGGAACGCCACCGCATCCCGCAGCGGGGGGTGATCGCGGCCCCATCCCAGCCACTGCCGACAGAGGATCCCTTCCGCGGTCAGGGCCACGGTGATGCGTTCCGGCGGATCGTGCGGCTCGTACTTGTAGCGCGAGCCGCCGCGCTCGGCGACCGAATCGAGGAACGCAAAGGCCCGCACGAAGTCGTGGTCGGGGACGTCGATCCCGGCCATCCGCGCGGTGTGGAGCGCCATCAGCGCCCAGCCGGTGACCGACAGGTCGCCGACCATCATGCGGGACAGCGGCCGGTACTTCCAACCGCCGGTGTCGGGGTGCTGTGCCTGCAGCAGGTACCCGACCGCCTTCTGGGCTGGTTCGCGGAGCGCTTCGTCCCGCGTCAGGGCCAGGGCTTCGCAGAGCGCGATGGTGGCCATGGCGTGGGCATAAAACGCCGCTTGCCGGCCCTCCTCCTGCCGCTGGTCGTGCAGATCGCCCGTGGCCGGATCCTGGATGTCGACCAGCCACCGCAATCCGTTCTGGACATTCTGCGCGTGGTCTCCGTCCTGAGGCGTGTGCCCCGCGCCCAGGAATGCCAGCAGGGCCAGCGCCGTCGCGCCGGTGTCGGTACGGATCACGGACAGGCCGGCATCGGGATACCCCTGATGCAGTTCCCAGCGGCCGTCTTTCGTCTGCTGTCGCGCCAGCCACGCCAGTCCCGCCTTGACCGCCCGCTGAGCCGCGGCCGAGCCGCCGAGCTGTTCCAACTCGCCGATCTCTCCGCGGGCCACGCGGCCGCGGTTCATTAGCGCCTGCCCGACGTCGGCTGCGCGGACCGTCGGCGTCGCCGGGACGTCCGCGGGCTTCAGTTTCGGCGGCGGTGCGGGGGACGGCGTGACGGTCGCCACCGTCAGCGGAATCGACACCGGCCGGCGGGACTTCGTCGTCGGTTTCACCGTGGCCGTCGGATCGAGCCAGGTCACCAGATACGGATCGGCGTCCGTTCGGTCGGGCTGGTCGATGATCCACACCGCCAGCAGCACGCACGCGACGACGTGCAGCAGCAGACTGATCGTGAGCCCCGCGCTGCTGGTCCGGCGGACTTCCCGCCACCAGTCCCACCACCGCAAGGGCCGAAATTCGAGATCCCGCGGATCGACCTGCAGCCCGAGATTCGGCACGCCGCTGCGGCGACCGGTCTTCGGCCGAGAGGCGGACGTTGAATGGGGACTCGAAGACATGCCAAGGGGACTCGTGACGATTCCAACGGCGCGTGACGGCACGAGTGTAGCCGATGGTCGCAGGGGACGCGAACCGCCGTCGCCTAGCTGGACATCATCCGACGCCTGTCGCAAGATGGATCGCAAAGAGGTTCCCTGAACGAACGGCCGCCCTGCTTATGACGACTCCCGCCCTCCGACTCCGTGGCGTGACGAAAACCTATCCCGGCGTCGACGGCGGATTGTCGATCCTCCGGGGCATCAACCTGGAACTCGACCGGGGCGCGGCGGTCGCCATCGTCGGTCCGTCCGGCAGCGGCAAGAGCACGCTGCTCTACACGCTGGGAGTTTTGGACGCCCCCACCGCCGGGGAATTCACGCTGCTCGGCGAACAGCCGCATCCTGTCCGCCAAGGGTCAGGCCGCATTCCGCAACCGGCACGTGGGGTTCGTGTTTCAGGACCACCATCTGCTGCCGCAGTGCACCGTGCTGGAGAACGTGCTGGTGCCGACGATCGCCGCGTCGTCGCCGGCCAACGAAGCCGTGGACCGCGCGCGGATGCTGATCGAACGGGTCGGATTGTCGCCGCGGCTGGATCATCGGCCGGCACAGCTCTCCGGCGGCGAGCGGCAACGAGTCGCGGTCTGCCGGGCGCTCATCAACCAGCCGACGCTGCTGCTGGCCGATGAGCCGACGGGGAACCTAGACCGCGCGACGGCCGACGCCGTCGGTTCGCTGCTGTTGGACCTGAATCGCGAACAGAACACGATCCTCGTCTGCGTGACGCACAGCCAGGAGTTGGCGGCGCGGTTTCCGAGAAGGCTGGAGTTGCGCGACGGGTTGCTGCACGAGATTTGATTTGACGTTGTGACCAGCCGGGGAGAGAGGGAGAAGGGGAGCCGGGGAGAAAAAGACAGACGTTCTCGATGCCGACAATTCCCTCTCCCTCTCTCCCCGGCTCCCCCCCTCTCCCCGGTTGACAGGAATTTAGAACGACCCACCCCATGTCCACCTCCCGCTTCACGCCCGCGCGTCTCCTGCTCGCCAGCCTCCGGCACTTCTGGCGGACCAACGTGGCGATTGTGCTCGGCGTCGTCGTCGGGGCGGCGGTCATCGGCGGGGCGCTGATCGTTGGGGACTCCGTCCGCGCCAGCCTGCGGCAGATGACGCTCGACCGCCTCGGGGACATCGACTACGTCCTCACCGGGCACCGGTTCTTCCGCGAACAACTCGCGGAGGAACTGGCGCAGAAGATCGCCGACCCCGCCACAGTTTGGGACGGTCTGCCGCCACGGGTCGCCCCGGCGATTGTGCTGATTGGCGGCATTGAGCGGACAACGAAAGCAACCACTCGCCGCGCGGGTCAGGCCAACGTGTATGGCGTGGATCAGCGGGCCTGGGATCTGATCGCACCGAAAGGCTCGTCGCCACCGACGGACCGCGGCGTGTTCCTCAACCAGTCCCTCGCCGCGGCGCTGGAAGCGAAGGTCGGCGACGAAGTCACGATCTGGCTGGAACTCCCCAGCGCGGTGCCGCGGGACACGCTGCTCGGCAAGCGGGACAACGACTCGCAGGAGGTGACGGTCACAGTCGCCGAAATCCTTCCCGACGGCCCCGGCGCCGCGCGACTGGGCTTCAATCCAACTCAGCAACTGCCCATGAATCTGTTCGTGGCCCTCGACACGCTGCAGGACGCACTGGACCTCGCGGAGGTCAAACCGACCGGCCGCGATCCGGTGGGACAATTGGCGCGCGTCAATACGCTGCTGTCGACAGCGTGGATGGACGATGCCACTGCAATCCGCAGCGACGACTTTCTCGGCAGCGATGCCGCGAACGGTATCCTGCAGTTGAACTGGCAACTCGGCGATTTGCATCTCCGCGTGGTGGAGGATTCGACGCTCCAGTGCGTCGTTCTCGAATCCGATCAGATGCTGCTGGAGGACCGGTTCGCACAACGGGCCTTGCGGTGGGCCGGGGATCAACAGCTTCCCGCGTCGCCGATGATGGTCTATCTCGCCAACTGGTTCCGCAATCCGAAGGACGAGTCCGCGTTCTCGATGTACTCCACCGTCGCCGGGCTGGACATCCTCGACCTCGACGAAGCCTTTGGACCGTGGGAATTCGTCGGCCCGACGCCGGACAGCCTCGGCGACAACGATGTGATCCTGAACGAATGGCTCGCGGAAGACCTCAAGGTGCAAATCGGCGACGAGGTGACGTTCGGCTACCACGTCGTCGGCTCCCACGGCGAGTTGCCCGAAGTGAACCGGACGGTCACAGTCCGCGGCATTGTGAAGATGACCGGGGCGGCCATCGACCAGCAACTGACACCTGAGGTGAAGGGGATCACCGACGCGGACTCGTTCAATGACTGGGACCAGCCGTTTCCGATGGACCTCGACAAGGTCACCGACCGCGACGACGAATACTGGATTGAGCACCGCGCGACCCCCAAGGCTTTCTTCCGCCTGTCAACGGCGCAGAACCTGTGGCCGAACCGGTATGGAAGGTACACGTCGGTCCGCATCGCACCACGGCCGGGTCAATCCCTGAAGCAGTTGCGGGAGGAATTCACCAAGGCATTGCTCGTGAACATTCCTCCGGAAGAAGTCGGCATGGCCTTCCAACCCGTCAAACAGCAGGGGCTGCAAGCGGCCAACGGCTCGACCGACTTCACCGGACTGTTCATCGGTTTCAGCTTCTTCCTGATCCTCGCGGCGGTGATTCTGGTCGGCCTGTTGTTCCGGCTGGCGGTCGAGCAGCGGGTGCGGCAATGGGGGCTCTTGGCGGCGGTCGGGTTGTCGCCGGGGCAGATCGCGCGGCTGATGTTGGGCGAAGGGCTGCTGCTGGTCGTGATCGGCGGCGTGCTGGGCGGGTTTGCGGCGGTGGGGTATGCGCAGCTCATGCTGTATGGCCTCAAGACGTGGTGGATCGGCGCGATCGGCACGAGGTTCCTGATCCTGGACGTGCAGCCGCTGAGCGTCTGCATTGGCGTGGTCGCCGCGGCGGTGACGTCGCTGATCGCCGTCGCGTGGGGGCTGTGGCAACTGCGGGGCGTGTCAATCCGCGAACAACTCACGGGGGTCAGCGATCGGAGTGATGATGGCCGGACCGGTTCGGCACGCGGGGCGACGTATCGTGCGGTGGGGGCACTGGCCGGCGCGGTGGCGCTGGTCCTCGGTGTGATGACCGGCGTGATTCCGCAGCGGGAGGCGTTTTCGGGACTGTCGTGGCCGGTGGTGGTGTTCTTCGTCGCGGGGATGCTGGCGCTCGCGGGGGGGCTGTGGAGCCTGTCAGCGTGGCTGCGGGGAGACACCGCACTCGCCGTCCGCGGCCGCGGCGCGCTCGCCGTGATGCGGCTAGGGCTGCGGAACGCCTCCCGCCGCCGCTCGCGAAGCGTGCTGACCGCGGGGCTGATCGCGAGCGCGGCATTCGTCATCGCGGTGGTGGCAGCGGGGCAGAAGAATCCCGTCAAGGAGCAGCCCGATCCGCAGTCGGGCAACGGCGGCTTCACGCTGGTCGCCGAATCGAGCAGTCCGATCCTGTACGACCTCAACACGCCGGCTGGTCGGAAGACGCTGAACCTCCACGCAAAGACGCCGGAGCAGCAGGCGGCGCTTGACGCGATGCGGGTCATCGCCTTCCGCGTGAAGCCGGGCGAGGATGCGAGCTGTCTCAACCTGTATCAGACGCGCGTGCCAACCATTCTGGGCGTGCCGTATGCCATGATCGGCCGGGGCGGCTTCAAGTTCGTGGGGGGCACTCGGGGTTGGAGCGAGCTGCGCGAACTCAACCCGACTCCCAAAGTTCCGGTGCTGGGGGACATGAACACGCTGATGTTCAGCCTCAAGAAGGCCGTCGGCGACACGATCCCGATTCCCTCCGCGGAGGCCCCCCAGCACACGTTGAAAGTCGCCGGCATGTTCGACGGCTCGGTGTTTCAGGGGGTGCTGCTGATGGATGAGGACGAGTTCCTGAAGCTGTTCCCCGATCGCAAGGGATACCAATACTTCCTGATCGACGTCCCGCCGGAACACGCCGCGGCGGCGGCCGAGCTGCTGGAGACCGACCTTGCGGAGTACGGGTTCGATGCCGAACCGGTCGCGGAACGGCTCGCCAGGTTTCTCGCGGTGCAGAACACGTACCTGTCCACGTTCCAGTCGCTGGGCGGACTGGGTTTGTTGCTAGGGACGTTCGGCCTGGCGACGGTGATGCTTCGCAACGTGCTGGAGCGGCAGGCGGAGCTGGCGCTGTTGCGGGCGGTCGGTTTCCTGCCGGGACAGGTGGCGGAACTGGTGCTGTGTGAGACCGCGCTCCTGTTGGGCTGGGGTCTCGTCACTGGGACGGCGGCGGCGCTCCTGGCGATGACGCCGCATCTGACGAGCACCGGGGCCGATGTTCCCTGGGCCTCCGGCGGGCTGCTGCTCGGGGGCATTGCGGTGGTCGGGATGGCGGCGGCGTGGTGGGCGGTCCGCGCGGCGACGGGGGTGCCGATCGTCAGCACCCTGCGCGGCGAGTGAGTCGACACACAAGGCAGAAGCCCACGGGTTGCAACCCGTGGGCTTCGGTCTCTGAGCGCTGATGAGCCGTGATCGTTACGCGGCCATGGCGTCCGGTTCGGCGTTGGGCGTGGGAATGCGGTCGTCGACGTTCTTCGCCTGGCCGATTGCCTGCAGGAAGCGGATGGACCAGAAGGTGGGGTCGAGTTCCCACCAGCGGTGTCCGGCGCGGGCGGTGTGGGGATGGGCATGGTGGTTGTTGTGCCAGCCTTCGCCGTAGCTGAGGATGGCGACCCACCACAGGTTGCGGGACTCGTCGCGGGTCTGGTAGTTGCGATAGCCCCAGATGTGCGTCGCCGAGTTCACGAACCACGTGGAGTGGTACATGACCACCATTCGCAGGCAGAAGCCCCAGAGGAGCATGGGCAGGCCGCCGATGGCGTACAGGACGCCCATCAGCGCGAAGTGCCACAGGACGTAGGTTTTCTCGAACATCCGCAGCAGCGGATCGTCGATGAGGTCGGGCGTGTATCGCTGGAACATGGCCTCCCGTTCGGCCTTGGAGCGGTAGACCAGCATCCACCACATGTGCGACCACCACGGGCCATCGAGCGGCGAATGCGGGTCGCCGGTCTGATCGGACCGGGAGTGATGCAGGCGGTGGGTCGCGGTCCAGGACAACGGCGTCCCCTCGCCCGACAGGACGCCGCACAGGGTGACGAAGAACCGGGCGGGCCAGGCGAGCTTCATCGAACGGTGCGACAGGGCGCGATGGAAGCCCAGGCAGATTCCGATGCTGCCGGTCAGCCAGTGCAGCAGGGCGAAGGCCCCCAGCGCGGGCCACGAGAAGTAGAACGGGGCGAACAATGCCCCCACGTGCATCGACACCATCCAGCCGAGCACCACCCAGTCGAGATGTTTGGGTGTGAGTCGGTCTGGTGAGAATGCGGCGTAGATCCCTTCGACGGTGTCGAGCGACGGCGGCGCGTCGCTGACGGCGACCGGGCGGACTTCTTCACGGGAGTATTTGCGGCGCTTGGCGCGCTTCTTGGTGCGAGCGGGATCCAGTGTGGCGGACATGCGGCTTCCTTTGGAGCGATCCTTCACCCATCTCCAGCCGAAGCGAATCCGTCCGCCGCGGCCCCTTGCCCGCCGACAACCGGCCCGGGCAACGGTGAGGATTTATAGCGGTAGATCGGAAACGGAGTGTCAGGGCCGCGTCATGCGCCTGTCAAACTTTTGTCATTACGCAACATGTGTCTGGGTCAGCTGTTGCGCGTCCTGGGCCGCTCGGTCGTCCGCCCCGCCGACGGGGGAGGGAGAGGTCGGCCTCTGGCGAAATCCGCGCCCGATCACCAGATTTCTTTTGCAACTCGATTGCGTTAGACGTAAAATGGCGACTGACGTTCGACTGCGAACGACATCCGAACAGGACTTGCCCTCCGCCGGAAAGACCCCATGCCCCGAATTCGTGCCTCCCGCGCGGCGTTCACGCTGATCGAGCTGCTGGTCGTGATCGCCATCATTGCCGTGCTCATCGCCCTGCTGCTGCCCGCGGTGCAACAGGCCCGCGAGGCGGCCCGCCGGTCGCAGTGCATCAACAACCTCAAGCAACTGGGGCTGGCGCTGCACAACTATCACGACACGCACAACGTGTTTCCGCCGGGGTGGATCGGCGTCGAGAACAACATCCCCCACATGGAGGGGAACTCCGGCTTCGCCTGGGGCGCGCACGTTCTTCCCTACGTCGATCAGGGGCCGCTCTACAACCAGTTGAACGTCAACCAGCCCTGCCACGACCCGGCGTTCAACGCCGCGGCGCTGAATGCCGTGCTGCCCGTGTTCCGCTGTCCGTCCGATCCCTCGCCGGAATTCTGGCAGATCCCGGAAGAGGCCGACCCCACCGTGTTCCTGGCGCGCTTGCCCAGCGCCAATTACGTGGGCAACTTCGGCACCGAAGGGCCCGAGGACTTGTGCGGGGCGGCTCCCTATCCCGCCGCTCAATGCCGGGGAGACGGCGTGTTCCAGCACAACTCCAACACCCGCATGCGCGACATCGTCGATGGCTCCAGCAACACCATTTTCGTCGGCGAGCACCGCACCGACACCCGCGCCGCTACGGTCGCAGCGACCGGATTCCCGTGGCACAGCACCTGGGTCGGGTTTGTCCCGGAGGGGGCCGAAGCCGCGGCCCGCTTCCTCGGCGTCGCCGACCATACGCCCAACCACCCGGACCTGCACATGGAGGATTACAGCAGCTGGCACACCGGCGGCGTGCACCTGCTGTTCGGCGACGGCCGCGTCCGGTTTGTGAACGAGAACGTCGATTACCAGCTCTTCCAGGGATCAGCCACCCGTGCGGGCGGCGAGGTGCTGGGGGAGTATTGAGAGTCGAAAGCATCCGAAGTCGCGGGGCTGCCTCCCCGAGGATGACGACAACGGATGCACGGACAGGTCCCTTCTCCCTCACCCTGACCCTCTCCCCCCGAAGACGGGGGTGAGGGGACCGACGACGAGAACCGCGGGGTTCCGTCCCCGCTGTGGTTTTCAGCCCGCATCGTCTGCCGCGACCTGGCTCAGCCGGCCGACCGAGGTCTGGAAGTACTTCCGCGTCCGGCGTTCGGCCTCGGGATCGCTCGCCTGCTGCAGGTCGGCGACGTTGGCCGCACAGAACCGGCAGCCAATCTCGTCGAGATGAAACCGCAGGTACTCGGTCAAGCCGTCGCCGAGTTCTTTGGCCAGGTACGCCGCCCAGGTGCTGCGGCTGGGGCAACTGAGCCTTTGCTGCTGCCAGATCGCCCCCACGGACAGTGTCCCGGAATCGCTCGCTGCGAGCGCGGCCCGCAGCCGTTCCCGCAACGCCGTCGACGTCCGCAGCTCGGACTCCAGCGCCATCGACCGCTCGACCGGCAGCGCTTCCGCAATGTACGCGGCCAGTTCGGCCTCGGTGAATTCGCGTCGATGTGGCACGGCGTCGCCCGCAGTGGTGTGAGGATTACGGGACCACCCTCCCGCGGTCCGCATCATACACCGTCAATGTCCCAGCCTGTCCAGATGCAACACGGAATTCAGCGTCACCAGCTCCGTCACTCCCTGGTGATGATGCAGCAGGTTCAGACAGCAGTTCATCTGCCGCAGCTTCCGCGCGTGCCGGAGTTCAATCCCCACGAACTCCGCCAGGTACACGCGGTTGACCAGATTGTGGGCCACAATGACCACATTGCGGCCGGCGTTGGCTTCGAGAACCGTCCGGATCGCCGGCGACACCCGCCGCAGCACGTCCGAGTACGACTCTCCGCCGGGATGCGGCCGGGTCACCGGGTCGGCGAAGAAGTGGTCGTGCCCCTCCGGATCGCGCGCGCGGATCGCCTCCCACGACATCCCTTCCCAGCGGCCGACGCTGCACTCGCGGAGATCGGGCACGGTCTCGACGGGCAGGTTGTGATGCCGGGCGATCTCGCTCGCCGTCTCGACCGCGCGTCGCAGCGGGCTGGCATACACGGCGTGAATCGCGAACTCGCGGAGCGCCCCCCCGACCGCCGCCGATTGCTGCCGGCCCAACTCGGTCAGCGGGCCGTCGATTTCGCAGCCCTGCAGCACGAACGGCTTCCGCTCGTTGGCTTCGGTCGAGCCGTGCCGAACCAGAAACAGCCGCGTCACCCCCTCCGGCGGGGCGTCTTTGAGCGGCGTGGAGGGGAATTCAGGCATCGGGGACATCCTTGCTGGGTCTTCGCCTCCGGTCAATGACCGGGGTCTGAACGGTGGCTCGATGGTCCGTTGTTCGTCGGCCCCCGTCATTGGCGGGGGGCTAAGACGTTCCTGCGGGTCCTCGCGAGTTGACACGCCACGCGCATTGCGGCGAGCAACCCCTCCGGGTTCGCCTGTCCCTGGCCGACAATGTCGAATGCCGTGCCGTGGCTGGGGCTGGTGCGGACGATGGGCAAACCGAGCGTGACGTTCACGGCCCGGTCGAAGCCGATCAGCTTGAGCGCGATGTGCCCCTGGTCGTGATACATCGCCACCACGCCGTCGAACTCCCCGGCGACCGCGCGCCGCAGGAGCGCATCGGCCGCGATGGGACCGGTGGCATTGATCCCTTCGCCGCGGCAGCGTTCGACCGCGGGAGCGATGATGGTCGTTTCCTCATCGCCGAACAGGCCATGTTCGCCGGCGTGGGGGTTGAGCGCACAGACGCCGATCCGCGGCTCGCCGCCGAGGTCGCGCAGGAACCGATCGAGCAGCCGGATCGTGTCGGCGATACGGGCTTCGCTGAGCAATCCGGGCACGCTGCGGATCGACGTGTGCAGCGTCGCATGCGCCACGCCGAGCCCCTGTGGCCCGCGGACGACGTCGCCCGGCGGCAGGTACAGCATCATGGCGACTTCGTCGACGCCGCACTCCGCCGCGAGGATTTCGGTGTGTCCCGGAAACGGCAACCCGGCGGCGTGCAGGGCCTCCTTGTGCAGCGGTGCGGTGACGATCGCATCCACATCACCAGCGAGCGCGGCACGCGTGGCGGCGACGAGGGACTCGTACGCCGCGCGCCCGGCCGCGGCCTGAATTTGCCCCGGAACGATGTCGAGCACCTCATCGCCGCCGGGATTCCAGCATGCGATGCCGACGTCGCCGGCGGTGTCCTGCTCCGCAGTGTTGAAACTCACGCCGAGACTTCGCGCCGTCCGTCGCAATAGTTCCGGATGACCGACGACAACCGGCCGGCACCACGTCAGCACATCGGGTTGGGCCAGGGCGCGGACGACGATCTCCGGGCCGATGCCGGCGACGTCGCCCAGCGTGATCGCCAACCGCGGCCGTGCGTCAGTCATAGACGTCCGCCTGCGACAGCGGGACGCCGCGGCGGTCCTTGTCGCTCAGGATGCGGGGTTCGATGTCGGGCCATTCGATGCCGATCGCCGGATCGTTCCACAGCAGGGTGCGTTCATCGTCGGGGCGGTAGTAGTCGGTGCATTTGTAGGCGAAGTCGGCGGACTCGCTCAGGACGCAGAAGCCGTGGGCAAAGCCGGGCGGGATGTACAACTGCCGGCGGTTCGCGTCGTTCAATTCCACGCCGTGCCATTGGCCGAACGTTGGCGAACTGCGGCGGAGATCCACCGCGACGTCGAACACAGCCCCGTGTGTCACGAACACCAGCTTGCCCTGCGGGTGTTGCCGCTGGTAATGCAGGCCGCGCAGCGTGCCGCGACCCGACCGCGACAGATTGTCCTGGACGAAGTCGCCGGGGATGCGGTGCTCGCGATACCGGTTCGCGTGAAAGGTCTCCAGGAAGCACCCCCGGGCATCGCCAAACACCCGCGGCTCGATGAGCAGGAGTCCGGCGAGTGGGGTGGTGTGCACCTGCATGACGGGAGTGTGTTTTCAGCGTCCGTAGCCAAACTCCGCGGGGACGCAGCCCCGCGGCTTCTCCATTCCGGTCTCAACTCGCGACCGCATACCGCCCGACGCAGTTGATGCGGCCGTGGATGTCGTTCAGGATCCAGTGGAACACCGTCAGATGCACGCACTCGACGAGTCCCATGTCGTCCAACGGGACGTGCAGGTTTTTCTGGGCCAGTTTTTGCAGCTTGCCGCCGGAATACCCGGTGATGCCCCACGTCACCAGCCCCTTGCGGTTGGCCCACTCAACCGCGCTCAGGATGTTCGGGCTGTTGCCGCTGCCGCTGATCGCAATCAGCACGTCTTTCGGCGAGGCGAAGTTCTTGAGCTGTTCGACAAACACGCGGTCGAAGCCTTCGTCGTTCCCCCACGCCAGGATGTAGGGCGTATTGTCGGTCAGGCTGAGGACTTTGAGCCGCTTGACGGCGTCGTTGGTGAAGTCCTTGCGGTCGAGCGTGCTCTTGCCCAGGTCTTCGCAGAAGTGGGACGAGTTCGATCCGCTGCCGCCGTTGCCGCAGATGAACACGAACCGGCCGTCCTGATAGGCGGCGTAGATGTCATCGGCGAGCCCCTCGGTCTGGGAGAGGTCGAGGGATTCGAAGACTTCGCTGCACCGGCGGAGATACTGGGCCGGCGTGAGCTGCGCACCAAGCATGTTACGGGGGTCCTGGGGTGGACTCCGGCCGCTCGTCGGCCGGTCCACACACTTTACCGCAACCGGGCGAGAATGAGAATTCGGGGATTTGGACGCCGCCGTGAGACTCGCAGCCTGTGGACGGAAGCCGAAGGGACCGTTCGGCTTGCAACCCGCGGAGGGGCGTTCTACGATGGGTGGTTCGGTGGAGGGAATCCGCACGGATTGATCGACCGGTAACGGTTTCACCGAATCGCCCGGAGGACCGCCGGGAGTTTTCCGAAAGTCGTCTCCAGCGAAATGACGGCGCGTGACGTAAGCCCTTGCGTTCCGCCATCATCTCGATGGTTTTTGAGCAGTCCGGGTCGACCGGCCCGGGGGGCCATTCCGGTTCTTATTCCGCGATGGGCGGCAGCCCGTCGGTTGTTCCTTCTACGATCAGGCAGCGTCCCATGAGTGCTAACGGCCAGCCCGGCGAAGCGGTCATCGAGATCCGCAATCTCACCAAGATTTACCGCGATTTCTGGGGTCGCAAGAAGGTCCGGGCGGTCAATTCGCTCAGTCTGGATGTCCGCCGCGGCGAAGTGTTCGGCCTGCTCGGACCGAACGGCTCGGGCAAAACCACCACGCTGAAGCTGCTCCTGGGCCTGTTGTTCCCCACCGAAGGGGAAATCAAGGTGCTGGGTCAGCCGGCGGCCAACGTCAGCAAGAACGAGCGGATCGGGTATCTCCCGGAAGAGTCGTATCTGTACAGGTTCCTCAATGCCGAGGAAACCCTCGACTTCTACGGCCGGCTGTTCGACATGCCCGCGGCCGTCCGCAAGGAGCGGACCGAGAAACTGCTGGACCTGGTGAAGATCTCGCACGCCCGGAAGCGGCAGCTCAAGGAATACTCCAAGGGCATGACCCGCCGCATCGGTCTGGCGCAGGCCCTGATCAACGACCCGGACCTGGTGCTGCTGGACGAGCCGACCAGCGGCCTGGACCCCCTCGGCAACCGGGACATGAAGGATCTGATTCTCGACCTGAAGAAGCAGGGGAAGACGGTCTTGATGTGCAGCCACCTGCTCGCCGACGTGCAGGACGTGTGCGACCGGATTGCGATTCTGTACGGCGGGGAACTGAAGGTGCTCGGCCGGGTGGACGAGCTGCTGAAGAGCCAGAACCAGACGCAGGTGCTCAGCTCGCAGCTCAGTCCGCAGGCCGTCGCCGAAATCGAGGCCGTGCTCAAGAAGCACGGGGCCAGCTACCAGGTGGACCACCCCACGGCCAGCCTGGAAGAACTGTTCCTGCGGACGGTGCAGGAGAGCAAGGAGCGGCCCGGCCGCCGGCTGGTGACCGAGGAATCCGCCCAGCCTGCGGGTGCGGCGAAGTAGTTGTTTGTCGCCAAAGACGCTTTGGTCGCGCGAAGATGTTCGCGATTCGGAGCGACCGCTCGGCTGAGCCAGCCGTGGCACAAAATCTTCCGGCGATGATGTTCGTCCTGCGTTCGTTGCGGTCGATCTGACAACAAGGTTTCGGTCATGGATTTCGATCCCGTTCCGTTCGATGTGATGCCGGCCGTCATTGGCTGGGCCCTCGTCTGCGGCGTGGGCCTGGCGCTGGTGCTGGGAGTCTCGTTTCTGGCGATGCTGGCCAGTCGCGGCGGCCGGGGGGTGGTTCTGTGGGGGAACGAACTCGGGGGCATGCTGGGCGACCTGGTGTCGATCTCCCCGCGGCGGGTGTGGGCCCTCACGCAACTGACGTTTCGCGAGGCGATTCGCCGCAAGGCGCTGCTGGTGTTCGTGGTCTTCGCGATTCTGTTCATGTTCGCCGGCTGGTTTCTGTCGTCCTCGGATTTGGCGCCGGAATTCCAGGTGAAGGTGTACGTGACGTTCGTGCTGCGGGCGATCAGTTGGTTGATTCTGCCGGTGGTGCTGCTGCTGGCCTGCTGGGGCATTCCGGAGGACATCAAGCAGCGCTCGCTGCACACCGTGGTGACCAAGCCCGCCCGCCGGCTGGAGGTGGTGCTGGGGCGGATGCTCGGGTTCAGCGTGGTGGCGACCGCGGTGCTGCTGGTGATGGCGCTGGTCGGCTGGGGCTGGATCAATCGTCAGCTGCCCGAGGAGGCCAAACAGTATCTCACGTGTCGGCAGCCGATCTTCGGCTCGCTGTCGTTCCTGGACCGGGAGGGGAATGTCGCCGACAAGGGGATCAACACCGGCGACATCTGGGAGTTCCACAGCTACATCGAGGGGGCTACCAAGGCCCGCGCGATCTACACGTTTAAGGGGATCA
>Ga0073934_10002188_pt1 | contig 42063 bp, 29 predicted proteins | sample LarsenN4metaG_FD_76834 | JGI IMG/M metagenome (GOLD analysis project Ga0073934, IMG submission 76834) | Hot spring sediment bacterial and archeal communities from British Columbia, Canada, to study Microbial Dark Matter (Phase II) - Larsen... ...
AATGCCGATGGCGACTACTCCAACGACCCGGTGGTCATCGACGTGGACGGCAACGGCAAGGCGGACGACCAGGAAAAACTGACCCCCGGCAAAAGCATCACCATCGACGGGGAACTGGTAACCCTGGGCTCCATCTCCCGCAGCGGACTGACGGTCCGCTTCACGACAAAATGACACAGGCCGACCCATGGAGCACGCAATGAACCAGATCCCCATCTCCTGCCCGTCATGCGGCTTTTCCCGTCAGGTGCCGTCCGACAGGGTTCCGGCGGGCACCTGCACCGTAACCTGCCCAAAGTGCAAGGCCGGTTTCACCTTCAGCAAACCTGCTGCGCCGCCGCCCGGACCGGAGCAGGCCGCCGGCATCGGGGAAACCGTGATGCAGCCGCCACCTCAGCCACCTCAGCCACCTCAGCCACCTCAGCCACCTCAGCCACCTCAGCCACCTCAGCCACCTCAGCCACCTCAGCCAGCTCAGCCAGCTATTTCGCCGGCAGAACCGCAGCCGCTGCCGCCACCGGGGGAAGAGCCGGCAGCACTCCCACCGCGCCCACCCCGGCCCAGGAGGGAGCGCCCGGCACCGAAGAAGCTCCTCCCGGACATCGGCTCCCTCTTCAGCCGGAGCTGGACAATCTTCCAGCAGCGCTTTGCCATCCTGATCGGCCTCTACCTGCTCGCCATGGTGGCCTTCATCATCCCCCCCGCCCTGCTGGTCGGAGTCGCTATCCTTGCCGGAATGGCAAAGGGTGGCGTCCTGTTCGTCACGCTCGGCGCGGTCGGCACCCTCGCTGGTCTCTACTGCGGCCTCAGCTGTTTCGGCGCGTTCCTCCATGCCGTGGCGGACAACCAGCTCCCCTTCAGGGAGTCGCTGGAGAAAGGGCGGAGCATCGCCCTCCCCCTGCTATGGGTCGGGCTGCTCACCGGCTTCATCATCACCGGCGGCTTCATGCTCTTCATCATCCCCGGCATCATCTTCACCGTCTGGTTCTTCTTCGCCCAGTTCGTCCTGGTCAGCGAAGGGCTGAGCGGCATGGGCTCGCTGCTGAAGAGCAGGGAGTATGTGCGCGGCGAATGGTTCAATGTGGCACTCCGTCTGCTGCTGGTCTGGGCAGCCTCGCTGCTGCTCGGCATGATCCCCCTTGTCGGACCGATCCTGAGCATCGCCTTCCTCCCCTATGTCATGATCTTCCATTATCTGCTCTACCGGGACCTGTTCGAGCTGAAGGGGGATGTCCCCTACTCCTGTGGCACGGCTGACCTGCTCAAGTGGCCGGCAACCGCCCTCGCGGGGTACATCATCGTCCCCGCGGCCGTCATCCTGCTGGTCGGGGGGGCGGCCATGGAAAAGTTCCGCCAGTTGCAGGCCGGCGGCATAACCATTTCCAGCCCCGGGACGCCTGCTCCGGCAGGCAGCACTGACAGCCAGGGTTACCGGGTCATCGACTTTCCCCGGAAAGACGCAGGGGGACAACCCGATGCGACAGCCGGAGCAGGCCAGCAGGCGACGCAACCAGGTGCCACCCTGCAGTCGACACCGGTCGCCGCCGAGGAGACGCCGGACAACATCCATGTTTTCATCTACGCGGCAAACTATAGCGGGACAGTCAGGGCCAACGGCACGACCCTTAAGGAGATGGAGGGGAAACCCGACGTGCAGTACAATTACAATCTCGGCGGCACCGGCCTGAAGTACGGTGAGAACAGGATCGACCTGGATTACGCCGAAGTCCCGGCTCACCAGGGATCGCTCCTTGAAGTGCACATCAGGATTTCGAGGAACACGCCGGGAAAAGGACGGGAAGTACTGGGCGAGTGGCGTCTGAACGAAAAAGGATCCGGCACCAGAAGCTATACCTTCGACATTCCGCGGTAGCCTGAGAGCTGAAGGCAGCAACAACGAGGGGGCAGCCCGTGACACGCGTCAGTGTCAGGGACTGCCCCCCTGGTTTTACCAATTGATTAATCAAGGACTGCGGCGGACGGCTGAGGGGTCATCGGCAGTCCAGAAAACCTCACTCCAGAACTTCCAATCAGGACAGTCCGAGGTATTGTGCTTGGCGCAGAACTCGTCAAATTCTCCATGCTGCTGTGGGCCAATACTTTTCATGGTTCCCACTCCGAACCCCTTAATCGTCACCCTGTCGCAGATTTTCTCCGGAATTACGTGAGTGGCCTGGATTATGTTTTCCCATTTACCGAGTGTACGATCCAATGGGGTCGCCGGCGTGGTCAGGAAATTGTCGATCCACTCCAGCAGGCTCCCGCGGGGGACAACATCCAAATAGGACCAGTTTGCCTCTCCGGAATCGTTTAGTGGGTGAAGCGTGAGGTTATAAAATTTTGCGTTGTGGTTTTCCGACTGCATGAACGGAATGACCGAGTCCTGCATGTCGCGAATTGAGCAGGCCGCAGCCATGTAGACAATATTTTCTATTGATTTGCTGATGTGGGGGTAATCGCGATAGGACCGGAAGAATTCGTTGAGAACGATGGTTCCCATGCTATGTCCGATAACGGTAATTTCATAATTGGAACCATCAGTAATCTGCTCTTCGAGTTTGCTGAAAAACTTGGCGAGTGTGCCGGTTTTACCTTCATGAATCTGCTCTGCTGCCAGGCTTTCAACTTTTTCCGGAATGTCATTGACTTTAGCCAGTTCGGTGCGCAGGTCGAATTCGGATGGTGTCCGGTACATGTTTCTGGTGCGCCGCACCATGTTCTCCCATGCCGGTTTGCCGAAACCGTCAATGATCGGTACCAATGTATATTTCAGCGGCATTGTCACCCAGTAAGACGCAGTCCGACCAAACGTTCGCGCTGTTTGCCATTCAGCCGCACTGGCATCATCCAGAGAGACGTTTATCGACTGGCAGCATGCCTCATAATCCCTCCTCAAAGCGCAGTACAGGGCATTTTCACATTGTATTTCGTTATGAAGCCAATGATCGTATGTTGCATTATTGCAATCGGTTATATATGGCTGTGTAGGGAAAGTCAGGCTTTTCCAGTCGGTTGCAAGCTGGTTGTACCAGGAGATTGGCGCTCTCGTGATTATCCGCCCCGTATCCTCGACCAGGATGAAAGGTGATGTCACTATTCCGGTGAGCGGTTCCTTCTTCCCCTGCCGGATTGTGAACAGATGCTCAAGATAGCTGCTTTTCAGCCCGGAATCCCAATCAATCAGAACCGGATAAAATGAGTCGGCGCCGGAATCCATTATTGCGTCCACCAGCGGCTCCCGTTTCAAGCCGGCCTCAAGGGAGTTCAACCCGCCATGGACGAAAATCAGGATTTTTTTTGTCTTGGCATCCCGGATGGAGGTGCCGATTTTATTGAGGTAATCATCAAAATCACCGTCCCCCCTGAACTTGGTGAATTCTGCATTTTCACATTTTAGCGGCTCACCTTCGTGGTCGATCGTGACAACATTGGCCGGATTGATGCACCGGTTATGACTGCAGCCGGTCATGATCATGCAGATAGCAAGGGCAACAAAGCATGGCATTCTTTTTAAGAATTTCCACATATGAGTTCTCCCGGCTAGTTGGTGATGTTTGTGCCGAATGACACAGCGATCCAGGGTTGCCCCTCATATCTGTAATGGTTCCCTTTTCCGGCCCAATCGGCTCCAAATAATATGCCGATCTGAAACAGCCCGGTTTTGGTCAGGGATATAATTGCACCGCCAGATATGCTGAAACTGGGAGCACTCTTTGTTTCCGTTGTCGTACCGTCCTTCAGAACATTGACCACCCCCACCCCGGCGGAAAGGACCGGGACAGTGATGGAAACTCCGGACCATGAATAGCGGTAACCGGCATAACCACCCAAAGTGGCTTCGCCGGTCAGAGCCCGGTCTTGCGGGTGATATTTGTATGGAGCGACAAGCACCCCGTAATCCCATCCACGATAGGCGAGCGGGCCGCTCCTTAACTTACTGGCATCAATGACATACTCGGTTTCAACCTGGACCAACCCGTCGGGAGCAATTTTTTCGTATTCGATGTTCGATTTTCCCGTACCGATGCGGTCTTCTAACCAGTTTGTCGTGAAAACAACATACGCCTTCGAATCTTCAATACGATCGATCCAGGCAGTCGCCTCAGGTGGCGCATAATATGACTTGTTGGTTATCGGATCAGTGAACCCTGCCATGTATGCTTTGAAGATCACCCGATCGCCAGCACCAATTTTCGTCCCGCTACTGGCTATCTCCCCCTGTCCGGGAATCACCTCGAAGGAGTCTTGCGTTTTCGTTTCACCGTATCTGTTTGTAAGGTTAATCTGCGCAGAAATCGCGCCTCTCGGCACGGTTACAACCAACTTTTCATTCTCTTTCGACATCATGGTTACATTGGCCGGTTTACTGCCAAATTTCACCTTGTTGCTGCTCAGGCTTGCAAAGACCAGATTCTTGCCATAGATGACAATATTGTCTCCGCTTGAACCTTTCTTTGGGTTGAAGTCGGTAATTTCCGGCCCCGCTGCCGGTGCTATCGTGGGCAACATTAACAGGATGCAAATGATACCTGCCAATAACTCAACTGAAACTGTCCGGAACATTACTTTCTTTCCTCCTGATGCTTGTAGTATCAATTTTGTCAATGTCATCTGAAAACAAAAACAGCCGAAGCTTCCAAAGGGCAAGTCTTGAGGGGTCAGCCCGTGGACACGAGACAACTTGCCTCATATCCACGGGCGGCCCCCTCTGCCTCTCCTCTCAACCTCTGAATTTAAAAAACCGTCCGGCAGCGGGAGGACTGCGGCGGAAGGGTCAGGGTTGATTCGGGGTCTGGATCGGCGCCGGAAGCATTTATCTCCTATAGAATCGCATTAAAATTTATCATCAGTATCTCTACATCACCGCGACTCGCCACTCAGAAGCCGTGTGAATCTGGATCACAGTCGCGGGAAGTCCGTCGCCCCACACCGCACCATGGCAACCGCCAATAATGAGCAGTTTCCGTGCCCGAAACGGCACAGCAATGCAACGATGGTCATTAACGTTTAATTTCGAGATGTTAGCTCGAGCCGGCAGGTCAACCGGGGCAGGAATAATTGGCGGCGCGGATTGTAAAGTTTTTTACACGTTGCAGGCGGGTACCATGCGAATCCTCACTCGGAGCGGCTTCGCATGGCCTGTAAAGAAAGTTTACTCTGTAAAGAAAGCTGCAACCGGTCAGTGCCGGCTGGTTCATGGCTCCTTCATGGTAAGCGGAAACGACCCCCGGCGGAAAACCGGGGGCCGTGCTGTGGGGCGGGTTGACGCTGTTCTGCAGGGTCATTGACTTGATGTTTTACTACCTGATTTGAGGTTTATCACCATGCCGACCGGCTCTCCACCCCCTCCTGCGCCCTCGGCCGCAACAGGTCGACCACGGTAACCAACAGCCCGGCAAAGAAGAACACCCCTATAACGAGGGTAACCGCCATCCAGAGGCGCATGTAGGACTGGGCGGTCATGTACCCCATGCCAAGCACCCGCTCCAGGTAGCTCTGCAGAACCCCTGCTATACCGAAGGTGAGCCCCATCAGCATCATGGCGCTGCACATGGTCCAGAACCCCAGCTTGGCCCGGGTCGGCTTGTAGACCTCGACCCCTCTCAGTTGGGGCATGGCGTAATAGAAGACCGTCAGGTTGAGCAGGGCATAGGCGCCGAAAAAGGCCAGGTGGCCATGGGATACCGTCACCTGGGAACCGTGGGTGTAGTAGTTTATCTGCGGCAGGGTATGGGCAAAGCCCCAGACGCCGGCGCCGATCATGTGGAAGACCGCGCACCCCACGGCAATGGTCCATGTATGGGGATTGACGATCCGGGCATGGCGGTGGCGGACATAATTCATGGTGTCGATGACCATGAGGAGTATCGGCAGAGGCTCCAGTGCCGAGAAGATCCCGCCGACCCAGAGCCAGTATTTGGGCGCGCCGATCCAGTAGTAGTGGTGACCGGTGCCGACGATCCCGGTGAAGAGGAACAGTCCGATCTCCACGTAGAGCCATTTCTCCACCACCTCCCGGTCGACGCCGGTCAGCCGCATCAGGATGAACGCCATGATGGCGCCGGTCACCAGTTCCCATGCCCCTTCGACCCAGAGGTGGATCACCCACCACCAGTAGTACCAGTCGATCACCTCGTTCCGGTAGAACGGGATGCCGAACAGGTAGAGGAGCGCCAGGAACACCAGTCCCCCCAGCAGGGTCCCCTGGATGACGGTCCAGCGCCTGGCAGCGAACATGGTCATCCCGACGTTGAAGAGAAAGACGAGGGCGGCGACCACCACGACGAGATCGAGGGGGAGCGGGATCTCCAATAGCGGCCTCCCCTGGGTCCAGCCGAAGGCGAAGCCGACCAGGGCGATCACGCCTGTTGCCACCAGCGTCACCAGCTGGAACCAGGCCAGCCCCGGCGACCAGATGTCGCGGCCGGTCTCTTCCGGCACGATATAGTAGGTCCCCCCCATGAAGCCGAGCAGCATCCAGAGCACCAGCAGGTTGGTGTGCATGGCCCGGGCAGTTGCAAAGGGAAATACGTCGACGATTGCCTGCGGAATGGTGAAGACGTAGTTGGAGATGAGCCAGAGTCCCATCACCACCTGGAGGACGAAGAGGAGGAGGGCAATGGTGAAATACCAGTAGGCGATCTTCTGCGATCTATATTCCATGACAGCCTCCTATTTCAGGTTTCCCAGGAAGTTGGCCACTTCATCCCGCTCCCGTTCGCTCAGCTCGGTCTGCGGCGGCATCTTGGCGTTGGGGTTCACGCTCTTGGGATCGTGGATGTAGTGTTCGATCTGCTCAACGGTCATCCTGCGGCCGATGGTATCCAGTGCCGGGCCGAAAGTGCCGCCGACGCCGTGGAGGGAGTGGCAGTTCATGCACCCCTTGGCCTGGAAAACCGCCGCCCCCGGGGAGACCGCCGCCCCGAGCGACAGGCGCTGCTCGCCGCGGGTCAGCTTTTTCCTGCTGTCCTGGGGGGGCCAGTCGCCGTTGTCGATCTGCCCGACCCAGTTGAAGAAGGCGACCAGGTCCTCGATCTCTTCGGGGGAGACCTGCTGCTGCGGCATCTTCCGCACCGATTTGGCGAAAGCGAGCTCCGGGCTCTTGACCCGGTAGCGGACTCCATCGTCGCCAACCCGCTGCACCACCCTGGTCAGGTCCGGCGCGTAGTAGCCGCCGAAGCCGAGGATGGTGTGGCAGTCGTTGCAGTTGTACTTTTCGAAGGCCCGTTTGCCGGCAACGACCCGGTCCGACAACCTGTCCGCGTGGGACAACGCCGCCACCTGCCGGTGCGTGTCCACGGTCAGCCCGAGGAACAGTGCCCCTGATGAAAGGGTTCCCACAAGGAATATCCGGAAAGCAGTCTTCTTAGTCATGCAGCCCCCCCCTTACAATGACGACGGTTGCCCATCGCGATCAAGCAGCCTGAGCGGCAGCATCAATCGACCTATATCGAACGTTCTTCACAAGTCTAAGCAAACCATCTGTCCGCTTAAAATCAAGTCGGTTAATAATCATTCACACATTACTTCTGCGCCAATCGTCAGGTTGCATTTAGCAGACAGGTATTCTCTTCACAGACTATGGACCTGTAGCGATTATGAAACAGATGGCCGGAACGCAGGTGCCGCAGACTGAAGTAAACGGCGTCCCTGGACCAGGCATTGCTAAAAATATACGCATGTTTGTTTCCGCTGAGGTAAAATATAAAGTAGTAGCATGAATGCGGAATCAGAAAGCGGGTGATGGCATGAAAATTCTCGATGTCGTCGTGACGACGTTACTCGTTATCGGTGCGCTGAACTGGGGTTTGGTCGGTTTCTTTGGCTTCAACGTAATCGGGACCCTTTTCGGTGAAGCAACGGCGTTCACGCGTGTCATTTATGCGGTGGTCGGACTGAGCGGCCTTTACGAGCTGTTCAACGTGACCATCGGCTACAAGGCCATGCACGATCGCTGGTGCGAGGTACCGGCAACTGTTAAACACTGAAAGGCAAGGGGCAGAAACCGAACCGGGCAACGGTTCGCGCGAGAGAGCGGCCCTCGGATACTCGTTGCGAGTAGCCTGAGGGCCGTTGGTGTTTAGGAGAGTCGGCATTTTCTCTCAATTTACGAGGCTACCTGTAGGTTCACTTGCGTTACGGCCTGCTGCTTTGTCAACCGGGATGGTTATCACCGGCATATGCAGCTCCTTTCAATGTCCGACTGGTAAATTGCGGCTAGAATCACGGACGGCGTCACCCGCCCCTGGTACAGGGTATCCGCCCTCGAAGTCCGGGTTGACGCCACCTCTGTTCTGCGGGGTCATGCAAGGTCGAAGCGGTCGAGGTTCATGACCTTGTGCCATGCCGCGACAAAGTCATGCACGAACTTCTCCCCCGAGTCCTCGCAGCCGTAGACTTCCGCGATCGCCCGGAGCTGGGAGTTCGACCCGAAGATGAGGTCGACACGGCTGCCGGTCCACTTGAGCTCGCCGCTCTTGCGGTCGCGCCCCTCGAACAGGTCGTCCCCTTCCGGGGCCGCATTCCAGGTCGTCCCCATGTCGAGCAGGTTCACGAAGAAATCATTGGTGAGCATCCCCGGCCGACCAGTGAAGACACCGTGCTTCGACTCCCCGGCGTTGGCACCAAGTACGCGCATGCCTCCTATGAGGACCGTCATCTCGGGAGCGGTCAGGGTCAGGAGCTGCGCCTTGTCCACCAGCAGCTCCTCGGCCGATACTGCGTATCTGGTTTTGAGGTAGTTGCGAAACCCGTCCGCAGCCGGCTCGAGCACGGCGAATGCCCCCACGTCGGTCTGCTCCTGCGACGCATCCGTGCGTCCCGGGCTGAAGGGAACGGTCACGTCAAAACCGGCGCTCTTCGCGGCCTGCTCGACACCCACGCATCCACCCAGGACGATCAGGTCGGCGAGGGAAACCCTCTTTTTGCCGGACTGGGCGCCGTTGAACTCCTTCCGGATCCCCTCCAGGGTCTTCAGCACCGCCTGCAGTCGGGCCGGCTGGTTGACCTCCCAGTCCTTCTGCGGTGCGAGGCGGATGCGCGCCCCGTTCGCCCCGCCGCGCTTGTCGGAGCCGCGGAACGTTGACGCCGAAGCCCAGGCGGTCGAGACCAGTTGCGAGACGGTCAGGCCCGAGGCGAGGATCCTGGCCTTGAGGTCTGTGATGTCCTGCGCGTCGACCAGCTCATGATCGACGGCCGGCACGGGGTCCTGCCAGATCAGATCCTCTGCCGGGACCTCTGGGCCGAGATAGCGGGAGCGGGGGCCCATGTCGCGGTGGGTCAGCTTGAACCAGGCCCTGGCGAAGGCATCCGCGAATTCCTCGTGGTTCTGCAGGTAGCGTCGCGCGATCGGTTCGTAGATCGGGTCGAAGCGGAGGGAGAGGTCCGCCGTGGTCATCATCGGCCGGTGCTTCTTCGACGGGTCGTGGGCATCGACGACCATGTCCTCTTCGGCCACGTCCTTGGCCAGCCACTGATTCGCGCCGGCCGGGCTCTTGACCAGCTCCCATTCGTATTTGAACAGCACCTTCAGATAGCCCATGTCCCATCTGGTCGGGTTCGGCTTCCAGGCGCCCTCGATGCCGCTGCTGATCGTATCTCCACCTTTGCCGCTGCGGAAACTGCTCTTCCAGCCGAGACCCTGCTCCTCGACAGGGGCAGCTTCGGGCTCAGGCCCCACATGGGACGCAGGGCCGGCGCCGTGGCATTTGCCGAAGGTGTGCCCGCCAGCTATGAGCGCGACGGTCTCCTCGTCGTTCATCGCCATGCGGCCGAAAGTTTCGCGCACGTCACGGCCCGAGGCAACCGGATCCGGATTACCGTTCGGCCCTTCCGGGTTCACGTAAATCAGCCCCATCTGCACGGCGGCGAGGGGATTCTCCAGTTCCCGGTCACCGGAGTAGCGCTTGTCCCCAAGCCACTCGCTCTCGGTCCCCCAGTAAATGTCCTCCTGCGGCTCCCAGACGTCCTCGCGCCCGCCGCCGAAGCCGAAGGTCTTGAACCCCATCGACTCCAGCGCACAGTTGCCGGCAAGGATCATCAGGTCTGCCCAGGAGATTCTGCTGCCGTATTTCTGCTTTATCGGCCAGAGCAGGCGGCGCGCCTTGTCCAGGTTCACATTGTCCGGCCAGCTGTTGAGAGGTGCAAACCGCTGGGCCCCGGTCCCGCCGCCACCGCGGCCGTCGCCGGTTCGGTAGGTGCCCGCGCTGTGCCACGCCATCCGTATCATGAGCCCCCCGTAGTGACCGTAATCGGCCGGCCACCACTGCTGCGATTCGGTCATCAGCGCATAAAGGTCCTTCTTCACTGCCTCCAGGTCGAGTTTTTTGAATTCCTCGGCATAGCTGAACTCCCCGCCCAGCGGATTACCCTTGGACGAATTCTGGTGGAGAATCCTCAGGTTCAACTGGTTCGGCCACCAGTCGCGGTTCGACGTGCCACCACCGGCAATGGGTCTGTTAATTCGGCCCGTTACCGGGCAGCTGCTCTCTTCACTCATGACGTTTTCTCCTTTCAATGTCTGAACTCATGCACGCCCTGATCTCTGTAACGGACTCTCCGATTGATCGTGGTGACACCAAAAGACTTGAGGTATCTTTCGACGGAGGTCGCTCCATTTTCTGATTCGCCCCCTACTCGTCTGAGTATACCTTAATCCGCATGGATGTCCGGGGGGACGGAGAAACTTTTCGGATGTAAAATTGGTGACGTCGGGAGTACGGTCTCGGGAGGCGTGCTGACAGGCAAATGTTTGCGAGGAAAGCACCGAAATTTATGCTGTAATTCTGCACGGGGACAAAAAAAGAAACGGCCCCTGGCACGAATGTCAGGGGCCGTTTTGTACAGGCAGTAAAAACCCTGCCGCTGTTACCTGATCACCAGCCGGTCCGCGACCAGGGCACCTCTCGTGATGACGAGCCCCCCCTGGATTGTGGTCATGCCGGTGGCGCTGCTGAAGCCGCTGTCGTAGCCGCCGAACATGCTGACCGTGGCGCCGCTGACGTTGAGGTTCACCGCTTCGGCAAATGTCATGGTCTGGAGCCGGATCGTCGTTGCACCGGCGGGAATCGTCGCAAGTGCGGCGGTGAGCGTGTCGTAGTAACTGGTGACGGTGCCGATCGTCACCGCCGTGTTGCCGGTCGTGACCGGTGCGGCATTGACCGTCAGTGTCTGGTTGACTGGACTCGCAGCCTCATAATTCCCGTTGCCACCCTGGCTCGCGGTGATAACGGCTGTACCGGCACCGACGATGGTGACGGTCGTGCCGCTGACCGTTGCCACGGCCGGGTTGCTGCTGGTGTAGCTGATCGTCAGGCCGCTGGTCGCCGTGGCGGAGAGGGCAAATGGCGCATTGCCGACCGTTTTCGCCGCCAGCGGGCCGAACGAAATGGTCTGGGCTCCCTTGGCAATGGTCAGCGTGCCGGTGGCGCTCCCCTGGTAATTCGGGCTGTTGACCGTTGCCGCCACCGTGTAGCTCCCGGCGGCAGTCGGTGCCGTGGCCAGGCCGTTATAGGTCAGTGTCACCGGCAGGCCGCCCGGCACCGTTGTCGCGGTTGCCGCCCGCGGTGTGCCGGTGTAGACCGTGGTGAGGCCGCCAAGCGTCACCGTGGCCGTCCCCTTGGTCACGGTCAGCGTTTGCGGAACCCCGGCTGCCGAGGTGTAGTTGTCGTCTCCCGTCTGGCTGGCGGTAATGGTTGTCGTGCCGATGCCGACGATGGTGACGCTGGAGCCGCTGACCGTTGCCACGGCAGGGTTGCTGCTCGTGTAGCTCACCGCCAGGCCGCTCGAAGCAGTCGCCCCGGGGCTGAAGGGTGCGCTGCCGTAGGTCCTGGCCGCGAGTGAGTCAAAGGTGATGACCTGGCCAGCCTTGGCGATGACGAGTGTGCCGCTGGCGCTCCCCTGGTAGTTGGCGTTGGTGATGGTCCCGACAACACCGTAGCTGCCGGCGGCGGTCGGGGGGGTGGCAGAGCCGTTGTAGGTAACGGCAACGGCGAGCCCTGCCGGGCTCGTCGTTGCCGTTGCCGCTTTTGCGCTGCCGTCATAGGTGGCGCTGAGGCCGGAGAGGGTCACCGTGGCGGCAGCCTTGTTGACGATCAGCGTCTGGGACACGGGTGGCGCTTCGCTGTAGTTGCGGTTGCCGGGCTGGGTGGCGGTTATGACGGTTGTCCCGGCGCCGACGATGGTTGCCAGATATTTCTGCCCCTGCTTGGTGATGGCGACAATGGTCGGATCGTACTCGAAGACAACGTTGAGGTTGCTGCTGGCATCGGCAGTGAATGTAAATGGTGCGTCGCCGTATGTCTTCACGGGAAGCGGGCCGAAGGTAATGGTCTGGCTTCTCTTGGAAATTTCTTCCGTTGCCGTGGCAGTCCCCTGGTAGTTGGGGTCATTGACGGTTGCCACGACGGCATATTTGCCGACCTCGACCGGCGGCGTGGCGGATCCGTCATAGGTGATGGTCACTGCCAGGCCGGCCGGCAGTGTCGTCACCGTTACCGGCTTCGGATTGCCGTCATAGGTAAAGGTCAGTTGTCCGAACGTTATCGTCGCCATCGCCTTGTTGACCGTGAGGGTCTGGGTAACTGCCGGAGCGGCGTTGTAATTTGAATTGCCATTCTGGGATGCGGTGATGGTTGCCGTGCCGGCACCGACGATGGTCACCGTACTGCCGCTGACCGTGGCTACCGCGGTATTGCTGCTTCCATAGGTCACGGCCAGGCCGCTGCCGGCGGTAGCGGCCAGGGTGAACGCCGGATCACCGTAGGTTTTGACCGGCAGCGGCCCGAAGGTAATCGTCTGGTCCCCCTTGGCAATGGTCAACGTTCCGCTGGCGCTCCCCTCGTAGTTGGGGTCGCTCACGCTCCCCACGACGGCATAGCTCCCCGCGGCTGTCGGCGCCGTCTCCGAACCGTCGTAGGCCAGGACGACAGCAAGTCCGGCCGGGACCGTTGTCGCAGTTGCCGTTTTCGGACTGCCGTCGTAGACCGTGCCGAGGCTACCCAGGGTGACGGTTGCCGGAGCCTTGTTTATGGTCAGACTCTGGGAAACGTCCGTGGCCGGGTTGTAGTTGTTGTCCCCCCCCTGGCTGGCGGTTATGATGGCAGTCCCGGCGCCGACAATGGTGACGGCCTGGCCGCTGACCGTGGCCACGGCAGGATTGCTGCTCGTGTAGCTTACGGGGAGGGCGCTGCCAGCGGTGGCGCTCAGGGTGAAAGCAGGATCGCCGTAGGTTTTGGCCGGCAGGAGCGCGAAGGTGATTGTCTGGCTCGCCCTGGCGATGATCAGGGTGCCGCTGGCGCTCCCTGCGTAGTTGGAATCGCTTACGGTTGCCACGACGGAGTAGCTCCCCGCGGCAACCGGTGCCGCTGGCCCGCCGTCGTAGGTCAGGATAACGGCGAGCCCAGCCGGCACGGTCGTCGCCGTTGCCGCTTTCTGGGTGCCGTCGTAGGTGGTACTGAGCCCACCGAGGATGACGGTCGCCGTCGCCTTGGCGACGGTCAGCACACCATTGACGAACGTGAAACCGTAGTTCGGGGAAGCAAGGGTTCCGGCGGCGGCGACAATGGGGTACGTTCCCACGGGGCTGGTGGCAATGGCCGCTGTGGAGAGCGCGGGGGAACCGGACAGCGACGCCTGGGTATCGCCATTGACAAAGCCGCTGTAGGTGGCGCTGAAGGCCGGATTTTCAACGCCGTACGGGCGGGTGGCGTCGGCCGCCCGGACGGTGAGGGCCGCCTTGTTGACCGTCAGTGTCCGTGCGACTGCCGTTGCCGGGTTGTAGACGGCATTCCCCCCCTGGCTGGCGGTGATGACCGCACTCCCGGCTCCGACGATGGTCACGGTCGTGCCGCTGACCGTGGCAACGGAGGTGTTGCTGCTCGTGTAACTGACCGGCAGGCCGCTGCTGGCAATGGCGCTGAGGCTAAAAGCAGGATCACCATAGGTTTTCGCCGGCAGCGGCGCGAAGGTGATGGTCTGATTCTGTTTTATCGTGTAACTCTCCGTCCTGACCGTTTCACTGTTCCCCGCCGTGTCCCGGGCAAAGAATTTGAGGGTGGTGGTTGCCGGAATCGGAATCGGCCCGGAATAGGACGGTGAGGCGGTAGTCGGCGTGGCACCGTTGGTGGTGTAGTAAATGGTGGCCGGCTCATTGGCGGTCAGCGTCACGCTCTGCGCCGAGCCGTACGTTCCTCCCACAGGAGATGCGGTGGTAACCGGAGGGGTGGTATCGAGGTTGATGGAATAGATGGCGGTCCTCACCACCTCGCTGTTCCCTGCCGTATCCCGGGCGAAGAATTTCAGCGTCGTTGAGACGGACACGGGAATCGACCCGGAATAGACCGGTGATGATGTGGTCGGCGTGGCTCCATTGGTGGTGTAGTAAATGGTGGCCGGTTCATTGGCGGCCAGGGTCACGCTCTGCGGCGAGCTGTACGTGCCACCCGGCGGGGAGGCGGTGGTGACCGGCGGTGTGGTATCGAGGGTAAGGGTATAGATGGCGGTCTTCACCGCCTCGCTGTTCCCCGCCGTATCCCTGGCGAAGAATTTCAGCGTCGTTGAGACGGAGACCGGAATCGGCCCGGAATAGACCGGTGAGGCGATGGTCGGCGTGGCGCCGTTGGTGGTGTAGTAGATGGTGGCCGGTTCGTTGGCGGCCAGGGTTACGCTCTGCGGCGAGCTGTATGCCCCCCCCCCGGGGGAGGCGGTGGTGACCGGCGGTGTGGTATCGAGGTTGATGAAATAGGTGGCGGTCCTCACCGCCTCGCTGTTCCCCGCCGTATCCAGCGCGAAGAATTTCAGCGTCGTTGAGACGGAGACGGGAATCGGCCCGGAATAGACCGGTGAGGCGATGGTCGGCGTGGCGCCGTTGGTGGTGTAGTAAATGGTGGCCGGTTCGTTGGCGGCCAGGGTCACGCTCTGTGGCGAGCTGTACGTGCCGCCCGACGGGGAGGCAGTCGTGACGGGGGGGACAGGGTCAATGGTGGTGAAGCTCCAGGAATAATCGGCTGCCGGATGGTTCCCTCCCAGGGAGCGAACGCCGGTGTTCACGGTGGCAGTCAGGGTTGTTGCCAGTGGGAGCGCGGCAGCCGGGGTAATAGTGACAGTGTCGTTGCCGGTACTGTAACTGACCGCGATTGCAACTGACTGTGCATAGGGATCTTGCGGCGAGGCAGCCTGGCCGATCTTGTTGTCTCCCCAGCCGGCCAGAGTGCCGTCGTTTTTCACGGCCACGGTGTAACCGCTGCCGGCCGCGATGCCGACTACCCGGTCAAGGCCGTCAGGGACGCTGCTCTGGCCGAGGTCGTTCGCTCCCCAGGCCACCACCGTGCCGTCACTTTTTAGAGCGACCGTGTGGGAATTCCCGGCGGCAATGGCGATAACATCGGCCAGATCGGCCGGGACCGTGCTCTGGCCCTCCCTGTTGTCACCCCAGGCGACCAGGTTGCCGTCGCTCTTCAGGGCAACCGAGTGGTAGCCTCCGGCGGCAATGTCAACTACCTGGTCGAGTCCGATCGGTACCGTGGCGGCGTTGTAGGAGTTGCCCCCCCAGGCGGTAACGGTACCATCCTGTTTCAGCGCCACCGTATGGGCGGCCCCTGCAGCGATTTTCATCACCCCTGTAAGCCCGGTCGGAACCGTGGCCTGGCCTTCGGAATTCATCCCCCAGGCAACGACCGTGCCGTCATTTTTCAGCGCAACGGAGTGATAGTCTCCGGCGGCAACGGCGGTCACTCCCCCCAGGTCTGCCGGGACGGTTGTCTGTCCGGCGTAGTTTCTCCCCCAGGCAACGACCGTGCCTGAACTGCCGAGGCTCAGGGTATGGGCAAATCCGGCGGCAATGGCGCTGACCCCGGTGAGCCCAGCGGGGATGGCTGCCTGACCGCTGCCGTTATCGCCCCAGGCAAACAGTGTGCCGTCGCTCTTCAGCGCCACCGTATGGCTGCCCCCAGCGGCAACGGCTGTTACCCCCGAAAGCCGGGCCGGGAGCGTGGTCTGGCTGTTGGAGTTATCTCCCCAGGAGACAACCGTACCGTCGCCTTTCAGCGCCACATTATGATAGTGACCCGCGGCAATGGCTGCTATTCCGGTCACGCCGGCAGGGATGTCGGCCTGGCCACAGCTGTTGTCACCCCAGGCAACGACGGTGCCGTCATTTTTGAGAGCCAGGTTGGAATCCAATGTAGTTGAAATGGCGACAACTCCGGAGAGACCGGCCGGTACGGAGGACTGGCCTTTATCGTTGGCTCCCCAGGCGACGACGGTGCCGTCGGCTTTCAGTGCCACCGAGTGGTTCACGCCCGCCGCAACCGCTCTTACTCCGGAGAGGCCGGACGGAACGTTCGTCTGGCCTGAGCTGTTAAATCCCCAGGCGACAACGGTTCCGTCGGCCTTGAGAGCAAGAGCATGAAAGTTGCCTGCGGCTATGGCGCTAACTCCGGCAAGGCCGCCGGGGATGGTCGTCTGCCCATGGGAATTGTCTCCCCAGGCGACGACGGTATTGTCAGCCCGGAGAGCGAGGGTGAAATTTCCCCCCGCGGCAACGGCAATCGTCTCTACAAGCCCGGCCGGGACCGTGGACTGCCCGCGGGTATTTTCACCCCACGCAACGACCGTTCCGTCACTCTTCAGGGCTAAGCCATGATTGCTTCCCGCGGCAATGGCGGTGACGTTGCCAAGGCCGGCCGGCACATTGTTCTGGCCGTTGCCGTTATAGCCCCAGCCCATAACTGTGCCATTTTCCTTAAGCGCCAGCGTGTAGTTGTAACCGGCCGCAACGGCTCTGATCCGAACCGGCTGAGACAGGGTAACGCTGCCGGGGGTTACGGTCGCCGCCTCCATCGGTTCACTGAAGGTCGCACTGATCGCGGTGTCTACCTGGACCTCGGTCGCTCCGTCCGCAGGTGTAATTGCCGTAACGGTCGGCGATGCCGATGCCGCACCAGTGCCGGCAAACAGCAAGCCGACCATTAGCAGCATGCATAACTCTCGCCGGTAAAACCACCCCTGCAGACGTAAAGACTCGGTTAGCATTTCTCCCCCCCTGGTTACCAGTACAACAGTGATAATTATTACAGCGGACAGACTCGGCAATAGTTTCCTGCCAGACAGGGAAAGATGTCTTCTGTTTAATCCCCTGTCGGTGAAGGTGATGGCAATTCGAGCAATTTTATCAGTATACCTTTTAACACATTATTCGGATTATTAACACAGTTCTAATAAATTTTTCTAATTTTAAATTTTCAGGTGCAACATGTGAGCGTGACCATTATCGTTGCAGGTTAATTTCGGCTGGACATATTGGTCCGTGCAAATATAATTTTTTACAAATATTCCAGGAGGTGTTTCATGAAAAGATTGCTGTTGGTTATCCTGACAATGGCCTTCACGTTCGGCCTGGCAGTCGCGATTCACGCCGCAACGGAGAAATTCGAAACCAAGGCCGGCGACACCATCTATGTCTGTGGCTGCGGTAAAGGATGCATGTGCGGCACTATCTCCAACGCCGATGGAGAATGCGCCTGTGGGAAAAAACTGGTGAAGACCACCGTCACCAAGGTCGAGGATGACAAGGTTTTCTACACCGTCGACGACAAGGAACTGTCCGCCTCCCTGATCGGTGCATACCAATGTGGCTGCAAAAACTGTGAATGCAACATGATCAGTCAGAAACCGGGGAAATGCGGTTGTGGCAAGCAGATGAGGAAAGGGAAAAAGTACTGACCGGTGTTTTCAGAGCCTGAAAGGGGGGGGGTGGCCGATGCCACCCCCTTTTTTCAGGTCATCTGGAATTTTCGGGGAAAGAACCGTTGACGGAGCCTCGTCCGTTGCGGTTTCAGAAAATTGACCGGCGTCACACCGTACAGACGATATGTTTCACCCGGTATTCGCCGCCGATCACCAGGTACTCCCCCTCCCCCTTGAGGATGCTGTTGGGGAGAAGGCCGCTGTGGAAGAAGATCTTGGAGGGTGGTGCCATGATCTCCCAGACGGTGTCGCCGAACTCCCAGGCCCGCTCCTCGTCGGAGGTGAAGGAGACCAGGTTGTTGAGCCTGACAATATGCTCCCGTTTGCCGATCTTCTCCACCAGTTCGTGATCATTGGCGTCATTGGTGCCGCGAAACAGCCTGATGAAACCGTCCTCCGGGTGGACTTTCCGGAGTTCGAACTGGCAGTATTCGTAGAGAAGGTCAAGCTGGGAGTTGATGGCATTGGTCCGGGCGCTCCCCTTGGTCCGGTCGATGGCAAAGGTCATGTACTCGGAGGAATGGATGGAGGGGATGGGGATTTTGTGGAAGGTCGGCGGTAGCCCCATGCGGCTCTCCACCCACCCCTTGAGCACCGCACCCTCCACCGAATTGGAGTCCATCATCCAGCCACGCAGGAAACGGAGATAGCTGTTCCTGATGCTCCGGCCGGCGGTGTCGGTCTGGCTCTGCCAGTGGTGCAGCTGGAACTTGACCGACATGTAGTCGTTGAAGACGACGGCCCGCTCCCCGGGGGAATCGATCGTCTCCAGCCGCTCGAAGAGGAAGCGGTTGACATGGCGCACCCCCTGGATCTCCAGTGAGCGCGGGTGCTCGTTGAAGTGGCGCGAGGCGATGACCCAGGGGGGATAGTTGCACAGGTTGAAGCCGGATTCGGACATGGGTCATCACCTCGTTGTGACAGAATCGGTTCGGGGCTCGGGGTTCTCACCCCCCAGCCCTGAGCCCTGAGCCTGCCTTCTACAGCACCTTCGCCAACTCCACCAGGGTCGGTTTGATCTCCCCTTCGGCAACGAATATACTGAAGCCGAACCGCTCCATCTCCTGCTGCGGTGCTTCGCCGATCTTGGCGGAGACAATTGCGCCGCAGCCATCCAGGGCCGAAGCGATCTTCATCAGAACTTCCCGCCGTAGCGGATGCTCCGGATCGTAGGTACAGTACTTGTCGACCTTCTTCTCGTCCACCAGCCTGGCAGCCCCCCCCTCCACATCGAAGATGAGGAAGCGTTCGGCGTGGCCGAAGTGCTGGTTGATCAACTTACCGTCCTTGGTAGCAACAGCAATAAGCATAACTCCTCCCATGCGACTGCGGCTTTTTGGCAGGAGCGGCGTTAACCATCGTCCCTCCTTGTGCGGCGTGGCGCTGCCACGCCTCCGCGTCGCGACTCGGTCGCCTTGCTCGTGCCGAAAAATCCACAGTCGTTATGATTAAACCTACAGGAGTGACAAGTTTCGGGTTCTGGCAAGGGGGGCAAAGGTTTCGGCGGAGGCGTAGCAGCGCTACGCCGCACAACGTAAACCTGCAGCCCAACGCCGCCAGGTTCCGGAAATTGCCGCTCCTCCTAGAGGACGACCGGTTCGAATTCGAAGCACTTCTTCGAGCACGTCCTGCCGCATGCCTGGCAGCCGATGCAGTTCCCCGGGTTGTCCACCTTCATGAACATCTTTGCCGAATCGTCCTCGTCGACCTCTTCGAAGGCGAGCACGTCGTGCACGCAGACCTTGTAGCACCGGCCGCAGCCGATGCAGGTCTCCTCGTCGATCGTCTTGATGAACTGAGGGGTGTACTCGGTCTTATCCCTGCGTAGTCCCGTAATGTAAGCCATTGTTCTTTCCTCCGTTTTTATAAATGTTGAATTATGAATTATGAGTTATGAATTGTATCGATCATACCTCATCATTCACCCTTCGTAATTGCCGCTGTCAATCTTCCAGAAATGAACCGGCGGCATCCTTGTTCATCGCCTTGCGCAGCCATGGGGGCGGATTGCCGCGCAAAACCTCCTGCAGCTTGCCCACTATCTCTGCCACCGACACCTCGGTGTTGGTCTTCATCGGGTGGATCTTGCGCGCCACCAGCTTGGCCGCCGCCGGTCCGCCGATCTGCATGGTGTAAACGATGGCGCAATCGCCGATGGCATCGGCCCGTGCGGATATGCGATCCTCCTCATCCTCCGCACTGCTGACGGCGTTGATGGTGCCAAGCTGCTGCGCGCACTCGGGACCGATCTCCCAGACCTGAAAATTTGTGCACTGCCCGAAATGTTGATCAATGGTGTCGCCACTGCTGCTGGTGAAGGCAACTTTCATCCCATACCCCTTTCCGCAATAAAAAAGACGCCAGCACACGAACGTGCATGGCGTCATTGCCACTGCGTCAGATCTCTTGTTTCATCACTGCCGGATGCATGCCGACAGGATGAACCGTTGTTACCATTCCTTAGCATGTCGCATGCCAACACCGTAACATATCGACTTTACGTGCTTTCAGCACCAGCATATCAGTTGACTGTGAAAAAGGATTGCACAGCGTGCCGCAGAAAGCGGCAGCCCAAGCTCCGAACCGGCGGGAAGAAAAGCAACAAGCTATCTCTGAGGACGGGGGAGCGTCAAGGCGAAGAGGGACGCGGTCAGGGTCAGCAGTGCGGCAACAGAATAGGCAAGAGAGAAACCGCCCCCCAGACGGGAGAGCATACCTGCTCCGGCCGGACCGAGGGTCTGCCCGGCGGCGAAGAATATCGTCACCGTGGCAAAGGCGGTGGCGGCCCGGTGCAGGCCGAGATAATCGGCAATGGCCGCCGCCATGATGGCGGGGATGGCGAAGACGGCAAAGCCGTAGAGGATGATGGAGACAACGAGTCCCGGCTCGCCGAGACGGAGGCCGGCCAGCAGATAGGCGACGGTCTGCACTGCGAAGACCAGGGCAATCCCACCCTTCCGGCCTATGCGGTCGGAAAGGGAGCCGAAAGCGACGCCGGAGAAGAGGCTGAAGAAGCCGACCCAGGACCAGTAGAATCCGGCGCGGGCATCGCTGAAGCCATACTCCTTGACCATGGTGGTGACGATGAATGTCCCGTAGACCATGAAGGTGGCACCGAAGACCAGGTAGAGCAGCCCGAGACGGAAAAGAATGGCGCCGTCACCACTGGTCTCCCTGGGGACCAGCTGCTCCTGCCCCAACGGCTGCGGCCTGCCGACCGGCTCCAGCCCGAGCTCGGACGGGTGGTTCCTGAGCAGCAGTCCCGCGATCATGGCAACCAGGAGCGAAACCGTGCCGAGGAGCAGCCAGCCGTGCCGCCAGCCGTCGACACCGTATATCCGGTTGAGGAGCGGAATGACAAAACCGGCGCAGATGATGGCCGCGCCATTGCCGCCGATGACGAGACCGGCAGCCCTCCCCCGCTGCTCGCTGCGGAACCACCAGGTCACCAGGGCCATGGTGGGGATGTTGGCAAGCCCTCCCCCCATGCCGACGAGGGTATAGAGGCATGCAAGGGGGATGAAGCCGTCAACCCTGCTGATGCCGAGCATGCAGAAACCGATCAGAATCAGCCCGGTGACGATCGTGACCCGGGGCCGGAATCGTTTGATGAGTGACGGTGCGGCAACTACCGAGGCGAGATAGCCGACGAAGTTGGCCGTGCCGATGTACCCCATTCGGTCGTAGCTGAAACCGAGGGATTCCTGCATCCCCGGCAGGAGCATGGTGTAGGCGTAGCGGGCAAGGCCGAGGCAGGAGAAGAGCACCAGGCTGCCGGTGGCGACAATGACCCAGCCGTAATGGAAGGGAAGGCTTGCCCGTGAAGACCGGTCTGTCATCAAAGACCCCGGGTGACCGCAGCCCGTCTCACCCTGTTCCTGTTCTCATACGTTTTCAGGATTACATAGGTAACCCAGGCGATCAGAACCATCCCTATGGTAAAGATGAGGTATGAAACGGGCCAGGGGATATCCTTGGTCATCATCGAGAATTCCGACATGCCGCCGATGCCGGCAATGACATTGAGCGGCATGAATATAACGCTCAGGACCGTCAGGCGATAAATAACCCGGTTCTGGTTGATGTTGATGAAGCCGACCGTGGAGTCCATAAGGAAGTTGATCTTGTCGAACAGGAAGGCGGTATGACCGTCCAGCGATTCTATGTCCCGCAATATCTGCTGGGCGTCCTCAAGCTGGGGAACAGAAAGAAGTCTCCTGCGGATCAGGAATGTAAGCGCCCGGCGGGTATCCAGCACGTTTCTGCGGATACGGCCGTTGAGATCCTCCTCTTCCGCAATATCCGCAAGGGTCTTCGCCGCGTCCTCATCGCTCATGCTCTCGCTGAGGACCTTTTTCCCCACCTCGCCGAGCGCGGCATAGCTCTCTTCAAGGGCGTCGGCGGAATATTCGACATCGGCGGCATAAAGGTCGAGCAGCATATCCATCCCGTCCGTGACAGAGCCTGCCTGGATGCGGGCACGAAGACGCTGCAGGCGGAAGACCGGTAATTCTTCCTCACGAACTGAAAAAAGAATATCCCTGAAGAGGATGAAGGCCACCGGCACGTTGCGTGACTCCCCTTCCTTGTCGAGGAGAAAATCGGAATGGAGGTGAATATCGCCCTTCTCCTCAACATAAAAACGGGCGCTCGATTCAATGTCGGTAAGCTCTTCCGGATCAGGGAACTCCAGGCCGAAATAGTGTCCGATCTTGCGCCGGTCTGCCTTGGTGGTCCCGACCAGGTCGACCCAGATGGGTTTGATACCCTCCAGATCTTCAACCGACTCGATCGTAGTCTGGCGCAATCGCCCCTGCGTCAGTTCAAAGGCATTGACCACGCAGGCAGCGCCGAGATAGTTGCTGCGGCTGGCAATGATGTCACGGGTGGCATCGGGAAGTTCGTCCAGAAGGTCATCAAGCCGGCTTTCATCGATCTCCCCCCAGGTAAGCAGCAGATCATCCGGCGAGAGCGCTCCAAGTATTTCCACGATCTCCTTCGAATCAAGCCTGGCAAGATATGAATGGAGCTCGGCAAGAGACTGTTTATGCACCATGGTTTCTCCCGGCTCCTGGCGCGGCATATCATGCCTTGTGGCCATGCTTTCCTCATGCCGGTGTTTTGAAAGCAGTTCCTGAACAATATACAGTGACATCCTGAATCTCCCGATCCGGTCAGGCCAATGCCTGGCCTCTCCTGTAAATTAGTAGGCATATACAATCAATCAGCCATCCGGTTTTCCGTCCGGACACTATCAGATTGCTTGTACGTTTTTCTCGAAAACAGCGGTTGCAGCTGCATGGGGTACGGCGTTGCTCGACCCGGACACAAAAGACGGCCCCGCTTCAACGGCGGTATTGCCGAAGCTGTTATCGATAAATTTTTTCGTCAAAAGGGAGCAAACTGAAGTGGAGAACTCCCTGCGTGAGTGTCCCGTTCCCATGAAACCGGAATCATTCAAAGCAGGCAGTGGAGAAGTGTACTTTGAGGGGATTACGGCTGAAAGAACGGGATGGGTAACGGATATTCGCTACTATGACTGTCCAATGTGTAGAACCACCACCTTTCCGCTACAAATTACGCTCAAACAAAAAAAGGCCACGGAGAACCCGTGGCCGTCAGGATAGTGTGCCGTGGTTCCCCTCTCGTGGATTTTCGGCAGTGCACAACGTAGGTCATTGGACCAGCTACCTTAGGTAAAGCCTTAGGCCGACAATACCTGGTCTACCCGTTGGCGTCTTTCGACATTTCCGGGCAGTAGCCTCTGTTTGTGCAAACGCCTCATGCTAACGAGGAATTTTAATTTTCTACCCTAACGAAGGGGTGAATGTCAACCCCTATAACGGAATACTCCCGGTGGTCTGACAAACATCAGGGGAATCCGCACGGACTGCTTACCGGACCCGATCCTGGCCGAAATCATTCCCGAGCAGGGAGGGGGGGTCCAACGTCTGCCACATCGCGCCAGAACTCTTTGCCATTTTTGCCAGCCGGTCCATGACCTCATCGGCGGCAACGGGACGGCTGAAGAGATACCCCTGCATCTCCTCACAGCCGAGATTTTGCAGGAATTTCAGGTGATGGGCGGATTCGACCCCTTCCGCCACCAACTGCAGGCCAAACCCCCGCGCAATGCCGACGATGGCGGATACGATCGGCGAAGTCCCCTGTTTTTCGGACAGATCGCGAACAAAAGACTGGTCGATCTTGATGGCACTGATGGGAAAACTGCGCAGGTAATTGAGCGACGAATAGCGGGTACCGAAATCATCGATGGCAATCCGCACCCCGCGTTTGCGAAGGGCGCGCATCTTTTCCACGACGCCGGCGGACTCGCTCAATAGCAGGTTTTCGGTTATCTCGATCTCCAGATTTTCACCCGGGATGCCGTATTGATCCAGGCGGGCGCATATGCGCTCCACCACATCGTTCCGCTCGAATTCGCTCGGGGAAAAATTTACGGCCAGCCGCAGGTCCAAAAGCCCCCTGGCCCGCCAGCCGGCCAGGTGTCTGCACGCCTCGGCAAGCACCCAGTCGGTGATCAAGGTGATCAGGCCGGTTTCCTCCGCCAGTTCGATAAACCCCCCCGGATTCAGGAGCCCATGAACCGGGTGTTTCCAGCGGAGCAGGGCCTCCAGACCGACTACCCGCCTGTTTCGGACATTGACCTGGGGCTGATAATACAACTCGAATTCAGCGTTGCTCACCGCCTGACGCAGCTCGTTCTCCAGCACGATCTGATCATGGTAGCAGTTGCTGATGGCCGGGGAATAGAACTGGTAGCCGTTCTTGCCGCTTTCCTTGACCTTGTACATGGCAATGTCGGCATTACGGAGAAGTGTATCGGCATTCTCGCCGTCGCGGGGATAAATGGCGATGCCGACACTTGCGGTCGCGCGGAATTCAGTGCCCACAACCTGATAGGGCTGCTTGAAATCGGCGACGATTTTTTCGGCAATAATGGTGGCATTGTCCAGACTGTGCAGGTCCGTCAACAGAGCGGTGAACTCGTCCCCCCCCTGGCGTGCAAGCGTGTCGCCGGCGCGCATGCAGCAGCGCAGCCGCTGGGAAACATTTTTGAGCAGCTCATCCCCTTCGGCATGCCCATGGGTGTCGTTCACCAGCTTGAAGCGGTCCAGGTCGATGAACATGACCGCCAGCAGCCCCCCGCTCCGCTTGGCCTGGGTTATGGCCAGTTCGAGCCGGTCCCGGAAGAGTCTCCGGTTCGGCAGATGGGTCAGGTGGTCGTGCAGCGCCTGAAAGTTGATGGTCTCTTCCGCGAGCTTGCGCTCGGTAATGTCGCGTGCGACACCGTATGTTCCCAGGTAGCGCCTCGTACGCTCTGCTTCGCCCTGTTCCGCGGCAGTCTCATAGATGCCGACTGCCTTCAGCATGGTTACCACGTGCCGGTCGTCGAAGATGCGGTAGTTATTCCCCTGCTTGCATTTCAGGCGGACTTCCAGGTTCGTCGTCGCCCGGTGGTCGCTCCGCCGCTCGTTGAAGGCGTACACGGCCCGCTCCAGGTCATCATCGTGGACTATGGTGAAATAGGGGCAGCCGATCAGCTCTTCCCTGGAGAATCCGAGAAGGGACTCGACCCGCCCGTTGATGAAGGTAAAACAGCCCGTCTTGTCCAGGTGTAGATGATGTCCGGCGAACTCTCCACCAGGAAGCGGTGCAGCCGTTCCGATTGCTCCAGCCGCGCCGCCATGAGCACATTGTTCCGCTCCAGCAGCCGTTTGTGCAGGATGCTGTCCACCTTGTGCAGGATGTCGTCCACCTCGTAGGGTTTGCGGACGAACTCGACCGCACCGTGGCGTAGCGCCCTGATGGCGGATTCGATGCGGTCATCCCCGCTCACCAGGATCACGCTGACGGACTTCCGGTTGATCGTGACCCACTCGAGGATTTCCAGACCGGAAATATCGGGCAGATTGATGTCCAGCAGGACAAGCTCGATATCCTGACTCTTTATCAGCGCGATGGCCTCCGCGCCCGTTCCGCACTCCAGGATGGTTCGTCCTTCACCCGCCAGATGGTGGCACAGTCCTGAACGCATCAAGGGCTCATCATCGACTATCAGAAGTCGCTGGCCATGGTAGTCCGGCGCCGGCACCGTCCCCACCGTCATGAGTCTGTTCATGACATCTCCTTTCTTGCTTGTGCTAACCGAATGGTAAACGTTGTCCCCTGCTCCGGGGAACTGTCGCAACTGATCTGCCCGCCGAGTCTTTCCACCAGTGACGCAACGATGGACAGTCCGACCCCGGAATTCGCCGGGCGACGGTCAGGAGCGAGGGGCTCGAAGAGCCGCGTCATGACATCCGGGGGAATCCCCGGACCGGAATCGCTCAGCCGGATCTCCACGCTGCCGCGCTCGTCGTCCTGCCCCGTGCCGCTGGTGACGATCCGGAAACTTCCGCCGCCGGGCATGGCCTCGGCACTGTTCTTCCAGAGATTGAAGAGAATCTGCTTGAGGCTGTCCCGGTCGGCCCTGACCTCCGGCAAGCCGTCAGCCAGCTGCTTGTCGATGTCGATGCCCCGTGACTCGAACAGCGATTCGCCATAGAGGGCCATCATCCCCTCTATGAGGTTGTTGACATTGACGGTCTCGGCGGGTGCGGGCTGCTCCGGCAGGTCGTTCATACTGCGGACGATCCGCTCCACGCGGGAAATCTCTTCCTTGAGGATGGTCAGTTCCTGCTGGACCTCCGGGGTATCTCCCAGCTTGTCTGCAAAGATCTTCAGGTAGTTGTTGATGATGCCGAGAGGGTTGGCAGCTTCGTGAATGACCTTGCGGGTCTTCTGCTCGAACTGGCGGGTCAGGTCGGCGGCTATCCGCTGGTCCCTTTCCCGAAGGGAGCGGAACAGTTCCAGGCTCCGTGCCGCCACCCGGGCAAAACCGGTCAGCCACGGGGAAAGTCTCCGCTTGCCGGCATACTGCTCGGCGGAAAGTCCGAACACCATGACGCCGGCCGACTGCGCGCCGTTGCTCAAGGGGATGCACAGCAGCCCTTCACTGCCGAGCAGACGGGCCAACTGGATGTCGAGAACGGTGGCGGCAGGATTTCCCTCGTCGTTAAACGAGGAGCGGGGCGTCAGGGTCCGGAACGCCGATGCAGCAAGACTCTGCCCCGTTTCAAGGGGAAATTCCAGCCGGCTCAGCAGGGGTGGTTGCCCGGCGCAGGCAGCGGCAACAAGCATAGGTCTGTCGGGATGGGGGATCAGGAAAACGGGGCGGTGCATGCCGAAGAGCAGCCGGGCGGTTTCCCGGAGCGCACCATGGAGATCCGGCTCGCTGGCCAGTGTCAGCAGACTTTCCTGCAAGGGCTGCATCACGGCCTGATTCCTGACCAGGTCTTCCAGATGAGCCTGGTCGGAATCCCTGGCGGACCGTTTCGGCATGGTAACATGGGGATAGATGAACCGGGAGTCAGGGGGAACTTTTTCGCTACCGGCAGGTTGAAGACCGAGATGAACGGTTTGTTCCTCCACCCGGGCCGAAGCAGCCTGGCAGGATGTGATGATGGTTGCTGCATCGATGCCGAGGAGAGCGGCAATTTCCTGCAGATCAGGAGAACTGTCGTACGAGGTCTCCGGATCCGCGGTCAGAACGCCGAGGCGGTGTGCTGACCAGACAATCCGGCAGAGGAGATCCGCCGACGCGATCTGTTCGACAGGATAGGTGTGAAACAGGATGGCATCCGCCAGAAACGATGGAAGCTGCCAGCTGTCCACCAGGCGGGCTCCCACCAGAGCATGGTCGATACCGCCAAGCGATTGGGCGCCACCCGCCACTCCTGCCTCAAGACCGTTGGACCGGGGGAGGATGTCGCAGAACTCCCCCACCCCACCCACCAGGAGCAACTGGCCGATGTCGTGCAACAGACCGGCGAGATATGCTTCCTCGACATCCCGATAGCGGATGGCGTCTGCCAGGGACCGAGCCTGGGCGGCAACCCGCAGCGAATGGCGCCAGAAACCGGGATAATCGAAATTCCGTTCATACAGGGGTTGCGAATGAACGTTCTGTACCGCCATGCAACTTGCCAATGTCCGCAAGAGTGGTCTGCCGAGAGCAGCCAGGCACTGCTCCAGGTTGACTGCAACCGGGTCCTGGCGATAGGGGGGAGATGTGGCGATCGTGAGAAGTCGGCTGGTAAATGCCGGGTCCTGGGCAACGAGCGTTGCCAGGTCTTTCAGGGGAGCGCGTTCGTCTTCAAGAAGCGTAAGAAACCTGACCAACACCTGGGGCAATGTCGGCAACGGAATCAGGCTGACCGATTCCAGAATCGTTTGCGGGAGTCTATCCAGCATCAAACCTTCGCTTTGGCAGCAGGCTGCTGCCTGGCATTGTCTCTGCGACGGTTCCACCTGTACCAACCGGTCAGCCACAAGAGACGCGCACGTTTAGCGGAGGATACACTCCAAATTAACAGGTGTCAATATTTATATTGCGAATAAGTAGTTGTTTCAGAAATGTTTTCTGCCTGAGAAGGTTGTCATTTTGCTTCGGGGATCCGCGCGGAGATAACCAGAAAACGTTCGTCGAACTGTTCCATGAGAAGTGGGCCGACCTCCGGCCAGCGCAGCCCCCCGCCGCCGCAACCGGGACGGGGGACGACGATCCGCTCCCAGTCGCGCAGGTCGGCCAGATGGCGCAGCTCACGGGCCGAGCGGGCGATGAGCCGAAGATCGGGAAGGGACCAGGCGCTCTCCTCCACCGGGAAGCTGACCACCCCCTCCCCCAGGTCGTGCACATGGTTGCCCCCAGCGGCAATCAGGACACCGAGCCGCTGCGGCAGGTCGGGAAGATGCTCTAGAGCCTGCCTCGCCACCCCCCGGCCGAGGACGGCCCTGCCGTCACGGGTCAGAGAGCCGTTGGTGGTGATGGCAACAACAGCTCTGCCCAGGTACTTCCAGATGTCGCCAGTCACTTCGATCATTCCGGTTTAATCTCCCCCAACCGCACCGGACACTGGTACCATGTAACTCTTATTATTTCGCAGCTACCCCCTCTAAATCTCCCCTTATCAGGGGAGACTTCAAGGCATCCCCACTGACAAGGGGGGACAGAGGGGGGGGTGGTTTTAGATGTTCCATAGGTACTAATTGTGCGCCAGCTTTTGCGCCTCTTTCGCATTGGCCTGGAACAGGTTGGCGGTCTCGAAAACCAGGTTCATGGTCCCGCGGTAGCCGAGCCACATCTTCTGGTGCGCCCCGAGCCGGTCGAACACCGGCAGACCTGCCCGCAGGTGTGCGCCGATCCCCAGTTTCGCTGCGGCCTGACGACCGTTGGAGTTGGCCACCAGCAGGTCGGCGCCCCGGGCCGCCGACTCCAGATCCTCCAGGTCGCCGACGAAGAGGTTTTCAGCCGGGAGAGAATCCAGCCCGCGGGTGCGGGTGGCGGAGAGGGCTGCCTGAACGTCGCACCCCATGCCGGCCAGGAACCTGACCATTGTTTTCAGCAGATCCGCCTCAAGGGCAACCGCCACCTTCTTGCGGCCGAACTGGTAGTGGCTGTCCACCATGGCATCCATCAGGCGGCTGCGCCAACGACGCTGTTTCTCCGGCACCGGCCGACCGCTGATGCTGGCAAGAGTCGCCATGAACGCATCGGTTTCCGCCAGACCGGTGAGGGAGGTGAAGCCGTAGGCCGGGATGGCAAACTTATCCCGCAGCTTCAGGGCAGCCCGTGCCAGGGAGTCCCCCACATAGAGGGTAGCCGCACTCCTTCCCGCCTTCTTTATCTCTTCCACACCGATACCGCCGGTGGAAAGGGGTGACACCTCTGCATCGATATGGCCATCCAGGGCGCAGGAAATGTCGGGTATCGTCAGACAGGCGAGCCCGAAGGATTCGATCAGCTCCTTCAACTCCTCCACATCCGCCGGGGTGAGGTGGGCGCCGGGGAGGAGGTTGACCTGACCCGGGATGGGCTCCCCCCCCTCCGGCAGGGTATCCAGGATCGCCTCCACCGCCGCGGCATACCCCTCCTGCAGGGAGCCGCAGTAGTCGGGGGTGGATGCCCAGACCACCGGCACACCGGCATGTTCCGGATGATCCTCGCGGAACTGGTGAATGGCGCTGCGCACATCATCCCCCATGGTCTCGGTCAGGCCGGAGGTCATCACCCCGACCACGCCGGGGTGAAACTTGTCGATCACCCGGCCTATCCCCTTCTTCAGGTTCTCCCAGCCGCCGAAGATGGCGGTATCCTCGCTCATGGCGGTGGAGTTGAGGGCAATAGACTCCTTGAAGTGGCGGGAGAGCTGCAGGCGGATGAAGGTGGAGCACCCCTGGGCGCCGTGGAGGAGCCCCAGCATCCGGTCGATCCCCAGGTAGGCCAGGGTGGCGCCGAGGGCGGGGGAGTTCTTCTGCGGGTTGACCGTGGCGGTCTTGGTCGGCACCTTCACCCGGGAGGCTGACAGCTCCTCGGCCAGGTAGCAGTCACCATGGCCGGCGACAGTAGCCAGCTCCGACGCCAGGGCGGCCTCGTCCTTTTCCCACGGCGCCGGTCCGTTCAGCACCGGCCAGATCGGGTTGTTGACCGTCAGGTCCAGCTGGCGGGCAAAGGTCACCATCCCCTCGTAACCGGCGTAGGGGTGGGAGCGGCCGTGGTTGATGTCCAGGAACGGCGTTTTGGTCTTGAGGGCGAGGAACTTGGTCTTCCCCCCGGCAACGATCAGGTCTGGCATTTTGTCGTACATGACCGACAGCAGACCGGCGGTGGAGGTGTCCTCGATGATCTTCGCATCCTTGTGCATCAGCCCCTTCATCCGGTAGAAGTCCTCGAGGGTCGAGTTCTGCGTGCCGGCTGCCAGGATTTCCACACCCAGCTCCCGCAGGGCATTGACCATGGACCAGGTCTTGACCCCGCCGGTGAAGAGTACCGACCGTTTCCCCGAAAGTTTTGCCCGATAGGGTGCGATCCGCTGGCGGCACTTTTCCTCTTCCTCCTCCAGCAGACGCTCCACCCGGTCCTGCATGACCCGTTTCTCCAGCCCCCCGACCGCATCGTCCAGCTCCCGGGCGATGTCCCGCAGCGCCTTGGCAGTATCGGTCATGCCGTAGAACGACTCCTCGATGTAGGGCATGCCGAAGTTTTTCTGCATCTTCTTCGCCAGGTTGGTCAGGCTCTTGGAGCAGATGATCACGTTCAGCTTCGCCCGGTGGGCGTAGCGCAGTTCCTCGAATTTGGCGTCCCCGGAGAAGCAGGAGAGGATCTGGATGCCGAGGCGGTCGAAGAGCGGCAGCATCCCCCAGAGGTCGCCGGCGATGTTGTATTCGCCGATCAGGTTGATGGGATACTCCCCCAGCTCTTTCGGCTCGGCGGTGCCGATGACGTACTTGTAGAGGATCTCGCCGGCCAGGCGGTTGCCGATGTTCTTGTCGCCGATGAAGCCAGGGGTGTTGACCGGAATGACCGGCATTGACACCTTCTCACCCGCTGCCTTGCAGACCGCCTCCACGTCGTCGCCGGTCATGGCGGTGACGCAGGTGGCATAGACGAAGATCGCCTTCGCCTCGGGATAACGGCCGGCCAGCTCCTGGATCGCCTTGTAGAGCTTCTTCTCGCCGCCGAAGATGACGTCATTCTCCAGCATCTCGGTGGTGAAGCCGCGCCGGTAGAGCTGGGAGCCGCTGGACCGGGCACCCCGGTTGTCCCAGGAGTTGCCCGCGCAGGCAATGGGGCCGTGCACCAGGTGGATGACGTCGGTGATCGGCATCAGCACCACCCGGGCACCGTCATAGGCGCAGGAGCGCTCCGTCCCCTCCCCCGGCTCGGACTTCTTGCAGAACTTGGGAGCCCCCTTGTCCTGATGGGTATCGCACTCCGGTGCGTCGTAATAATCTGGTCTGGCCATAATGGGCACCGCCTTTCCGTTGTCAGGTTCATTAACCGGAACGATGCAGCTGACGTGCCAAGGGGCAATCTATTGAAATTGTTGACTTTTAAAATAACTGTGGCTGAAGCGGCAGGCAGATGGGGAGAGAAACGCCACTCTTTTGGGCAGCTTTATCCCTCCACCCGGTCCAGCCGCAGGGCAAAGGTCAGATCCAGGCCGGCGAGGGGGTGATTAGCGTCCAGGGTAACCGTGGTCTCCCCTGCTTCAAGCACCAGCATGACGACGGAGCGCCCCCCCTTGAAGTCGATGCCCAGTTTTTGACCAACGATGATCTCTTTATCAGCCGGGAAAGCGGTCCGGTCAACCCGGATGACATTCTCCTCCCGCCGTGGACCGTATGCCTCATTCGCACAGAGAACGATGTTGCGCACCTCCCCCTGCACCATGCCCACCACTCCGGCCTCAAGGGCAGGAAAGACCTGGCCCGCGCCGATGGTGAACTCCAGCGGCTCCCCCTCCTCGGTGCTGTGAAAAATCCGGCCGTTGTCCAGGGTTCCCACGTACTGCACCGCCACCCTGCTGCCGTGTTGTGCTGTTTTCATATAGCCACCTCCGCTCGGGGATATAAGGGGGCACATGCAACTTGCTCGCCGAAACGGATGACGGTCGTTCATCCGGCTGCCGCTAACACCGCTAACCGGCAAGCGACAGTGCGGTCAGCCAGGCAACCGCCACGACAAGGCCGGCGATGATGGCAAGGAGTGCGTTGAGAAGGGATCCGGGGTGCCCCCGGCGGGAGATGAGGTATGCGGCCAGGAGGCCGATGATGGTACCGGCAAGAAAGCCGAAGAAGTGGGCGCCGAGGTCGGTGTTCTTCCCCTCGGTGCCGAGCAGGGTCAGCAGGGAGATGGCCGCGGCCACCGGCAGCCCCCAGCGTTTGTGCAGGTGGTGGCGGTAACGCACCATGCTCAGGGAAGCCAGGATGCCGACCGTGCCGAACACGGCGGTGGAGGCGCCAACGGAGTCGTGACCCGCCGGCTGCACCAGGGCATTGGCCAGGTTGCCGAGACCGCCGGCAGCGATGATCAGGCTCCAGGCGAGGCCGGAGCCGAGCTCGCGGCAGAGGAGGAAGACGAACACCCCGCCGATGCAGAGGTTGCCCAGCAGATGGGCCACGTCCCGGTGCAGGGTGAGGGAGGTGACGATCCGCCACCAGTCGCCGCCCAGTATCCGGGCGGCCTGGGCGCTGCCGGCCTCCAGCCAGTCGGGGGAGATCCCTCCCGGCAGGATCAGATCGAGCCGGACGATGTTGTGGAAGGTCGCCAAAAGGATCAGCACCGACAGGGTGGAGAGGGTGTTCTCAGCGAGGGGGCGGGTGGGTGGCAGCGGGGGGGGCCAGGCCCTGTTCTTCTCCTCGTAGCGGCCGATCTCCTCCATTGCCCGAATGAGATGCTCACGGGGAACGTGCAGCTCCCACCCGCCCGGCTCCGGCTTCTCCAGGCAGCAGGGGACACCGCGGGCATCCAGCACCAGCGCCCAGAGTCTCGCCCGTTCCCGGGTCAGCAGCGGGGGGAGGCCGGGGACTATCCGCCACGGCTCGATCGCCGTCCACGGCTCCGTCAGATTGTCCATGTTTTCGCATTCCATCGCCATCACAAGACTATAATCATCATCGCCGGGAATTGCCATGGCAAGCGGCAATATTTTTAAATAAGCACATAGTGAAAGCGATGGTTCATGAAAAAAAAGCCCGCCAAAAGCGGGCTTCATCGTTTGAACAATGCCGTGACGCACCGGCAGCTGTGGTACAGGGAACGGTTACAGCTGCCGCATGAAGGCCACCAGATCCGCCCTCTCCTGTTCGTTCAGCTTGAGACCGAGAATCAGGTTGAAGAACACCACCGTATCTTCCAGGGTCAGCAGCCGGTCATCGTGGAGATAGGGTGGCGAATCCTTGATGCCGCGCAGCGGGAAGGTCTTGATCGGGCCGTCGGCGCTGGCCATTCTGCCGTTGACCATGCGCGGCGTATAGAAGCGCTCCGTCTTGAGGTTGTGCATCAGGTTGTCGGTGTAGAAGGGGGCAGGATGGCAGGTGCCGCAGCGGGCCTTGCCGAAGAACAGCTCCTGACCGCGCATCTCCGACTCGCTCCCCGCTCCGGGCATCAACCTGCCGTCGATGTCCAGTTTCGGAGCCGGGGGGAAGTCGAGCAGCGCCATGAACTCGGCCATGGCATGCACCTGGTGGCCGCGGTCGAGAATATTGATCCCCTTTTTCGTGGCGATCACCGGGTCGCCGTCAAAATAGGCGGCGCGCTGTTCGAATTCGGTGAAGTCCTCGACGCTCTTCATCGCCCGCTGCGAGCCGAACAGCCGCTGAATGTTCACGCCGCGCAGCGACGGGGTATCGATGCGGTGCCTGAACTCCTGGGGCCGGATGTCGCCGACCAGATGGGTGGTGGCGTTGGTATGGCCGTTGGCGTGGCAGTCAAAACAGGCCACCCCGCGACTCGGCTGTTCGGAGCGACGGTCTTCCGTCTGGTTGAACTGCTGCTGGGCAAACGGGGTGAGGAGGAGGCGCAGCCCTTCCAGCTGTTTCGGGTTGAGCATGCCGTTGAACAGTTCGTAGTAATTGACCAGGGTGATCAGTTTCCCCCGTGAGACATCACCCAGGTCGGGACGGGTGGTGAGATAGATCGGGGCCGGAAATTCGGGGAGAAAATGGTCGAGGAGGTCAAAATCCAGGTCGAAGCGGGTGAGGTCGCGCCCTTCCTGCTTCTTTATTTCATCGATCAGGAATTTCGGAAAGGTCATCCCCCCTTCCGGATGGTTCGGGTGGGGCAAAGGATAAAAGCCGGCGGGGAAAAGATCCTGTTTTCGAACCTCTTCGGGTGACATCATGGCCAGTTTTTCCCAGGTAACCCCCGTGGGGAGCTTGACCCGCACCCCCTCCTGCACGGCTTTGCCGCGGGACATGGTGACCCCCTTGGCAGGTCGATCAGCCAGATCATACCTCTCCTTAAGCAGCGCCATCTGCCGGGCCATGACCCCTGCCCTGGCCTCCTTCATCCGCGCCATGGTGGCGCTGAAATCCTCCTTGATATCAACCGGGGCATAGCTCGACCGTTTCTCCGTTTCCCGGGCATCAACCGATACGCTGCAGGCAGCGATGACGATGACAGCTGCCAACCTGGTCCAGAGAGAGCTGCGCTTGCTACGTGCCATAACGATTCCTCCTTTTTTTGCAAACATCGCTGTGTAGTCGCCGACTGCCGCTATTTTTTCACCGTCGATACTCTGCAGCGACAAACCCGGCCGTTCTTGCTAGCGCCCGGCTCTCGCTCCCCCTTTTCCACCCGGCGCAAGACCTGTCCCAAATTCTATCCCGTGGACAAGAGGTGTCAGCATCAGCCTGACCGCCTTGCGCGCCGTTTCATGCCGGGAGATGAACCCCGCAATGGGGGGTGAGGTACGGTAGTACAACTCAACGAAGGCGCGGCCGGCATCATTGGTCATGAGATGACGATCCCGGAAGGTCCGGAGAACCTCGACATGGGGGTCCAGCGGGGATCCATAGGCAGCGGTTGCGATGAGGCAACCGCCGGCGAAGAAGGTGGCCACACACGTCTTGTTGACATTCATGGTTACGACGCCATCAGCGCAGTCCGGATCGCCGCTCCAGCTGTCGAATACCGAGCCGGGGTCCGCCACGGCAACCAGGTTCACGACAGTTCCGAGGAGATAGTCTGCGGAGCAGTTCACGCCACAGTCGATCCCGCCCTGCAGGACTTTCACCGTTCCGATCCCTTGGCCGGCCTTGGCAATGGTCAGCTTGGCAACACCACCGATCTCCTCGAGGGTTCCCGGTGAGCGGTTGGTGATGTAGGCCAGTTTTCCCGACGGCGTAATTGCAATCCCCTCCGGTCCGGCAGAGACCGCAACGGTCGCATCCAGTCCGCCATCCGCCGTCCTCAGGACGTAGACCGTGTTTGCCGACCGGCTAACCACATAGATTCTGGACCCGTCGGGACTTATGGCGATCCCTGCCAGATCTGCGAAGCCTGCCCAGGTGGTCTGGGACTGCCTGGTAACGGTGTTGATAACCTCGATCGTCCCGGCAGTGGCACTGGTCACATATGCCCGCTCCCCGTCGGGAGAGACTGCCAGGCTTGTCGGCGGCATCGACAGGGAGATTGTGGCAACAACACCCCTGGAGGCGAGGTCGAACACTTTCATGACATTTGCCCCGCTGAAGAGGAGGTAGGCGGTCCGCGCATCGGGACTCATGGCGACTCCGGTCGGCACTGAACCCGAACCATGAGCATGGGACGCCACTACCTGGCCGCTGGCCACGTCGATACCGTAAAACGCCCCGCCATCAACACCATTTGCCACCATGACGAATGAATTGCCGGGGCTCACCGCCACCCCGCCCGGATTGCCCGTAGCAGGCACAGGTTGAGCCGTTGCGAGGGGGATGTTCCGGAGCACGGTACTGGTGGTCCCATGGAGCACGGCAAGCCCCTTTTCCCCACTGGCCGTGCCATGGTAGTCGACATAAACCCGTCGGCCGTCGGGGCTGATGGCGACCCCCCTGACGACCGCCCCACCGGGAGTATACACCCCAGTGGTCGAGAGAACTTTCTTGCTATTGATGTTGACCATGCTGACCGTGCCATCCCCGCCGTTGGCGACAAAGACCCGGTAACCGTCGGGACTGATTGCGACACCTTCCGGCAATGAACCGACCTTGACCAGACCTGTACTGACAGGGGCGGGAGAACTGGCGGAAGCATCGAACGAACGGGGGCTCATGGCAGTCTCCCTGGGAGTCGGCACGGAAAGGATACCCGACGAGACGCCTGCCGGTACCCGGGCAACAATGCTGGTCGGGGTTAGCGAAAGTATCTCGGCAGGGACCTGGTTACTGAAGGAGAGTATGTTATTTGAAATGATCGGGTCGAATCCTGAGCCGGTGATGGTCACCAGCGCCCCGGGGGTGCCTCCCGGTGGGGCAAAAAATGATATCTGCGGCCCTCCCGGTTTTGCCACCTGTACTCCGGAGAAACTGCCGGAAGCGCCACTGCCCGCCTGAGTCCAGGTGCCGCTGACCCTCCGGTTTGCCAGATCAAGGGCAGTAACGACCCAGTTATTCTCCTGGCACGGCGGCCGGCTCAGAGATCCGGCCGGCACATTGTTGGCCCCGACTGCCCCGGACAGCATGCTGTCGGAACAGTCCACGTCACCACTCAGGAGACCGCTGCCGTTGACCGTGGTACCTGACTGAAGCAGATCGGCCTGCCAGTTTCCGGTTACCAGGCCGGCAACCGGGTCTGTGCCGGACCAGGTTCCAGCCCACCCCCCTGATATGTCGGGAGGAGGAGGTGTTTCACCGCCACCACCGCCACCGCCGCACGTGGTCAAAAGAGGGAGCAGAAGGAGAACTCCGGATATGAAGATCAACTTTAAGGATACCCGGCGAATTACCATGACGGACCTCCGGCAACAATGCGGTTAATCTGACAAGGTATAATTGCGGTATCACCAAAACTAACATTAACTTCATTTAACAATATCAGGATTATGTGTTTTATCAACTTCTGCTTTTGTTGGCCGCATAAAGAAAAAGAGGCGCCGCGTCCGGCGCCTCTTCCTCTTTCTACAACCACAACCATGGCACTACAGTTTCTGCAGCAGCGGGTTAGTCCGGTACTGCCTCCAGCTCCGGCTCCACCAGGGCCATGGCAGCCTCGCCGATGGCCGACGGCGTAGCGTCACCGCTCAGTACCTGCTTCATCCGCTCCGTATCAAGCTCGTTTTCCCACTTGGCAACTACCACCGTGGCAACGCCGTTGCCGATCAGGTTCGTGATGGCGCGGGCTTCGGACATGAAACGGTCGATACCGAGGATCAGGGCCAGGCCTGCCACCGGGATGGTCGGGATGGCGGCAAAGGTGGCAGCCAGGGTGACGAAGCCGCTGCCGGTAACGCCTGCAGCCCCCTTGGAGGTGAGGAGCAGCACACCTAAGATGGTGAGGGTCTGGGTCATGGTCAGCGGGGTGTTGGTCGCCTGGGCGACGAAAATCGCCGCCATGGTGAGGTAGATGGAGGTACCGTCCAGGTTGAAGGAGTAGCCGGTGGGGATGACCAGACCGACCACCGACTTCTTGCACCCCAGGTTCTCCAGCTTGGTCATCATCCGCGGCAGGGCGGATTCGGAGGAGGAGGTGCCGAGGACTATGAGGAGTTCCTCGCTGATGTAGCGGAGGAACTTGAAGATGCTGAAGCCGCAGAGGCGGGCAATGGTACCGAGAATCACGAAAACGAAGAGGAGGCAGGTGAGGTAGAAGCTCCCCATGAGCATCCCCAGCTTGGAGAGGGAACCGACGCCGAACTTTCCGATGGTAAAGGCCATGGCGCCGAAGGCACCCACCGGTGCCAGCTTCATGATGACATTGACGATGCCGAAGAAGGCGTGGGAGACCGTGTCGATCAGCCTGTGGACCGGTTTTCCCTTCTCACCGAGGGCGGAGAGGGCAAAACCGAAGAGCAGGGCAAAGAGAAGCACCTGGAGAATGTCACCCTTGGCAAAGGCATCCACCACCGAGGAGGGGATGACGTTCATGACAAAGTCGACCATGGTATGGGATTTTGCCTGGGTCGTATAGGCAGACAGGGCCTTGGTGTCCAGCTTGCTCACGTCGGCGTTGAAGCCGGCGCCGGGCTGGATGACGTTGACCACCAGGATGCCGATGGCAAGGGCCAGGGTGGTGATGACCTCGAAGTAGAGAAGCGCCTTCCCCCCTACCCGGCCGACCTTCTTCATGTCCTCCATGCCGGCGATGCCGGTGACCACGGTACAGAAGATGACCGGGGTGATGATCATCTTGATCAGCTTGATGAAGCCGTCGCCGAGCGGTTTCATGGCGACACCGGTTTCCGGGTAGTAGTACCCGAGGGCGATACCGCAGGCAATGGCCGTCAGTACCTGGACGTAGAGATGCTGGTAAAATCGTTTTTTCTCCATGGTGTATTCCTTTCTCCTTGAATTGGTGCGGCTGAAATCAAATCATCAATGGCAGCGGCTGGACCGTTTCCGGTCGGTTCCGGCGCCGGCATCTCATTCAGGCATTACCGGAAGGGGCATCCAGTGGGTGAAAACCGGCACATTGCATCTCCCCTGGCGCGTCTTGCAGGCCGCGATGGCTTCGCGATCCCCGATACAGGCATGGTCGTTGCCGAAGACTTCATAGGGGGTGTAGAGGAGAACCCGCATCTCCCGGTCCGGCATCTGCTCCTTGGTATTGATCCACTGCATGTCAGTCACCTCCTTTCGGCCGACCATCTTCACTGGCGGCGTTTTGTAATGACATATCAGCAAGAGGAATACCAAAACGTAAACATTTTGCAACATGTTGATATCATTGCGGTAACCATGTTTTATCGTGGTGCGCGACAACAAAAGGGGTATAACTTTTGGAATGGGAACCATCAGGAAAAACGGGAAAGAATGGATGTATTGCGGAGAGTTGAAAGGGACATAACCAAGGTTATCGATTATAACCAAGGTTATGCCCCTTCCTTATTTCGGAGGCAACATCATAGATAACTTCTTGCTCAGGAGATATGAAAAGACCTCCGAGGTTTCCAAAAACCTCGAAGGTCTTAAAGGGTCAACTTGAATGCAAACCGGAAAAAACACGGCAGGGATCCGATTTCGTCGCGTACCTTTACCCCTCCCTGCGGGAGAGCCGCTTGCTCAGGGCGGGCTGGGAAATCCCCAGCAGCCGCGCGGCAATGGTCTGGTTGCCGTCGGCCCGCGCCATCGCCTCGGCGATCAGCTGCTCCACCGCGTCGTTGATCGTGGGGAGGCTCTCCATCCCCTTGAAGAGCCCCTCCCCGGTGAGGCGCGCTTCGCCGACGGTCCCCTCCCCAGCGGAGCCGATGGCGCGGATGAAGCTCTCCAGGGAGAGGACCCGGTCCCGGTGGACACTGACCGCGTCATAGATCATGGCCCGCAGCTCGCGCACGTTGCCGGGGAAGGCGTAGCTGGAAAGGAGCTGGAAAAGCTCCCGCGGCGGGGTCGGCTTCTTCTTCCCCAGGTCCTGGGCCGCCTTGTGGAGGAAGTGCTCCACAAGGAGCGGGATGTCCCCGAGACGCTCCCTTAGGGGGGGGATCTGGATCCGGTGGGTGCGGAGGCGATAGTAGAGGTCGCGGCGAAACTGGCCGGCGGCTTCCTTGGCGGAGAGGTTCTGGTGGGTGGCGACGATTATCCGGGCGGAGAGCCGCTTGGGACGGTCGCTCCCCAGGGGGAAGTACTCCCCCTCCTGCAAGAGGCGGAGCAGCTTCACCTGGGAGGCGATGGAGAGGTCGCCGATCTCGTCGAGAAAGAGGGTCCCCTCGGCAGCCTCCTCGATCATCCCCTTCCGCGGCTGGTCGGCACCGGTGAACGCCCCCCGCAGATGGCCGAAGAGGGTGTCGGAAAAGACGTTGTCATCCAGGCCGGCAACGTTCACCGATACCAGCTGTCCCCTGCTGCCGCTGAGGCGATGCACCGCCCGGGCCACCAGCTCCTTCCCCACGCCGCTGTCGCCGGTGATGAGGAGCGGCTGGGGGCTCTGGGCCACCGCCTCGATGTAGGCGAAGATGGCGTGCATGGCCGGGTCCGCGGTGACGATCTCGCTGAACGCCGCAGGATGGCGCAGGCCACCGGAAAGGAGCCGGTCGGACATGACCCGGTTCTCCCGCTCCAGCTCGTGCATCCGTACCGCCCGCATCACCCCCTGCACCAGCCGGTCCTCCTCCACCGTCTTGACGAAGTAGTCGAAGGAACCCAGTTTCATGCAGCGGACCGCAGTCTCGATCTGGTTCATGCCGCTGACGACGATGGTGGTGACCTCGGGGTGACGCTCGGCAATAGTGGTGAGGAGCTCCTCGCCGGAGAGGTGGGGCATGGTGAGATCGAGCAGCACCAACCCGACCTCCCGTCCTGCCAGGATCTCCATCACCTGGCGGCTGTCGGTGCAAGTGGCGATGTTGGTGATCCCCGCCCGGGCGAGGATGAGGCTGACGGAACGGAGCCAGGCCTGTTCGTCATCCACCAGCAGGATCTTGAAACCGGGATAAAGGGAATGGGTCATGGGCGCGTATCCTCCTTCATGGCGGGAAGGGAGAGAGTGACCAGAGTCCCTCCGCCGGGGGGCGAATCGAAACGTATCTCACCGCCATGCTCCTGGACAATGCCGGCGGAGATGGAGAGCCCCAGACCGGTGCCGCCGCTCTCGCGCTTGGTGGTAAAAAACGGGTCGGTCAGGTGTGGGAGATGCTCGGGCGGGATGCCGACCCCCTCGTCCCTGACGGTCAGCGTGACCCGGCCCGTCGCCGGATCAAAGGCCGTTGCCAGCTCGATGGCCCGGTCGCTCGTCGGCAACGACTGGCAGGCATTGATCAAGAGGTTGATGACCACCTGCTCGATCCGCAGCGGGTTTCCCCAGACCATGGGGAGACCGTCAGCGTAGAGGGCGGAGAATCGACCCGTGGCCTTTCTCAGGGACGGGTCCACCAGCCGAACCGCCGCCTGCACCACCCTGTTTAGTTCGAACGGCTCCATGGCCGCAACCGCATCGGGGCGGGCGAAATCCTTCAGATCCTCGACGATCCGCTTGATCCGCTGGGAAGCGTGCACCATCTCCTCCAGCATCTGGGGGACCTCATCCCGCATGCGGCTGTAGCTGACACCGGCGAGGAGGAAATCCCCCTCCCGCTGGTAGCGCTCTTCCAGCTCGGCAAGGGCGTCCGCGTACACATCGCGAAGGATCGGGAGATTGAGGAGCATCAGGCCGTTGGGGTTGTTGATCTCGTGGGCCACCCCGGAAACGAGGATGCCGAGGGAGGCCATCTTGTCCGCCTGGATCAGCTTGTCCTGATGGCGGCGCAACTCCTCCAGGGCGATTTTTCTCTCCGCCACCTCTTGGGCCAGCTCCTCGGTGCGCCGGGCGACCCGGCGCTGCAGGGTGCGGGACCAGACCACGCTTGCCGCCAGCCCCACGATCAGGGGGAGAAGCACCATGGCACCATATTTGACCACCCGTTCCCGGGCGAAGCGTGGGGGCTCGTGCACCCCGAGCCATTTGTCGTAGATGGCCTGGTACTGGCCGGTCTGCATGACGATTGCCAGCCCCTCGCTGAAGCGGGCCAGCAGCTCCGCATTCCCCTTGTTCACTGCGTAGCAGTACTTCTGGGAGGAGACGCTCTTGGCCACCTGCACCAGGTTGGTCAGGTGCAGCTCCCGGATCAGGTACATCCCCGGCAGGCTTGCCACTACGCAGTAGTCGTGCTTGCCCGAGGCGAGCAGGCGGAGGGCATCGGCCGGGGTGCCGGTGAGGATCAGGTCGTTGCCGAAGCCGAGGCGCACCAGGAGGTCGTGCATGATGCCGTCGCGGAAGACGATCACCTTCTTCCCCCGCAGCTC